>OLOV01001069.1_pt1 | contig 22424 bp, 26 predicted proteins | sample 1672931 | NCBI WGS metagenome assembly OLOV01 (sample SAMEA3136738, study PRJEB25190) | human gut metagenome | biome: human gut; feature: human-associated habitat; material: faeces | place: Austria | collected 2013
TTTGTTTTAGGAATTATTTTATTATCTAATATCTGAAACTTCTTATTTTTGATTGTGAAGTTTACTGAGGAATCTATACATCTGTTAGTTTAATAGATAACAATAAATCTAAATTTAAATAACTTGGAACTGGCACATTAAAATAATTTAAAACAAATCTTGTTTCATTATTAATATTTCCAAGTACTTTAGGAACAGTTTTATCTCCAAGTTCATTTTTCAAATAAGATAATGCAATACTTGAACAAACTGTATCAGTATCTGGACTCTTATGCCCAAAAATATATGTCGTCATATAATCACCCTCATTTATAGAAAAATTTTACCACACTTTTTTATATTTTACAAGAAAATTATTGACGAACATATTTTTGTTTAGTATAATAAGCATGTTATTTGAAGACAATATATATAAGGTTAGATGAAAAGGAGGAAATCATGTTTGAATTAGTAAGTAAATATAAACCTAGTGGAGACCAACCACAAGCTATAAAAGAATTAGTGGATGGTATAAACGAAGGAAAAAAAGAACAAGTTTTATTAGGAATAGAAGGTACTGATAAGACTTTTCCTATGTTATCTAGTACAATATAAATTGAAAGGAATGATATGATGAAAAAAGATAATAGTTTAGTTTTAAATGATAACGAAATATCTGAAGTTGATATGATTTATAAAGATATAAGAGAGAAAATTAAAAATGCTAGAAGTAAGATGTTAAAACAAATAGATACAACAATGATAGAAGTCTATTGGCATGTAGGTAAAACAACCTCTGAGTTATATAATAATTCGGGCGATGGAACATATGGAAAAAGAATAATAGATGCTTTATCAAAAAAATTAACAAATGAATTTGGTAATGGTTTTTCTGCAGTCTCAATAAGAAGAATGCGTAGATTTTATGAGTATTATCCAAATTGGTCGATAGTGTCGACCGAATTATCTTGGGCTCATTTTCAAGGTTAATAAAGGAGGAAAATTATTATGTTTAAACTTGTAAGTAATTATAAGCCTAGCGGTGATCAACCTGAAGCAATTAAAGAACTTGTAGATGGTATAAATGATGGAAAAAAGAATCAAGTATTACTTGGAGCAACAGGAACAGGTAAAACTTTTACTATAGCAAATGTTATTGAAAAGACTAATAAGCCAACATTAATACTTGCTCATAATAAAACACTTGCAGGACAATTATATGCTGAATTTAAAGAGTTGTTTCCTGAAAATAAAGTTGAATATTTTGTTTCATATTACGACTATTATCAACCAGAAGCATATGTACCTAGTAAAGACTTATATATCGAAAAAGATTCATCTATTAATGATGAAATAGATGAATTAAGACATGCAGCAGTCGCAGCAATAATCGATAGACGAGATACAATCATAGTTTCTAGTGTTTCATGTATATATAGTATTGGTGAAAAAGAAGAATATGTTAATAAAATGTTGAATCTTTCAGTAGGAGATACTATTGATAGAGATGTTATTCTTGAAAAATTAGTTGGTATGCAATATGAAAGAAATGAACTTGATTTTAAAAGGGGAACATTCAGAGTAAAAGGAGATACTATAGAACTTATACCTATTGGTGAAAAGAAAAGTGGTATTAGAATAAGTATGTTTGGTGATGAAATAGAAACTTTATCATTCTTTGATCCACTAACAGGTAAAATAAGTTCTAATGTAAGAACAGTAAGTATTTTTCCAGCATCATTATTCGTAACTAGTGATGAAAAAATGATTGAAGCAACTAAAAGAATTGAAGCTGAACTTAATGATAGACTTAAAGAATTACATGATAATGGTAAATTATTAGAAGAACAAAGACTTAAAGAAAGAACTATGTATGATTTAGAAATGCTTCGTGAAACTGGATTTTGTCATGGTATTGAAAACTATAGTAGACATTTATCACTTAGGGATAAAGGAGAAACTCCAACTACATTAATTGATTTCTTTCCAAAAGATTTCTTACTTGTTATAGATGAAAGCCATGTTACACTTCCACAAGTAAGAGGTATGTATAATGGAGATCATATGAGAAAGCAAACTCTTGTTGACTATGGATTTAGATTACCTAGTGCGATGGATAATAGACCACTAAAATTTGAAGAATTTAAAGAAAAACTTAATCAAGTAATATATGTTTCAGCAACGCCAGGTGATTATGAACTTTCTCTTGTTGATAATAAATGTGTAGAACAAATAATTAGACCAACAGGATTATTAGATCCAATTATTGAAGTTAAAAGTACTAAGAATCAAATTGATGATATTATTAATGAAATAAATGAAAGAATCAAAAATAATGAAAGAGTTTTAATAACAACATTAACTATTAGAATGAGTGAAGAATTAACTTCATATTTAAAAGAACTTGGTTATAAAGTAACATATTTACATAATGAAATTAAAACTCTTGAAAGACTTAACATTATTAGAAACTTAAGGCTTGGTAAAATTGATATTATCGTAGGTATAAATCTTTTAAGAGAAGGAATTGATATTCCAGAAGTATCATTAATATGTATAATGGATGCTGATAAACAAGGATTCTTAAGAAGTGATAGAAGTCTTATTCAAACAATAGGTAGAGCAGCTCGTAATAGTAATGGTAAGGTTATAATGTATGCTGATGTTATGAGTGATGCGATGAAAACTGCAATAAGTGAAACTGCAAGAAGACGTGCTATACAAGAAAAATATAATAAAGAACATGGTATCATTCCTAAAACAATACAAAAAGAAATTAAAGAAGCAATAAGTAATTCAGTAGAAGAAGAAAAGATTGAAAAGAAAAAATATTCTAAGAGGGAACTTAATGATATGATTCATAGACTTGAAGTTGAAATGAAAGAAGCAGCATCAAGACTTGACTTTGAGCGTGCTACTGAACTTAGAGATGTTATATTTGAACTTAAAGATTTAAAGTAATTTAAATCTTTTTTATTATGTGTTATTATTTATATAGTAGAGGTGTGTATGAAAAAGAAAACTATTGATAAAAAGAAAAATAATAAAATCGTAATTGCTATAATTATCATAATATTATTTGTTATGGTTGCTAATTGTTGTATATCTTTATTTGGAAAAATCTATGCCAATAAAATATGTCATGCTAGATATGATGATGTTACAGTTACAAAAATTGATAAAGATTGGTATTGTTGTGCATTTGAAAATAAAAATTTTAATTGCTTGAGGGTAAGATAATGAAAAAAGAAAAGAAAAATAAAAATGAAAAATTAATTTTTAGAATAATTAAAGAAGTAGTAAAAATATTTAGTATTGTTATAGCAATAATAATAATTTCAATAATAGCATTTGATATATATTGTATGTATTTCGCAAAATTTGCTTCTCCTATGACTTGTAGTACATATGGAACAAATTATAAAGATATAAAAGTAGGAAAAAGGCATTATTGTTGTGCAAAAACTGAAGATGGAGACTATAAAGGATGCATACAAATGAGTAATGATTAATTATGAAGAAAAAGAAAAATAAAATTGATTTAAATAAAATAAACGTAAGAGGCATAGTAGCAGTAACTATTGCTATAGGAATAGTATGTTTTGAAATGTATATAAGAATATTTCCTCTTGTAAAACTGACTCATGGAGATAATTATTGTGAAATTTATAGGAAAGATGACTATATTAGAGAATATTATGTTAAAGATACACAAAAAGAAGAAATAATATATAAATTGTATTGCTGTAAATTTGATTTTGACGGTGACATTAATAAATGCATTTACCAAATGGATATGGAATAGTTTAAAAATATATATTTTAAATTTGTTGAGTGTTGTATTTTAAATGAAAAATAATTATAATGTTTATAGTAGGAGTTGGTAAAAATGATTAAATGTAATAAATGTGGAACACAAAATAAAGATGGTTCTAGATTTTGTAGTAATTGTGGAAATGATCTAAATTCAAATGTTAATAGTAACATCAATAACACAAATAATAAAAGCAGTGAAAAAGTATTATTTTGTATATTAGCATTTTTCTTTCCAATAATAGGTATAATAGTGGGATGCATATATTCTAAAGATAAGAAAGAAGTGTCTAAGCCAGTACTTATTACATCTTTTGTATCAATAGGTGTTAAAGTAATTTCATTTATATTATTTTTTGTGTTATTTTTTGGAATGGTGATATCTGAAATAGAACCAAATTTACCTAGTTATTCTTGTTCTACATTATGTAATAGTAATTATAGAGTAGTTGGTAAAAACTGTACATGTAGAGATGGAAGAAAATATGATCTAGACACAGGTAAACTTATTGATGAAGACCATAATGATAATGATATAAAAGATGATGATAGTAGTTTAGATGACAATACAATTATAAATAAAGAAATAACTATAACAGGTGATCCTATCAATGGTAAGCTTAAATCATGGAAAGAAGATATTAATAATGGTAGAGAAGTAATAACTGTAATAGCTAGTTCAGGATGTCCTCATTGCAAAGAATATAAACCTGTTATTACAGATATAGCAAATAAATATAATATTAAATTATACTTCTTTGAAGCAGATTTATTAGAACAAAGTGATAAAGATATCTTAACGAATATTGATAGTGATAAATTTAGTTATGCTGGAAGTGTTCCATTTACATTTGTTATAAGAAATAATCAGTACATTGGAGATACAGTTGGCTATATTAATTCTGGTAGTACAATATATTATTTAAATAAATTTGGATTTAATATTCCAGAAGATTATAGTTATAATGATAATAGTAACAATAGTATTTAAAACTATTGTTTTCTTTTGAGATATAGACAACCATTGATACCTATGATAAACTATTTTTAATGTATATAATTAAATTATAATTTTGATAAAAGGTAGGAATGTATATGATAGATTTAAAAGAAATGTATGATAAAGCAATTCAAGAAGGAAGACAATTTGTATTGACAGAAGAAATGCTTAATGTAGGAATAAAACAAATAGACAAAACTATTCAATCTATTGATGATTTAGTTATGGTTCATAAGACAAGTTACTTTCCAAATAAAGCAATTAAAACTCCATTTGATACAAAAAAGTTTGCTATGAAAACTATAAATTGTAAGATAGATGGTGAAGATAGGGAGTATAAATATCCAATTAGGAGTTATAGAAATACTGTTCATTTTTGTTTAAATGGTGGTGTAGAATCACATGCTTATGGTAGGTGGGATGATATTAAATATGCTATTCTTATGCCGCTTTCAAAAAATAAAGATAAAATTGTTGGAGGAACAGAATGCGATTTATTTAGTTTAGGAAGTGTACCAATTACTGATAATGCATATATTCTTTGTCCTAAAGAAGAAATAGATAAAATGAAAGAAGCAAATCCAACTGCTCATGTAATTGGATATGAAGGAGATTCTATTTCTCAGTATGTAAATATATTTTTAAGCAATATTTTGGGGTATAAATATAAGGTTCCAACTCTAAATTCTAGACGTTGGGATAATGGTCGTGGAATAGATGCGGAAAATGTATGGAAATTAATGAATGATAATGGATGGGAGTTAACTGATCATAATGGCTCAAAATGGGATATAAATGATCATATTCAACAGAGTATTGACTTATTAGATGGATGGTTAAAAATAGTAATTCATGAAAAATTATTATATTCTTCAAGTAATATAGATGAGGTTAAGAGAATGATTATACGTAGATTTGCAAATATAGATCTTATTACTGGCTATGGTTTTGCTCGTTCTTTTGAAAAAGATGAAGAATTTGAAATTATTTGTGATAGAGTTATGAAAGAAACTGGAATTGACTTAAGCATTTTTAAAGGAACAGAAATTCAAAAATATTTTGGCTTTTCTATAAATGAAGAATTTGCGCAATCTACAATGGCTGATTATATTGTTAATGAATTAAGAATTAGAGCATTAAAAGAAAAATCACAAACTGAAGAATTAACAGAGGAAGATAATTTTGAATTACGTTATTATAATGAATATGGAGAGTTTTCTAATATTACAAAAGAAGAAAGAGAAATGTTGCGAAGATTAGAAGAATTACATTCAAAATCTATTGATGAATTGTCACAAGAAGAACAAGCTACTTTAATAGATGCAACAAATTTTAAGTTAAAAAATTTAAATAAAATGTTTAAAGAGAATAATTTTGCACTTAAATACTCTAAAGGGGTAACACAAGAAATGTCTGATATGATGAGGCAAGTTGGAGAATATCATAAGCCACTTGAACCCGGGTTATATTTAACAGCTACTGTGCCTAATCCTACTGATACATATTCAAAAATAAGTGGAGTTAATATTCGTGAATTAAATGATAAAATAAATTATGCGAAAACAGTTGCTGAAAGTTATTCTGCTTTAGAACAGCTTACTAATATTCCTAATTGTCATCTATTAGTGTTTAATGATAGCTATGCTATACCTGATATTACTGATTTTGATTTAAAAAAATGTAAAACTGTTGCTGATTTAGAGTCTTCTGTTATAAAATATGCAGAATATTTTTCAAAAATGGTATCTGGTCAAAAAGTTGCATTTGATACACTTGGTAACGAATTAGAATATGATAGAAGTAAAATAATTGAACCTCAAAGTATTAATGAAGAAGAACATATGAGTTTATAATTTAAAACTATTGTTTTCTTTTTAAATATGATATAATACAAAACGGAGTTGATGTAGTATGAAAACACCTAATATGTTAGATGCTAAAAAGAGAAATCAAAATGACATAAAATATGTTAAATATGATAAAGAGTTTGATAAATTTGGTAAAGATAAAAAGTTTTTTGTAAGAACTTATGGTTGTCAAATGAATGAACATGATAGTGAAAAGATCAAAGGAATGCTTAAGAGTGTCGGATTTAGTGAGTCAGACGATATTAATGATGCTGATATTGTTATATTAAATACATGTGCGATAAGAGAAAATGCTCATGATAAAGTATTTGGATTCTTAGGAGTTCTTAAACATATGAAACAAAGTAAGCCCAATTTATTAATAGGTCTTTGTGGATGTATGGCTCAAGAAGAAGTAGTTGTAAATGATATATTAAATAAATATAAATATGTTGATTTTGTATGTGGAACTCATAATCTTGATAATATGCTTTCAATAATTAAGAATAAAATTGATACTGATAAAAGACAAATAGAGGTTCTTAGTTACGAAGGTGATGTTGTTGAAGGTGTACCAGTAGTAAGAGATAGTAAGTATTCAGCATGGATAGATATTATTTATGGCTGTGATAAATTTTGTACATATTGTATAGTTCCATATACAAGAGGTACTCAAAGAAGTAGAAAACATGAAGATATAGTGAGTGAAGTAGAAACTCTTGTTAAAGATGGATATAAAGAAGTAACCTTACTTGGTCAAAATGTTAATGCATATGGTAAAGATTTATACGATAATTATAATCTTGCTGATTTACTTAAAGATGTAAGTGATACAGGAATAGAAAGAATTAGATTTGTTACAAGTCATCCATGGGATTTTACTGATAGTATGGTTGATATAATCGCATCAAGAGATAATATTATGCCTTATATACATTTACCACTTCAATCAGGTAGCAATAAGATACTTAAACTTATGAATAGAAAATATACAAGTGAAGAATATTTAAAACTATATAATAGTATTCGTGATAAAGTTAAAGATTCAAGTGTAACTACTGATATAATAGTGGGATTCCCAGGCGAAACAGAAGAAGATTTTGAAGAAACGTTGAAAATTGTAAATGAATGTAAATTTGACGGAGCCTTTACTTTTGCATACAGTCCTCGTGAAAATACACCTGCTGCTTTAATGAAAGATGCTATAAGAGAAAGTGTTAAAATGGATAGACTACATAGACTAAATGAAGTAGTTAACAAATATAGTAATCTTAGAAATCAAAAATTACTTGGTAAAACTGTTAAATGCTTAGTAATAGGTGAAAGCGAAAAAGATAAAAATAAGGTATGTGGTTATACAGAAAATATGAAACTTGTTAACATAGAAGGACCTAAATCATTAATTGGAAGCATTATTCCAGTTAAAATAACTGATACTAAGAGTTTCTCATTAGATGGAGAATATATTAAGGAGAAAGAAGAATAATGAAGAAAATATTAATATATCTATTTCTAATAATATTAGTAGCTGGAAGTATATATTTCTATAAAGATGAAAAAGATAAATCCAAAGAAACAAATGATAAAACAACTAATGTAAAAGAAGATAAAACACATGAAGAAATAAAATGCATAGCTGATTATGAATGCATAATGAAAGATAATAAGAAATATTATTTCAGTAATAGAACTAGTATAGACGTTAATAATATGTATAATTATGTAACTGATGAAATGGAAGCAGGTACATTAAAAATAGAAAATGGTACATTAGAATTCTTAAGTCTTGATAATAAAGTTCTTAAGACATTTGATAATGTTAAGAATGCTAAATATATTGAATCAAATACATTTTGTAGTGAAACATATTACGTAGTTCTTACTAGTGATAATAAAGTATATAGAACTGATGTAAACCTAAGTTTATTTTTAGAAGAGCCATTCTATCAAATAGAATTAGATTATAATGTAAAAGGCATATCACTTAATGATGGAGAAAATACATGTATAAATGATCTTACTGTTATTAGTGATAAAGCTGAAATAAAAATGATAAAAGAGAATTAATTCTCTTTTTAAATTGCAAAAATATGTTTGTATTCATTGACATTTTATAAATAAAATATTATATTGTTTAAAGAGGAGACAAATAGTATTATGAAAAGATTATATATTGATTTTGATGGTGTTGTAATGGACACTATTCCTGAACTTTATGATGCGCTTGAAAAGAGTGGAACAGATGTAAGTAATCATAGAGAAATATCTATATTTTTTTCTACATTTGATTTTACTAGAGTTGTTAATGATAAAAATATTCTTAATGATTCAATTGAATGTATAAAGAAATTACAAGAAAGTAAATTATTTGAAATATCTTTTTTAACACATATTAATTCATTAACAGAAGGTATTGTTAAAGTAGATTATTTAAGAAGATATTTTGATGATATAAATATTATTATGGTACCTAAAGAAATATCTAAAACAAGAGTAGTTCATAGTAAAGATGCTATACTTGTAGATGATTATTCTGGTAATTTAAAAGAATGGGAAGATAATGGTGGAGTAGCAGTTAGATTCTCTAAAGATTTAGAATCTCATGGATTTAAAGTAATTAATAAATTAGATCAATTAATTGATATGTTTGAAAGTGAGGAATAAATGGTAGAAGTTATAAGAGTAGTAACAGGTCTTTTAAAAGAAAATTGTTATATTATACATAATGGTATAGATTGTTTAGTTATTGATCCGGGAAGTGATCAAGAAAAAATACTTACTGAAATTAATACAAGAGGATTACATGTAAGAGGTATATTAATAACACATTATCATTTTGATCATGTAGGATGTTTAGATGCATTTAAAGAAATATATCCTACTGCTAAAATAGTTGATTATAAGACTAAAGGTGATGTTAAAATTAATACATTTGAATTTAAAGTAATAGAAACATATGGTCATACTATGGATAGTGTTTCATATTACTTTGATAAAAATGATATATTATTTACTGGAGATTTCTTATTTAAGGGAACTATTGGTAATTTTGAAGAAGATAATGAAGAATATATGTTTAATAGTCTTAAAATATTTAAATATATGTCAACTAATGTACGTATATATCCAGGACATGATAGTGAAACAACAGTAGAAGAAGAACTTAAAAATAATCCATTCTTGAAGGGTATATAATGCTTGCGAGTGTTTTAATAGAATATTCAGTTAAGTCACTTAATAAAGTATTTGATTATATAGTACCAGATAATATAAAAGATATAATTAAAGTAGGACATAAAGTAATAGTATCTTTTGGTAAAAGTGAAGTAGAAGGATTTGTTCTAAAACTTCATAATAATAAAGAAGATAATATGAATTATAAATCTATTATAAGAATACAAGAAAGTGATTTCTATTTAAATGAAGAATTACTTAAATTAGGTAAAAGTTTAAGTAATTCTTTACTATGCAATTTAATAAGTTGTTATCAAGTAATGTTACCTAAAGCATTAAAAGCATCATATAAAACAAATATCAATAGAAAATATGAAACAATTATTAGTCTTAATAAAGATGCTCTTATTGATGACTATATTTTAGAACATAAAAGAAATAAGAAAGAATTAGAAATAATTAGTTTATTAAAAGAAAAAGATATTAATAAGAAAGAAATTAATTCGCCATCATTAAAGAACTTAATAAATAATGGTATTGCTTTAGAAATAAAAAAAGAAGTAAATAGAGAAGTAATGGTTCTTGATGAAAAAAAACGTGATATTAAACTTACTGATAATCAAGAAAGTGCTGTTAATGAAATAATATATTCAAGCGATAGTAAATTTTTATTATATGGTGTTACTGGTAGTGGTAAAACTGAAGTTTATATTGAATTATTAAAAAGAACTATTAATGAAGGTAAAACTGGTATTGTATTAGTACCTGAAATATCTTTAACACCACAAATTGTTTCAAGATTTAAGTCAGTATTTGGTTCTTCTGTTGCAGTATTTCATAGTTCACTTAGTGAAGGAGAAAAGTATGATGAATATAGAAGAATAATGAATCATGAAGTATCACTTGTAGTTGGTGCTAGAAGTGCAATATTTGTACCACTTAATAATATAGGGTTGATAATAGTAGATGAATGTCAAAGCCAAACATATAAGCAAGAAAATACTCCTAAATATAATGCTATAGATGTAGCCTTTTTAAGAGGTGAATATAATAATGCTAAAGTCATTCTTGGTAGCGCAACTCCTAGCCTTGAACAATATATTAGAGCTAAAAAGAACGTTTATCATTTAATAAATCTAACTACTAGAATAAGTGGTAAATTTCCAAATATAGAAATAGTTGATATGGAAAGGGAATCTCATAAACATAATTATATTATTAGTGACAAACTTGATAATGAAATAAAAAATGCTTTAAGTCGTAATGAACAAGTAATACTTCTTTTAAATAGACGTGGCTTTAGTACATTTTTATCTTGTACTAATTGTGGTTATGTCTATAAATGTCCTAATTGTGATATATCTTTAATTTATCATAAGAGTAGTAATTCATATAGTTGTCATTATTGTGGATATAGAATTACTAAAAGTGAAGTATGTCCTAAGTGCCATGAAGATGCAATAAGAGATTTAGGACTTGGAACAGAAAAACTTGAAGAAATGATATCTAAAAAATATAATGTACCAGTTCTTAGAATGGATGCTGATACTACTAGTACTAAAAATTCCCATCAAAAACTTATAAGTGAATTTAGTAGTGGAAAATATAGTATATTAGTTGGGACACAAATGATATCAAAAGGACTTAATTTTGAAAATGTAAGTTTAGTTGGTGTCATTAATAGCGATTCAGCACTACTTATGCCTGACTTTAGAAGTAGTGAAAGAACATATGAACTTTTAAGTCAAACCGCAGGCAGAGTTGGTAGATTTAATTTACCAGGTAAAGTTATCATACAAACATATAATCCTACTAACTATGTATATAATGCTGTTACTAAAAATGACTATGAATATTTCTTTAATTATGAAATGAAAATTAGAAAACAATTAATGTATCCACCATATTATTATATATGTAATCTTACTATGATAAGCGATTCATTTGAAAAATCTAGAGACACAGCAAATGTAATAAAAAAATATCTTGATAATAATTTAGATGATAGTTATATAATACTTGGTCCAAGTGTAGCATCTATTGTTAAACTTAAGAATAAATATAGATTCAATATAATGATTAAATATAAGAAAAATGATTTACTTATGAAAGTATTAAAAGAAATAAATGATAATAATTATAGTGATGTCACTATTGATATAAATATAAATATTTAATATAATTATTAATGTAAATTATATATGTAGGTGATTTAATGAAAAATAAAAAAGTTGTATTCATGGGAACTCCTGAATTTAGTATACCAGTTCTTGAAATGTTAATTGAAAATACTAATGTTGTTTTAGTTGTAACTCAACCTGATAGTTATGTAGGACGTAAACATGAGTTAAAATATACTCCAGTTAAAGAGTGTGCTTTGAAACATAATATACCTGTTTTTCAGCCTGAAAAAGTAAGAAAGGAAACAGATGAAATACTTAAGTGTAATCCTGATATTATTATCACATGTGCTTATGGTCAAATAATTCCAAGTGTACTTTTAGATACTCCAAAGTATAAAGCAGTTAATGTTCATGCATCACTTTTACCTAAACTAAGAGGTGGTAGTCCATTACATAGATGTATAATAGATGGATATAGTGAAACAGGAGTAACTATTATGTATATGGCTCCTGGTATGGATGATGGAGATATTATTACACAAAAAAGTATTAAGATAGAAGATACTGATAATGTAGGAACAATACATGATAAATTAAGCATTTTAGGCCGCGATTTATTACTTGAAACACTTCCATCAATATTTAATGGTACGAATGGAAGAACACGTCAAGATGAAAATGAAGTAACATTTGCTTATAATATAAAAAGAGAAGAAGAAAAGCTAGATTTTAATAAGACTGCTCGTGAAGTATTTAATCATATAAGAGGAATGTATCCTTTTCCAGTTTCCTATACAACATTAAATGGAGAAATAATTAAAATATGTGAAAGTAAGATTGGTACTAAAACAAGTGGAACAGTTGGTGAAATAATCAGTATTTATGATAATGGTATAGGCGTTAAATGTAGTGATACTGAAATAATAATCACAAAACTAAAGCCAAGTGGTAAAAAAGAAATGATGGCACGTGATTTTATAAATGGAAGAGGTAAAGATAAACTTCTAGGAGAAAAATTATGTTAGAAAAAATACTTGATTATCAAGAAAAAAGAAAACAAAAGAAAAAAGAAATGGAACCAAAAAAACTAGAAATATATCTTATAATATTTGGTATAGCAATAATAATACTACTTCTAAATAATATATTTGGTGATGGAAATACTCCTAAAAGCAATAATACAAGTAAACTAAAAACATTCGTAACAGCCGAAAAATTAGACGAATACTTTAACAAAATAAAAAACAATTACGAAATTACAGCCAAAATAACAAGAAATGATGAAGAATATACATATCTATATGAAACAGATGGCACATTTGAAGGTATAGAAGTAAGTAAATACGATATAGGATATCTAAAATATAAAGATAATAAATATGTAGTAAAAAATAATACATTAGTAATTAATAACAATATAAATGTAGATAAATATGTAAATACTAATTTTTGTAACCTAAAATTCATCAAAAATATTATTTCTAAAAGTGAATGCAGTAAAAAAAATAGAAATATATCTAAATGTGAAATTAAATTTAATGATTTACTAAATGAATATAATACATTATTCAATAAATCATATACTATATATGATGATAATACTAAAGTAACAATGCTTGTATATAATAGTGCATCAAATATAACTAATTTTAAAATGGATTATAGATTACTTAACAATATAATTAGTAATGATAGTTATGACAAATTAATATATAATATATATATATCTGATATTGATAAAGTTGATTATACTGATGCATATAAACATTTTCCAGAACTATTTAAAAAATAAAACTAGTTTTGTCGAATAGAATGAATTTATATTTAAATTGTTTTATCATGTAAATGGAGGCGAAATGATAGATATAAATTCATGTTTTAAAGAGTTAGATAAAGATATTAATTTATGTATTTTAATATATGAGGAACAAGTTATTTGACTTGTTTTTTGTTATTATATAGATTTTTTAGTATTCTTGACAACTTAATATGTATGATGTAAAATTATATTGGAAGAGAGGCTAAAAAGTATGTATGATGATAAGAGATTTCTAACAGCTCGTGAGATATTAGAAAAAGATTTTAAGATTGATGCTAGAGGCTATAGACCTCAAGAAGTAGATCAATTCTTAGATTTAGTTATTAAAGATTATGTTGATTTTGAGGCTACAACTAAAAGACTTGTAACTGAAATAAAAGCACTAGAGTCTGACAATGCTAAATTAAAGGCTGAAATTAGAAACTTAAAAGCATCACTTGATATAGCTAACTCTAATAAAGGAGTCACTAATGTTGATTTACTAAAAAGAATTAGTGATTTAGAAAAAGTAGTATATGGTGAATAATTTTTTAGACAAACGCTGCATGTGAATGTAGAGGAAAGTCCATGCTCACTCATTCTGGAATGAATGAAAGTGTTCGTGCTAGGGGAATAAATAACCCTAGGTAGTACGAAAGTACTAACGGCGGTGAGGTAATCAAGACCTGATTATATTAGCCATAAAGTGCCATAGAGACGAGATAGTTAGGAATAACTATTGTGGAACGCGGTAAACCCCACGAGTGAGAAACCCAAATTTGGTAGGGGAGTGCTTACGAATGAACAAATAAAAGAGTAAGTGAAGGAGAAATCCTTAGATAAATGTTTGTCACCTTAAAGGTACAGAACATGGCTTATTAAAAATTATCATTATTAACAGGAGAAATATGAAAGAAATAGGAGAAAGTTTTAAAGAAGCAAGAGAAACAATCGGTATTTCTAAAAGTGAAGTAATAAAGGATTTAAATATAACAGAAAGTCAACTAGATAATTTAGAAGATGGAAATGCTAATGCATTTAAAGATGTATTCTTCTTAAAAGAAACAATAAAAAAATATGCTATATATTTAAATTTAAATGAAGATGAAATAATAGATAAATTCAATGATTTTATATTTGGATATACTTCAAGAATACCTATAAATGACATATTAGAACAAACAAAAGAATTCAAAATATTAGAGAAACAAAAAGAAGATAATAAAATAATTTCTCCATATACAATTAAAAGAAAAAACAATAATACAAAATATATAATTATATATATAGCATCTATAATAGTATTAATTTTATTAGTATTTATGATTATTAAATTTATTACTGATAGAGGTATGGATGCTAAAGTTATTTATGATAATTTAATTGAAAGGAGAGTATAGATTATGAATGTACCTAATAGAATTACATTATGTAGAATTATTTTATCAATTCTTTTACTAGTATTAATAATATTTCCAATGGAAAAGATAGGTATTGATTTTCCTGAATTCAAAATTGCTAATGTTATTATCAATAGTAAATATCTAATATGTGGTGTTATATTTATGATAGCTTCACTTACTGATTTCTTAGATGGCTATTTAGCTAGAAAATATAATTTAGTAACTGATTTAGGTAAAGTAATGGATGCTATTGCTGATAAAGTACTGGTAAATGGTGTACTTATTGTACTTGCTGTTGAAGGTTATATTAGTGTAGTTGTTCCTGTAGTTATAGTTTCAAGAGATATATTTGTTGATTCTATAAAGATGGTAGCAGGTCAAAAATCAGGTGCTGTTGGTGCTAGTAAAGCTGGTAAATTCAAAACTGCATTTATGTTAGTAGGTATTACATTATTATTTTTCCAAGATATCCCATTTTCACTTTTAGGTGTTAATTTCGTATCACGTACAATAATAATGATAGCTACAGTATTATCAGTTATTAGTGGTATTCAATATTATGTTAAAAATAAAAAGTATTTATTCGATACAAAATAAATACTTTTTTATTTCTCACTTTTTTCTTTAATATCAGTTTTTTCAATATTTTCAAAGTCATATCTACATGTTTGAATTACAAATGAAGAAAGTATAGTTCGAGTTCTAATTAAGTAAATTACTTGATAATTCTCCAGTCTTCAGAATAGACTAAACTTAATAATATTTTTGTAGAAATATAAAAATATTATTTTTTTTAAAAAACTTAAAATTTAATTTTGAGGTAGTGTTTTAGGGGAAAAATTGTGTTTTGAGATATAGTATTAAAGTGATAATTTAATTATCAAGACGTTTTTGAAGCAATAATTAAAATTTAGCCAAACAAACGTTTGTAAAAAAGTGTTGACAAAGGATATTTTTTATTTTACAATTAAGTTACTGAAGGAGACAAAATGTTATGAAAAAAGAAAAAGACAAAACTTTAGATCAAGTACTTGCTGATATTGAAAAACAATTTGGTAAAGGTGCTATTATGAAATTAGGAGAGAGAGGAGTTAAAAATATAGATGTAGTATCAAGTGGTTCTTTGTTACTTGATCAAGCATTAGGTGTAGGTGGATTTCCAAAGGGAAGAATTATAGAAATATTTGGACCTGAATCAAGTGGTAAAACTACTATAGCTTTACATGCGATAGCTGAAGTTCAAAAGACGGGTGGAAGAGCTGCTTTTATTGATGCAGAACACGCATTAGATCCAGTATATGCTAGAAAATTAGGTGTAGATATTGACGAATTATTACTATCACAACCTGATACTGGGGAACAAGCTCTTGAAATAGTTGAAGCATTAGTAAGAAGCGAAGCAATGAGTATAATTGTTATAGATTCAGTTGCAGCATTAGTACCACAAGCTGAAATAGAAGGTGAAATGGGAGATTCACATGTTGGACTTCAAGCAAGGCTTATGAGTCAAGCACTTAGAAAATTAAGCGGTATTATTAATAAAACAAATACAATATGTATATTTATAAATCAATTAAGAGAAAAAGTCGGGGTTATGTTTGGTAATCCAGAAACTACTCCAGGTGGACGTGCTTTAAAGTTCTATTCAACTGTTAGATTAGATGTAAGACGTGGGGAACAAATTAAAGTAGGTGGAGATGTTCTTGGTAATAAAACTAATATTAAGGTAGTTAAAAATAAAGTTGCTCCTCCATTTAAAACAGCTGAAGTAGAAATCATGTATGGAGAAGGTATATCTAAAGTAGGAGAAATAATTGATCTTGCATCTAACTTAGGAATTATTGATAAAAGTGGAGCATGGTTCAGTTATAAAGGAGAAAAGATTGGTCAAGGTAAAGAAAACGTTAAACTTGTTCTTAAAAATAATCCAGCCATGTATAAAGAAATCGAAGATAAAGTTCGTAAAAGTTTATTTAGTAATCCAGATGAAGTTAAAAAGATTGAAGATAAGAAATAATTATCTTTTTTCTTTTTAAACATAGAATAATAATATAAAATGTGATAAAATCTTATTTAAAGAAAGAGGTGAAAAGCATATGTCATTAATGATATATAACACTGCTAGTCATAAGGAAGAAGAATTTAAGCCTTGGAATAGTGAATGTGTTACAATGTATACTTGTGGTCCTACAGTATATCATTTTGCTCATATTGGAAATTTAAGGACTTATATTATGGAAGACATCTTAGAAAAAACTTTAAGATATTTAGGGTATAATGTTAAACGATGTATGAATATCACTGATGTAGGTCATTTAACTAGTGATGCTGATAGTGGAGATGATAAAATGGTTAACTCTGCTAAGAAAGAACATAAAACAGTTATGGAAATTGCTAAGTTTTATACTGATAAATTCTTTGATGATTGTGATAAATTAAATATAAAAAAGCCTGAACTTGTATGTCCAGCCACTGAAAATATAGATGAATATATTAAAATAATAGAAAAATTATTAAAAGATGGGTATGCATATGAAAGAGGTGGGAATGTATATTTTGATACTAGTAAACTTGATAAATATTATGTTCTTACTAATCATGAAGAAGAAAATCTTTTGGAAGGTGTAAGAGAGACAGTTGATGTTGATACTAATAAGAAAAATAAAACTGACTTTGTACTTTGGTTTACTAAATCTAAATTTGATAGTCAAGATTTAAAATGGGATAGTCCTTTTGGAACAGGTTATCCAGGATGGCATATTGAATGTACTGGTATAAGTATTAAATATTTAGGTGAATATTTAGACATACATTGTGGTGGTGTTGATAATATATTTCCACATCATACTAATGAAATTGCTCAATCAGAAAGTTTTTTAGGCCATCATTGGTGTAATTATTGGGTTCATGGTGAACATTTAAATGATGAAAGTGGTAAGATGAGCAAGAGTCATGGTAAAACACTTACTGTTGATACTCTAATAGAGATGGGATATAATCCTCTTAGCTATCGTTTCCTATGCTTACAAAGTCATTATAGAAAACAACTAACATTCAGCTATAACTCATTAGCTGGTGCTGAAACTGCATATAAAAAACTTAAAAATAGAGTTTTAAGTCTTAATAAAGAAGGTAATATTGATAGTGAAGTATATGATTTATATAATAGAAAATTCAAAGAATGTTTAGAAGATGATTTAAACACAGCTAATGCATTAACACTAGTATTTGAAGTATTAAAGCTTGATACTAATGAATCTACTAAATATAAATTAATTAGTGATTTTGATAAAGTACTTAGTTTGTCAATAACTGATTCTAATGAAACAAGTTTTGAGGATGATACAGAAATTCTTAAAAAAATAGAAGAAAGAAATGAAGCAAAGAAAAATAAAAATTTTGAACTAGCTGATAAAATACGTAATGAATTATTAGAGATAGGTATTATTCTTAAAGATACTAGAGAAGGTACTACATTTGAAAGAAAATAAAAAAAGAATCATTAAATTGATTCTTTTATTGTACATTATTATTTTTAACATCAGTTATTGGTTCAGTATTTGGAACTTCTATATTTGGTTGAACAAATTTATTTTCAACTACAGGTGCTGCTGGTTCTTGAGCTATAAACTCTTGTTTAGCAGGCTCTGTTTTTGGAAGTTCAAATGATGTATTTGTATTTTGAACCATAGGTTCTACTGGTACATTATTTTGAATTGGTGTTTGTGTTGGTGTAACTGGTTGTGTATTCATATTGTTATTCATATTGTTATTCATGTTGCTATTCATATTATTATTCATACCATTCATATTACCTTTATAACCACTATTTTCATTATCAATATAAGTTGCATTACCAAATCCTAATATTGGATAACCGATCCAGCTAAATAGTGATAATATAATACCAAATCCTGTACTTTTACCAAAGTTATGAGCTATTTCGATATTAATTTTAAACATTGCATATATGTTTACAATTGGAATAAAAGTTAATAATATGTAATATGCAGGAAGTTTAGCTATTTGTGTTAATACATATGTATTATAAATAGGTATTAATGTAGCCCAACCAGGTTGACCTGCCTTCTTAAATGTTTTCCATATAGATATTAATATTACTAATGATATTACTAACATAACAATAAGAAGTCCACCACCAAAGAATGAAGCAATATCAGAACTTGACGATGTAGTAGTATAACTTAAATCTCCATATTCTCCCATATCATATACTCCTTTCTACTATACTTTATAAATAAATTTTATCACATATCTTTTATATTTCAAATAAATATGTCATATTTTGTATAAAGTTGTTATGTTTATATGCATTTTGTTATATTTTTAGTATAATTATTATGGAGGATATAAATGAAAGTTAGAAAATTTAATTATTATAGATTTTTTATATTTATAGGTGTAACTCTTGGTATACTATTCTGTATTATATTTTATAGTATTAAATTTATTAAAGATTATAATTATAAGAAAACATATGATTATAAATTATTAAGTGCTGGATATAGTGAAGAAGAAGTTAAAGTTATTAAAGATAAATTTAGTAATGATAAAATTGACATATTGTTAAAAGAAAAGTATGATAAGAATGTTGTATCTTTTATTAAGGAAAAATACTTCATATATAATAATTTATCTAAATATATGGAATATAAGAAAAAGAATAAAAATGATACTTATACTCATGTTGTATCTATTATTAATACTGAAGCTGATGTAGAATGGCTTGATAATGAGAAAGAGACTGATACTTCTAAAGGTAATCTTATGCTTGTTAATAGGCTATATGGACTTTCTAAAGATTATGAACCTGAAGATATAATTGATGTACCTGTATCTATTTCTTATAGTGGCGTTAAAATTAGTAAAAGTATACTTGAAAATATTGAAGAATTAATTGAAGCAGGTAAAGAAGCGGGATATACTTTTGTTTTATCTGATGGATACAGAAGTTATGAAGCACAAAAAAAGATGTTTGAAAGTTATAAGAATAGTTATGGGTATGAAGAAGCAGATAAAAATGTTGCTCGACCAGGACATTCAGAGTATCAAACAGGAATATCTTTTCAAATAGTGCCATATAATAAAGTATTTGATAAGCCAAGAGAAAGCACAGAATATTTATGGCTTAAAGATAATGCATACAAATATGGATTTATATTTAGATATCCTGAAGATAAGAAAGATATTACATTATTTGATTCTTATACATGGAGACTTAGATATGTTGGTACTGATGTAGCTTCAATAATCAAAAATGAAAAAATATGTTTTGAAGAATATTATGCTTATTTTGTTGACAAGGAGTAGAGATGAATAAAAATGTTGTTGTTTTAGGTGGTGGAACTGGTCAATCTGTTTTACTTAGTGGACTTAAGAAATTTCCTGTTAATATTACTGCTGTTGTTAGTGTTGCTGATGATGGAAGAAATACTGGAAAACTACGTGAACAATTTAACATTCCAGCTATGGGAGACGTTAGAAGGGTTTTGATTGCATTAAGTGAAACTGAAGACTTTGTTGCTGAATTATTTAGTTATAGATTTAAAGGAGATTGTGATTTGGGCGGTAACAATGTTGGTAACTTGCTATTAACTGCAATGAGTGATATATGTGGTAACTTAAGTAGTGGTGTTAAAGAGATTAGTAAAATACTTAATCTTAAGGGAGAAGTATTACCACTTACTGATGATAATGTTGTTTTAATGGGAGAAATGAATGATGGAAGCATTATTGAAGGAGAACATAATATTACATTATCACCTAAAAAGATAAAACATGTATTTTATAAAGAAACGCCAATTGTTAATACTGAAGTAATTAATAAGATTAAAGATAGTGATGCGATTATATTAAGTATGGGAAGTGTCTATACTAGTATAATACCTAATTTACTATGTAAAGAAGTTTTAGATGCAATAGATTCATCTAATGCAAAAATAATATATGTTTGTAATGTAATGACTCAGCCTGGAGAAACTGACGACTTTAAGGTAAGTGATCATATTAAATTATTAAATAGTTACTTAGGCAAAAGAAAGATAGATACTATTATTACTAATAGTGAAGAAATAAGTACTGAAACTCAAAAAATATATGAAACTACCGAACAAAAAGATTTAGTTGTTATTGATGATGAAAATATTGAAATAGAAAATATTAGTAAGCCATTAATCAAAGTTGAAAATAATGTAATTAGACATGATAATCTTAAATTAGCATTAGAAATTATAAATATTTTATCAAAATAATTAAATAATGCTTGACTTTATAGATAGGTATATGGTAGTATTAATATGCTTGATTGTTATCAAGTGCCTACCTATATGGGGAATTGGCTCAGTTGGCTAGAGCATCTGCCCTGCACGCAGAGGGTCACCGGTTCGAGTCCGGTATTCTCCACCAAATAGGAAATAACCACTATAATGGTGGTTTTTATTTTGCTTAAAAATGGATTACATATTTCATTTTTATCTTTACAAAGTATTGTAATTGTTATATATTTTATATAGAGGTAAAAATAATATGGCACAAGTTAAAACTAAAAAAGAAATAGTAAAAATGCTACTAAAAAATAAAGTATTAGAAGACAAAGACGAAACAGAACTAATGGAAATGTTATTTGATCAAGAAATAGCAGTAGATGTTGATAAATATGTTGAAGAAAATGCAACATGGAAAGATAGGTTAGCCGATAGAATAACTAAAAGAGCAGGTAGTTGGGGTTTCATAATAGGATTTATAATATTTTTATTACTATGGATGGTAATAAATGGAGTAATACTTTGTGATGGAAAAGCTTTTGATGAATATCCATTTATATTATTAAACTTATTCTTATCATGTGTAGCAGCATTACAAGCACCAATAATAATGATGAGTCAAAATAGAGCCGCTGAAAAAGATTCATTACGTGGTAAAAATGACTATAAAACTGATTTAAAAAGTGAATTAATATTAGAAGAACTACATGAGCAAATGACTAAAATGATATCTAATCAAAATAAAATAATTAAATTATTAAGTGACGAAGATAAAAAGTAGGTGAAAAAATGAAAAGAATAAAAAAGGAAAAAAGAAACATATATTTCTACTTTATAACAATGATAGTTGTTTTTATAGCAGTAAATATATTATGTCAAATATTACCTAATTTAATAGCAATGAATATTAATTATAGTAAATATGGAAGTGAACTTCTATTTGAAATATTATTTGCATTTATTATATTAATAGTAATGCTTTTATTTAAAAATTCATATGTAT
>OLOV01001071.1_pt1 | contig 22404 bp, 14 predicted proteins | sample 1672931 | NCBI WGS metagenome assembly OLOV01 (sample SAMEA3136738, study PRJEB25190) | human gut metagenome | biome: human gut; feature: human-associated habitat; material: faeces | place: Austria | collected 2013
ACACGCACAGGCAGATATGATTACAAGAGTATACGCACATATTCTGGACGAGGACGGAAAAGTAGCGGCAAGCATCATCATGAGTCAGCACAACCTCAGGGCAAAAGAAAAAGCCCCGAAAGTGCTTATTTACGGGGCTTTTGGGCGTTCCCGCCCGGATTCGAACCGGGGGCCTTCCGCTTAGGAGCTACGCCACGGCGTTTTTGCAGCGTTATGCACAATGTTAAGAAATCCGAAAAGTCCCCGTATTACAGCGTTTTTCAATAAAACGCTTTTCGTACAGTATCACACAATATTGCTGATTTCGGGTGGTTTTGAAAGCTCAAATTAGCAAGTAATTAGCAAAATATGCTTTATACAGCCTACGTTAGAGGGCTATCGTTCGTATTGAATCAGCAAACAAGCGAGTATCTGCCATGCGGATGCTCGTTTTGCATATATATATATGCAATTATACGGCATAATTCCTATGGGTTGGTCGCTGAATGTAATCAGCTAATACTCTGGATATAATTTGGCTTCGATAATATAATAAGACAAAAAGTTATCCATGAATAGAGGTGATGGAAAATGAAAACGCCAAAGGGATCATGCCAAATAATTGCAAAAAATGAAAGAGCTCAGCGAAAAGCCAGAAAGCTATCCATGGAAAAGTTTGCAGAAATATCCGGGGTAAGTCTTGGTTCGTTGAAGCGTTTTGAAAACACGGGAGAAATTTCTCTCGTATCTCTTCTTAAACTTGCCATTGTCCTTGACTGTGCTGAAGAATTTGAGCAGCTTTTTGTTAAGGAACATATTATGTCAATACAGGAGATAATAGATGGAAAGGTATAAGTCGCTGGAGGCATATATTGATGGGAAAAAGGTAGGAACTTTGGCCACATACAGAGACCAACTCATTGCCTTTGAATATGCGGACAGTTGGATAAAAGAAGGTTATGCAATCAGCCCGCGCAGCTTGCCTCTGCAAAAGAAAGTCTACATTCCGAAAATAGTTCCGTTTGATGGAGCATTTGGTGTATTTGCCGATAGCTTACCAGATGGCTGGGGGCATCTTATTGTAGACCGTATGCTTTTGCGCGAACATATCAATCCACATGAGATAGATATTCTCAACCGCTTGGCCATGGTCGGCGAAACAGGCATGGGTGCATTAACTTACCGTCCTGTTCACAAAATTCAGTCAAAAAAAGCGCAAATAGAAATAGAATACGATAGACTTGCAGCAGAATGTCGCCACATCTTAGGAACTGAATATTCCAATGATCTGGACACACTTTTCGTCTTAAGTGGGTCGTCAGGAGGCGCTCGTCCAAAGATATTGACGAAAATCGATGGTGAAGATTGGATTGTAAAGTTCCCAGCTTCTCTTGATGACCCAAATATCGGCCTTGCGGAGTACCAATATTCGCTTTGCGCTAAGAAGTGCGGCATCGAAATGGCTGAGACGAGGCTTTTGCCTTCCCGTCAATGCGAAGGATACTTCGGAACAAAGCGGTTTGACAGGGTGGCCTTAAACGGGCATGTGAAGCGCATACATATGCTGTCTGTATCAGCTATACTTGAAGTATCCCACAGAATACCGAGTCTGGATTACAACACTTTGATGGCCTTGACCCTTGAGTTAACCAAGGATTACTCCGAAGTTGAAAAGATGTATCGACTTATGTGTTTCAATGTCTTTGCGCACAATCGGGACGACCATTCAAAGAACTTCACGTTCCTATATGATACGGAAAAGGGCGGATGGCGACTGGCCCCGGCTTATGATTTGACATACAGCAATTCCATAGGCGGTGAACACGCCACCTGCATAAACGGCAATGGAAAAGATCCGGCACTCGCAGACATACTTATTGTTGCCAACAAAATCGGCATATCGAAAAGCAAGGCAAAGCGAATCGCAGAACAAGTTCAGGATACCGTTAATGATGAACTTGGGAAAACGGGAATACTGCATAATATGAGATATACCTATTTTCAATAAGATTTGTTAGGTCTTTGGGGTACATTAGTTAATTAGATGATTAGCGTACGTGCGGTGCCGAAGCCCCATACCGTTTTCTGCATATACCATTCTGTTATCTGCATATAAAATAGCCAAAGTATGTGCAGATAACTACCCAGCTGAGAGTTTCCCATTCCGAAGAACTCTCGGCTATTTTTTATATCATAGCGGACGAATCGCCCCCACGATACGCCGCGCCATTTTCCAGCGTAATAATGCTATTAAACATAAACATCAGCAAAGGAGGACAACCACATGACAAAAGTAATAGCCCTCGCCAACCAGAAGGGCGGCGTGGGCAAAACCACAACAACCGTCAATCTCGGCATAGGGCTTGCGCGGCACGGCAAGAAGGTGCTGCTCATAGACGCGGATGCCCAAGGCAACCTGACGGATTCACTTGGCTGGAACGAACCAGACAAGCTTCCCGTTTCCCTTGCCACCGTCATGAGCAAGGTTATCACGGAGGAGCCTATCGAACCAAATGAGGGAATTTTGCATCATGCGGAGGGTGTTGACCTCATGCCGGCGAATATCGAGCTTTCCGCTATGGAGGTATCGCTTGTAAATACCATGAGCCGCGAGAGCGTGCTTAGGAACTATCTAAATGAGGTAAAGGACAAGTATGACTATGTTCTCATCGACTGCATGCCATCTCTCGGCATGATTACCGTAAACGCCCTTGCTGCGGCAGACAGCGTAATTATCCCCGTACAAGCGCACTATCTTCCGGCTAAGGGAATGAGCCAGCTTTTGCAGACCATAGGCCGCGTGAAGAAGAACATCAATCCAAACCTTAAGATTGACGGAGCGCTCATCACAATGGTGGACAGCCGCACTAACTTTGCAAAGGAGATTTCATCCCTGCTCCGCGATAACTATGGGGATAAACTCCGCGTGTTCAAAACGGAAATACCGCTTGCCATTAAAGCCGCTGAAACCAGCGCAGAGGGAAAGAGCATATATGCCCACGATGCTCACGGCAAAGCAGCGGCAGCATATGAAGCATTGACAAAGGAGGTTTTAGGCGATGGCAGAAAACAAGAAAAGTATAAAGCTGGCCTCGCTCGATGATCTGTTCTCCACAGAGGAAAGCCGCACCGAAGCGGACAAAGAACGCATACAGGATATTCCCATAGCGGAGATAGACGATTTCCCCGGCCATCCGTTTCATGTGGATATAGACGACGCTATGCGCGAGATGGCGGAAAGCGTGAAGCGGTTCGGCGTGTTATCGCCCGCCGTAGCGCGTCAGAAGGAGGACGGGCGATATGAGCTAATAAGCGGGCACCGGCGCAAGAAGGCATGCGAACTTGCGGGCATTGATAAAATGCCGGTAATTGTCCGCAATATGGACAGAGCCGAAGCTATTATCTTTATGGTTGATTCCAACCTCCAGCGTGAACGCCTTCTTCCGAGCGAGAAGGCGTTTTCGTATAAAATGAAGATAGAAGCATTAAAAAGACAAGGCAATCGCTCTGACTTAACTTCGACACCACTGGTGTCGAAGTTACGAACCAATGAGCAAATTGGCCAAATAAATAGCGAAAGCCGCGAGCAAGTACGCCGCTACATCCGCCTAACCGAACTCATACCCGACCTGCTTCAAATGGTAGACGAGGGCAAAATCGCATTTCGGCCTGCTGTAGAATTGTCCTATCTGACCAAAGAGGAACAGGCATCTTTGCATGAGGCAATGGAGAGCGAAGATTGCACACCATCGCTTGCACAGGCCATAAAAATCAAGAAGTTCAGCCGGGAGGGCAGACTGAACGACGACGTTATACTCTCTATACTTTCCGAAGAAAAGCCAAATCAAAGGGAAGTATACAGGCTGCCCAAGGAGCGCATAGATAAATACTTTCCCAAAGGTACGCCGTCCGAAAAAATCGAAGAAATCATATGCAAGGCGCTGGAGCTTTACCTAAAGCGGGAGCGTAGCAGAGAAACGGAACGTTGAGCGTCCGTGCTGACGAGCATGGGCGCTTTTGTTATGTTCAAAACATGAATCATACGCCAAGGGATAGGTCTGCCCTTTTGCCGGTATGGCTTCGGCGGCATTTGCTGCTCGCTCCCTTCCCCCTGCACCCCCCAACCCTGAGTACTACCCGAAAAACAACTGCCCGAAAAAGCATATTTATATTTATAACCAACAATTCAAGCGTCATAGGGCGCTTTTTATATATACAAAAACATTTTCGGAGGTAAAAATGAAAACCAAACGAATCATCACGTTGGCAATATGCCTATTGACCCTGATAGGCATATTCCACTCAGCCCCCGCATTGGCCGCGGGAAGCACGGTCACAATCGAGAGCCAGACCAACAGCGCCTTTGACTATCTTGAGTATTACTCAAGCGGCTCATGGCACGACCTGAATACGCCCCGCCATTGGATTGAACAGACAGGCGAAGTAGTTTACTGCGTGGAGCATTCCGCGGGGAACCCGCATGGCCAGACATATACCGAAACTTCCCCGTCCTCCGTCTTTTCGGGGAGTACGCTTTCCGGTATAAACTCCATACTCATGTATGGCTATCCCAACAATAAACCCTCCGGCTTCACGGATGACGAAGCACGGCAGGCAACAGCAAATGCGCTGCGCTTCTGGCTTTCGGAACAAGGCGAAGGCTATTCGTATAACTTTACCAATCGCCGTTCCAACCCCAACGCAATAAGAGCAAAAAGCGGATATGAACATGTGCTCGAATATGCCGATGAGCTGCTTACAAAGGCCCGCGCAAGGCAGGACTTGCCCCACGGCGTAGACTTCTCCCCTTCCACCGTGCAGCTTACCGCAAGCGAAAACGGTTACATTGGGCAGACTTCGGTGCTCCTTACAAACATCAACAGCGGCTACACCCTTGATACTTCCCGTTTGCCGTCAGGCAGCAGAGTTTCGGGCTATACCGGCAACAGAAGCGAAACGCTCACAATTACGCTCCCCGCATCGGCGGCAGGGCAGAGTTTCAGCATATCTGCCGAGGGTATGGACACCCGCAGCATAGATAACATTACGGCCTACGTTCCCGCAAACGGCAGCCTGCAAAAGGTATTCCTCTGCGCCACCACCGCACAGGTCGTTGCAACGGCACAGCTTTCCGTTGGCGCACCCGAAGCCCCTAAGTACGGCAAAATGCAGCTTGTGAAAACCGGTAAGGACAATATGCCGCTTGCGGGTGTGGTGTTCGGCATATACAGCGATGCCGACTGCAAGAACAAGCTTGCGGAGCTTACTACCGACAGCAACGGAACAGCCATATCAGGAGATCTTCCGGTAGGTACCGTATACATAAAAGAGCTTTCCACAATAAAGCCCTATATTCTGAGTGCGGAGATAAAAAGCCTTGAGATAACCGATGGCGTAACTGCGGAAGTATCGTTCAGCAATTCCGAGGCCATAGGCAAAATCCGCATTGAGAAAACGGGCGACGTGCTTACCGCCGGAGAGGCCGTTGAAACGGAATACGGCAATGTTTCAATGCCCATATACAAAAACAAGGGACTTGCGGGCGTTGTATACGAGGTAAAGGACAGCGCCGGCAATATAGTTGCGACCATAACCACAGACAAGAACGGCATTGCCGAAACCGAAGCGCTGCCCCTTGGCAGCTATACAGCGCAGGAAAAGAGCGCTCCTGACGGATATGTGATAGACGATACAGTTCACGAAACAACGCTGACTTTCAAGGACCAGAATACAGCCATCGTCATGAGTGCAATAAAAGCCGAAAACAAGCTGCGCACGGGCGGCGTAAAGCTGCTAAAGTATACGGAAAAGTTCAATGCCGATAAAATCAGCTTTGAAAAAGTATTATGCAGCGGCTATGTGTTCGGTCTGTACACCGCCGAAGATGCCGGAGATATACCGGCAGATGTTCTGCTCGAGGTACTGACTACGGACGAACAGGGCATAGCCCAAAGCACGGTAAAGCTTCCCTATGGCAAATATTACCTGAAGGAATTGGCAACGCCGGACAGCGATATAAAGATGCTTACGGACAAGCTGCCTCTGATTATTGACAGCGAACTTAATACCCAATATGTAAGCGAGCCAATTCTCAACGAAATGTTCAAGGGAAAAATCGGCGTATATAAGCTGGACGCCGAAGATAACGAAAGAGGTCTTGCGGGCGCGGTATTTGAAGTGCGCGAGGCTTCCGGCAAGCTGGTTGACACCATTACCACCGATACCAAAGGATATGCCGAAACCAACGACTTGCCAACGGGAGAATACAAAATAAAGGAGATTACTCCTCCCCCGGGATTCATACTTTCGGATGAAATCAAAACCGTTACCATTACTTCAGAGGATAAAGAAACCGCCGTATTTGAGCTTACGAACAAGCCCAACGAAGTAACGCTTACAAAGGCTGACTTAACAACCGAAAAGCCCATACCAGGCGCGACTGTTGAGGTTTACGGTAAAGACGGAAAGCTGTTTTACAAAGGCGTTACCGATAAGGACGGCAAAATAACAATCAGAGAGCTTCCCGCCGGAACATACACGTTCAAGGAAACCATATCGCCGGACGGTTTCGCCCTGAATGTCAACACATTCTCTTTTGAAGTCGATGCCTACGGCAATGTGACGGGAACTACTTCCTTTACCGATGAGCCCATCGTGCTGACCATCAAGAAGTTTGATGCCTACACCGGCAAGTCTATGGCGGGTATTTCATTCACCCTGAAGGACAGCGATGGCAACATTGTAAAGACAAAACTGACCGATAAGGGCTATCACGTTGCGGCAGAGGACGGCGAAGAAACCTTTAGCGTAGATAATAACGGCTGTGCCGAGTTCCGCTATCTGAAGGCGGGCAAATACTCGCTTGTGGAAAGCATACCCGCAGGCTATATTGCAGAGGACAACATTTCCTTTGAATTGACCTCCGCACACGGCATGAGTAAGCCCCTTAATCTAACCATAAACAACTGCCCCACCGGCATAAAGCTCATAAAGCTTGACGCGGATACGAATAAGCCCCTCACAGGCGCAGGATTCAGCATTAAGGTCAAGGACGGCTTAGGGTTTGCAACGCTAACCTTCACAAAGCAGGCGGACGGCAAGTACATCTTCGACAAGGACGGCAAGGACACGGTCCTTATGGTCGATAACAACGGCGAGGTTATAATCCTTGGCATGCCGTTTGGGGCCGTATGGATAGAAGAATCTGTTGTTCCGGCAGGCTACTTCCCCGTTACCGCGCGCAAAGCTGAAGTAACAAAGGACACTTCGGCCCTCAAGCCCCTTGAAATCAAAATCCCCAACAGCAAAAGCGTAAAGCTGGGTCTGGACAATGATTGGTGGGAAATCCCCGCCATGATCGCTGGCGCGGTACTGCTGCTCGGCGGCGCAGTAGTTTTGTATGTGCGGAGAAAGAATAAATAAGAACTAGCAAAAACACGCAGGAGGGCGGAAAACGCCCTCCTGTCCATGATAATCGGTTTACTTTGTTGGTGAATATGATATAATAATATTAGAAATGCGAGGTGCGAAACGATGGTTAAAAGCGAGAAAATCACGAAGCAAATTGCAGGAACAATGGCTATCGAGGGTATGCGGCTTAATAATAAGGAGCTTACTCTGATACGAGAGTGTGCCAGTGGGCAAAAATCATCATCGGTCGCAATTAAAATGCTTGCAAAAAGCATACTGTAACTTGCGCTCTACAAACTCTTTATATATGTTCAGTTTATGTGCGTCTGTGCACCTCCGCATAAGAGTAGCAAAGCTATGCACATATTCACATGCCCTTCTTTTTAGCGGCCTACTACCGTGTAACTCCGTAATGAGGCGTTCCGACATTCTCTTGCCCCGCAGTCATCTCCTTATGGAGAAAAACAACCACTTATAATTTGGTAGCGATACATCAAACCACTTAATGCTAAGTTCATCGTTTATGTAGTTATCGAGACTGCTTGGAAAAACCGCTAATTGGCAACACTATTCTAGTGCACAATATCAGAACTGAACCACGCATAGTTTCCGTATCATAATTTTGCCGATTTGTCAATAGGAAATCTTGCTTTTATAATCTGGCTGGTGTATAATAGTAGAACTCTTTTTGAGATTATTTGTTTTCTGGGAGGGACTTTATGGCAAACAAGTATCTGCTCCCCATTTTTGATGAAATCTATGGAGAAAAATTTAGCTACTCTAATTTCAATCAACGGATGGAAATGCAAAAAGCGATTTATTTGCTGCAGGAAATGGGAGTTCCCGTGGGAGACTATGGTTTTAGATGGTATCTACATGGGCCATATTCTCAGAGTTTGCTGGATGATATGCACTATGAAGATGGTAGAAGCTATGCAAAACCTACCATAATTAAAGAGTATGCTGATAGTATCGAGCAACTCCATAAACTGATCATCTCGAACAAACGTGGGGAGTATTCCGTCAGTAACTGGGCTGAATGCTTGGCATCCTTGCGCTATTTGAGCAAAAACATTCTTAGCTTTAATGCATCAGATGAAGATGTTGTTTGTGAACTAGAAAAGAGGAAGCCTCACCTAGATGACCATAACACAAATATGATTGCGTGCCAATTGATAGATGGCCTGTTTTCTTAATGTTATGGATGAAAAGATTAAATTTGTAGGCCAAATTCTGGACAATGTGCATGGTTTCATTCCGTATACCGCTGCTGAGAAAAAAATAATTGACACACAATTATTTAAACGATTGCAGAGCATAAAACAGCTTAGCGTAGTAAATTGGGTTTTCCCCGGTTCTGAGCACACGCGCTTTATTCATTCCTTGGGTGTAATGCACATTGCTGATAAAATGGCAGCTAGTCTAGGGTTGCCCGATGAAGAGCGAAAGATTCTTCGTTTGGCAGGGCTATTGCATGATATTGGACATTATCCCCTATCCCATGTCTGTGAGGCACCATATCGGAGCCCTATGACATTAGAGGAATTGCCAGATAGCGAATTTTGTTGCTACCTCAACAAAAATGTTCGAGAAAAGATTAACAGTTTCGCAATCGAACCAAAAACAACACTGATGTCAAAATCTACAGGGCGTCACCACGAGGCTATTGGAGCACTAACTGTTCGTTCAAACGAAGAAATACGAAAAATTATCATCGATGAGTGTGGATATGACTATGCTCCGGATGTGATTGCTGATATAATCATTGGCAATGTGGAGCGTGCTGAAACCGACCCCTTACTGGTGCAAATTATTCATTCAGAATTGGATGCAGACGGAATTGACTATTTGATGCGCGATGCGATGTTTTCTGGAACGAGTTTTGGAAGTTTTGAAATCGATCAGCTAATCCACTGCTTAACTTACGGGGAGCAAGATGGGAAACGAATTTTGTGTATTACTCCGAAAGGAATAGCTGCTGCTGATCAATACCTTATCAATAAGTTCTTTTCGTATTCCCAGGTTGTGTTTAACAAACATATAACCATTTCAGAATGGATGGCGGAATGTGTCATTGACTGGATGCAAAAGCATCACGCAGTCTTTCCCTCTGGAGCAAAGCTGGAAGAGTGGATAAAAAACGGAAGTGCAGAATACTTAAATTTTACAGACAATATGTTCTGGTCGGCGCTTGACCAGATACTTAAAAATCAGCTGTGTGATCTTGTCCCGCACTATATTAAGGTTTTCTGTAAAAACTTGCTTTTACATAACGAACCAGTATTTGTAGAAAATAGCGAAGTTCGATTTATTGAATCGGAAACAATGAAAGCTCGCTCCATTTTGAAAGAATCTGATGTCTATACAAAAGATGAGTTACTTGATAAACGCATCACGATTCTAAACAACCGTTGCATGACAAAGCAAGTTCCTATTGATATTTTTAATTCTGAACTTTCTAAAATAAATGAGTCCGAGGACGATCGTACGCTCTCGGATGATGATATTGCTAACGCTAAACTGTCGCGTTTAATGGAATGCATATCAATTAAGGAGAAAGATGGCAGCATGCATTTGCTTTGCGATGATAGACGATCTTTAATGCAAACAATGTATAATTCCACATTGGTTATGATGAGAAGCTATGAATTCCCAACTGATACACTTATATAGTATTCCGCATGTTAATATTCAGATGCTTTAAAAACTATATACGATTAAACAGATAGTACTTGCACTATACACTGCATATACTGCCTGTTTTTCACTTGGAAATGAAAATGTTTTCTCATTTTTCATCATACAGCGCATTACAACGCCAAACGAATAGCATCAACCGTTTCTACCGTCATACTTCATAATAATAAACCACCTAAGCGCATGAGAAATCATGCGCTGTTTTGTTATACAAAAGCACAAGGAAAGGAGGTCAAAAATGGCGACTAAACTTCATATCATGTCTGAGCTTGCAGTGCAAACCACACAGCAGCTTGCCCAGTCCGTTGACAGTTGGAAAAGCTTTCTCAACTCCGCCGCGTGGCTCTACAAATATCCGTTCCATGAGCAAGTGCTCATCCATGCCCAGCGTCCTGATGCTACTGCATGCGCGCCAATGCAGCTTTGGAACAACAGGTTCGGGCGCTGGGTCAATAAAGACGCCAAGGGTATTGCCGTTATAGACGACAGCGGCGACAAACCGCGGCTGAAGTATTTGTTCGACGTGTCCGACACCAATGCGCGCCATAACGCTCCGTTCCGGCTTTGGCAGATCAAGCCGAAATATGAAGTTCAGGTAATCAAAGAGCTGCAAAACGCTTTCGGTGAAACAGGCTCCGGAAGCGAAAGCCTTTCGGATACCATACTCGGCGCGGTCATCAATGCCGTATCGGATAACTATACCGACTATTGCAATGATTTTCTTGAAGCGGCAACAAACGGAGTTTTTGCAGATATGGACAGCGAGGAGCGAACAGCCGCCTTTATACTTCAGCTTGTAACAGGCGTATCGCACATTGCGCTGGTACGTTTGGGCATTGAGCCAAGCTCCGTTCTGTCAGAAGATGATTACGCCGGCATTTTGCAGTTCAACTCCACCGCTACAATCAACCAACTCGGTGCAGCGACCAGCGATATTTCCGAAATGGTCTTGCGGCAAATAGAACGCAGCGTAAGGAGTATAAGCAGGCAGCAGCGCGGCACACTTGCAAAACCGTCCAATACATTGCAAAATGAAGCTGACGAAGCAGAAAGGAGCGACGACGATGGAAATCAGTTACAGCAGAAGCGGGGATTACCTGATTCCCAACATAGCAATGGACAGTCAGAGCCAAGGGAGTATAGGCAAATTCGGGAGACTGCGGAAGAAGTTCCTGAAAGAGAATCGGAACGGGTTTTACAATACGCTGATTCTGACGAACGGCCTGACGGAGCACCTGATCGAAATCAACAGGCAGGCGAAGGAACAGATACAGCTGCTCAGCTTGCAGATGGTGCAAGCCGAGGGCGTGACCGAGAAACTGAAAGCGGAGAATCAGATGCTCTGGGTGCAGAGGATGAACAACATATACCACAGAGCCGAGGAAACGGTTTTGAACGAACTGATTTACGCATAACAACCGAAAACCTGTTCCCTACATTTCAGGAACAGTTGGAGCACATAGAAGAAGCGGAAGCACAAAAGCTATCCGCTTTTTCTGTATCTCAGGCTGATATAGACCACGAGCTTTGCCGTTACGGCAGCGGTTTTTCCCAAGGAAAGTTCCGCATATATAAATTCTTCGAAGGCATGCCGTCCACCGAAGCGGCGGTTGCTTTTCTGAAAAAGGAATATGGCATAGGCGGGCATTCACACACGTATTTGAACGGAGAAGGCGGCTTCGTTGACCATGACGGCAAGGGTCTTCACTTCTCTAATCATAACTACGAAGAAAAGCATACCGTAACTTGGAGGGCCGTAGCACAAAGGCTCCGTGAGCTGATTGCCATTGACAGATACCTGACCGAAGAAGAAAAGACATATCTGCCGGAATATGAGACGCAGGAGGCGGAACGGCGCTTGCAGCTGGAGGAAGAATCGGCGGCAAGGAGCGCGCTTCAGGCAGCGGCGGCAGCCATGGACGAGCGCAGAAAGGATGCCGGATATGCGTTTTCGCTCGGAGATACCGTGCAGCTTGGCATGACCACATATACCATCCTCGGCTACGATGAAACCACCGTCAGCTTATCTGACCCGAAATTCCCCTTGCTCTCAGAGGACATGCCCCGCGATGTATTTGAGCAAAGGCTTAGGGAAAGTCCCGTAAATGACCGCCTGATTGCAGAAGCGCAGGAAGCAGAACAGCAGCCCGGGCCGATAACCGAAACAGTTGAAGTCATTCCCGCAGAGGAAAACCACCTGCCATATGATGTGGTTATCCAAACGATTCGTACTGAGGAACATGAACCCGTAAAACCCGCTGAGAAAATCAACTTCCGCATTACGGACGATGCACTCGGTCACGGCGGTCCGAAAGCAAAGTTCCGAATGAATATAAACGCTATTCGCGCGCTGAAAGCCATTGAGTCCGAACAGCGGCTTGCAACAGCGGACGAGCAGGAAGTCCTATCCCGATATGTGGGTTGGGGCGGATGCGCGGACGCCTTCGATGAAGTCAAAGAAAACTGGAGTTCCGAATATACCGAGCTAAAGGATTTACTGACCGAAGAAGAATACGAAGCCGCGCGGGCTTCCGTGCTTAACGCTCACTACACAAGCCCAGCAGTCATTAAAGCAATATACAAAGCGATTGAAAATATGGGCTTCCGCACAGGCAATATCCTTGAACCCTCCTGCGGCATAGGCAACTTCTTCGGCCTGCTCCCCGAATGCATGGCCGGCAGCAAGCTATACGGCATAGAGTTGGACAGCATTACGGGGCGCATTGCGAAGCAGCTTTATCAAAACGCAAATATCACCATACAGGGATATGAAGGAACCGCATTACCCGATAGCTTCTTCGATGTTGCCATAGGTAACGTACCCTTCGGCGATTACGGCGTTGCGGATAAGCGATACGATAAGAACCACTTCCTCATACATGATTATTTCATCGCCAAGACTTTGGATAAAGTCCGTCCCGGCGGCATAATTGCATTTGTCACCTCCTCCGGCACAATGGATAAAAAGAACCCCTCCGTACGCAAATACATTGCACAGCGTGCCGACCTTCTCGGCGCGGTTCGCCTGCCGAATAATGCCTTCCTTGCCAATGCGGGCACGGGCGTTGTTGCGGACATACTGTTCCTGCAAAAGCGCGACCGCCCCATAGAGATTGAACCCGATTGGGTACACCTCGGCAAAACCGACGGCGGATTTACCATAAACCAATACTTTGTGGATAACCCCGGCATGATACTGGGCGAACTCAGCGAAGAAAGCACGCAGTACGGCAAGCAAGCCACTACGGTCAAGCCTATTGCGGGCGCGGAATTGCCTATGCAGCTATCCAACGCGATAGCCAATATACATGCCGAAATCGCCGAGCCCGAACAGCTTGAGGAAGCTGAAGAAGGCATCATCGAAAGTATCCCTGCCGACCCGAACATACGCAATTTCAGTTTTGCCGTTGTAGACGGGGATATCTATTACCGCGAAAACTCCATAATGCATAAGGTTGAGTTGTCCGTTACCGCAGAGAACCGCATTAAGGGCATGGTCAAAATCCGCGACTCTACCCGAAAGCTGATTGAATATCAGCTGGAAGGCTATTCGGATGATTTAATCAGGCAGAAACAGCATACCTTAAACCGGCTTTACGATGATTTTACCTCGCAATACGGCCTGCTGAACAGCCGCGCCAACAATACTGCGTTCTCTGATGACAGTTCTTATTGCCTGCTCTGCTCCCTTGAGGTTCTTGATGAAAACGGCGCATTGGTGCGCAAGGCTGATATGTTCTCAAAGCGCACCATACGGCAGCAGGAACCCGTAACCTCCTGCGATACAGCAGCGGACGCGCTCGCCGTGTCACTTTCCGAAAAAGCAAAGGTCGATTTGCAGTATATGGGAAAGCTTGCGGGCAAAACCGAAGAACAGCTTACAGAGGACTTGGCAGGCATAATATTCTTCAACCCATCTTCCGAGCAATATGAAACTGCGGACGAATATCTTTCCGGCGATGTCAGGTGGAAGCTTCGATTGTTAAAGGAGATAGACAACCCTAAATATGCGGCTAACATGGAAGCCTTGGAGAAAGTGCAGCCAAATAATCTGACCGCTTCCGAAATCGATGTTCGTCTCGGCGCAACATGGATTCCGCCGGAGGATATTCAGCACTTTGTAATCGAGCTGCTCAAACCCGCCTATTACGCAAGCAGCAAAATAAAGGTGCATTATTCCCGACTTACCGCTCAATGGAGCGTTTCAGGCAAAACCAGCGACTACGGCAACGTTACAGCAAACGTCACCTACGGCACAAAGCGCATCAATGCATACAAGATAATTGAGGAAACGCTGAACCTGAAAGACGTTCGCATATTCGATACCGTGTATGATGAAAGCAGCGGCGAGAAGCGCATACTGAACAGAAATGAAACCGTACTTGCGCAGCAAAAGCAGCAGCTCATAAAGGACGCGTTCCGCGACTGGCTATGGAAAGACCCCGACCGTCGTGACAGACTGACCACGCTGTACAACATGCGTTTCAACTCAATCCGTCCACGCGAATACGACGGAAGTCATATCAGATTCGTCGGCATGAATCCCGAAATCACTCTGAGGCCGCATCAGGTAAACGCCGTCGCGCGCGTTATCTATGGCGGAAACACGCTGCTTGCGCACGTTGTGGGAGCAGGGAAAACTTTCACAATGGCCGCTTCCGCTATGGAAAGCAAGCGGCTGGGGCTCTGCCAAAAGAGCCTGTTCGTGGTTCCAAATCACCTGACCGAACAGTGGGCAGCGGAGTTTTTGCAGCTATATCCTTCTGCCAATATCCTTGTTGCAACAAAGAAAGACTTTGAAACGCGAAACCGTAAGAAGTTCTGTTCACGTATTGCCACGGGCGATTACGATGCCGTCATCATAGGACACTCGCAGTTTGAAAAGATTCCCATGAGTTTGGAGCGGCAGCGGGCGATATTACAGACGCAGCTTGATGAAATAATAGACGGCATTTCGGAAGCAAAGCGGGAAAACGCGGAACGCTTCACCATCAAGCAGATGGAAAAGAGCAAACGCTCCATTAAGCTGAAGCTCGACAAGCTCAACGACCAGACCCGAAAGGATGATGTTGTCACCTTTGAAGAATTGGGCGTGGATCGACTGTTCGTAGATGAAGCGCACAGCTTTAAGAACTTGTTCCTGTACACCAAGATGCGAAATGTCGCAGGCTTGGCGCAGACCGAAGCGCAGAAATCCTCCGACCTCTTTATGAAATGCCGGTATATGGACGAGCTTACGGGAAACCGCGGCATTGTGTTTGCAACGGGTACGCCGATATCAAACTCAATGACCGAAATGTATACCATGCAGCGGTATCTTCAATATGACGCGCTGTGCTCCCATGGTTTGCAGCACTTTGACGCATGGGCATCCACGTTCGGCGAAACCATTACGGCAATGGAGCTTGCGCCGGAAGGAACGGGCTATCGCGCAAAGACGCGGTTCGCCCGTTTTTATAATCTTCCCGAACTGATCTCAATGTTCAAGCAAGTAGCTGATGTACAAACAGCCGATATGTTGAAACTTCCTATCCCTGAAGCGGAATACCACAATGAGGTCATTAAGCCATCGAAGTTCCAAACCGACATGGTAGCTTCTTTCTCGGAACGTGCCGAAAAGGTCCGAAACGGCATGGTGGATGCAACAGTAGATAATATGCTGAAAATCACCAATGACGGCAGAAAGCTCGCCCTCGACCAGCGCTTAACCGATGACCTGTTGCCCGACGACCCTGAAAGCAAGGTCAATCTGTGTCTCGATAACATTCACAGGATATGGGAAAGCAGCAGTGAGCAGAAATCTACGCAGCTCGTGTTTTGCGACCTGTCTACCCCGCATGGAGACGGAAAGTTCAATGTGTACAACGATTTGAAAGCAAAGCTGATTCGCATGGGTGTTCCCGAAGCGGAGATCGCCTTTATCCATGATGCAAAGACCGAGGCACAGAAAGCTGCCCTGTTCACGAACGTTCGCTCCGGCAATGTGCGTATCCTGCTTGGTTCCACCGCAAAGATGGGAGCAGGCACAAACGTACAAAAGCGGCTGATTGCCGAGCACCATCTGGACATACCGTGGCGACCTTCGGACATTGAGCAGCGCGAAGGCAGGATTCTCCGTCAGGGCAACGAGAACAGCAAGGTTGATATATTCAGGTATGTTACGGAAAACACCTTCGACAGCTACATGTGGCAGACGATTGAAAGCAAGCAAAAGTTTATATCGCAGATAATGACGAGCAAAAGTCCCGTCCGCTCCTGTGAGGACGTGGATGAAACCGCCCTTTCATATGCCGAAATCAAGGCATTGGCAACGGGCAATCCGTATATCAGGGAAAAGATGGACTTGGAGATTGAAGTATCGCGGCTGAAGCTTGTGAAAGCCAACTACCTTTCGCAGAAGTATATGCTTGAGGACAGCTTACTCAAGCACTATCCCAAGGAAATTCGCCTGACGCAGGAACGAATCAAGGGATATGCGATGGATATTGCCCTGTATGAGCGGCACAAGAGCGAGGATTTCCCCGGCATGCTTCTGTACGGTACTCACTATGAAGAGAAAAAGGAAGCCGGCACGGCGATACTTGAAGCCTGCAAGGCAATGACTTCGCCTGAGCCAAAGGAGGTAGGAAGCTATCGCGGGTTTACGCTGCTTCTGTCCTACGACATTGTTGCGAAGGTATTCCGCATGACATTGCGCGGAGAACTATCCCACACCGTAGAACTCGGCAGCGATATTCACGGCAACATTCAGCGCATGGAAAATGTGCTTGAATCGCTCCCCTCCCGCCTTTCCGCCTGTGAAAAGGCCTTGGCTACGCTGAAAGAGCAAATGGATAACGCAAAAGCGGAAGTTGAAAAGCCTTTTGAGCAGGAACAAGAGCTTTCTGAAAAGGCAGCCCGCCTTGCGGAACTCAATGCGCTGCTTAATATGGATAAGCGGGAAAACGCCGCGCTGGATGCAGAGCCTGAGCATACCGAGATTGAGACTGTTAAGGCTTCCTGTAAAGAAAGATGAAAACACCACATTTATGAATTACAGAAGCCATTGTCAGTACCGAGTAATTCGGTGCTCCTTTTACAGATTGAAGTTAAGCTATAAGTTGCGTATCCGATAAAACGCGGGTATAATAATAAAAAGAATACCTTTAGAAAGGAGGCATCAATCATGCCGGATGCAATGATACGGGAGATGATACCGTTATTCAAGTCGTATGGTATAAAGAAAGCTGCGCTGTTCGGTTCTGTTGCTCGTGGTCAAAACACGCCAGACAGCGATGTTGACCTTGTAGTCTCCTTTGGAAAAAAGTATGACCTGTTGGATATAGTCGGCCTTAAGCAGGATCTTGAGGAAGCATTGCAAGTTCCGTTTGACGTAATCACATATGAATCACTGAAAAGCGGAGCATTTGCGGATTCAGTCTATACAGATGAGAGGGTAATATATGGTTAGAGTTAATGTGATATTGGACCACATCCGCGAATGCTGCGAAGACATCTTTGATTTTGTTCGAGATATGGAATTAGAAGATTTTCTGAGCAATAAGCTTGTTCGCAATGCAGTAGGGATGTCCTTAATTAATATCGGTGAACTCGTCAAGGCGCTCCCTATCGAGTATCGTAATGATCATCCCGAAATACCTTGGAAGAGGATAGCAGGCATGAGAGATTTAGCAGCCCATAAATACCAAACGCTGGACATGGTTGCTGTTTGGAACGTCGTACAGGATAGAATTCCCGAGCTATATGAATTCACAAAAAGATAAGCTGTACTTTATGCAAGACGCCGATGATGAATCGACGTCTTTTTGTATCTAAATACTTGAAAGAAAGTGAGGTGTAAAACCTATTTGAGTCTTACAAAACCATACGTAACAAAGCAGGAGATTGAGCAGGCCAGGCAGCTCGATCTCCTTTCTTATTTGCAGCAGCATGAGCCGGAAGAGCTGGTGCGGTTTTCGTCCAATGTGTATACCCTCCGCAGCCACGACAGCCTTAAAATCTCAAACGGCAAATGGTATCAGTGGTCAACAGGAATAGGCGGCGTAAGCGCACTGGATTACCTTATAAAGGTGCAGGGCATGGACTTCGTCAGCGCCGTTTCGAAGATATTGAGCTATAGCCCGCTTGCGGAACCCGCAGGGCCCACTCCTGCCAAGCGACAAAGGTCAGTCTTTACCCTGCCCACACCATATGAAAACAATGACAGGGTTCGCACGTACCTTACCGGCCGCGGGCTTTCGATGGACTTGCTTCGCATGTGCATCGATGCAGGGTTAGTATATGAGGATATGCGGCACAACTGCGTATTCGTGGGTTTCGACCGCAAAAAGGTTCCTCGATATGCCATGCTCAGAAGCAGTTCCCCTTATTCAACATTTCTGGGCGAGGTATCGGGCAGCGACAAACGATACTCTTTCTCTCTTTCAGGCAGCAGCGAAACGCTGTATGTGTTTGAAAGCGCAATAGACTGCCTTTCCTTTATTGAATTGCAGCGCATGAAAACGGATGAACTGAAGCCCGATAACTATCTTTCCCTTTCCGGCGTATACCGACCCGGCGAAGGCCGGCACAGCGAATTGCCGGCAGCTTTGCAGGAATATCTTTCTGCCAACGACGGTATTCGTCACATAGCTTTGTGTCTGGACAACGACGAAGCAGGACGCAGCGCCGCATTGGCAATATGCGCTGCGCTGCCGAATAAATACACGGCGGAATTATTGCCTCCGCAATCGGGCAAAGACTACAACGAACTTCTCATGTTAACCAAGGGTATACCGCCGAACATCAGGGTAAGAAAGCCGAAGGAGCGCCGCGAAAGATAGGTGCTTTATTTATCGGCAGGTAATGTGGATGCGATGCGCGCATCGCATTAGCGAGCATTGGATAATGCCAGCCTTATCCGCCCGTAAGGGTGTCCCCTTAAACCCCACAAAGCGAAAGGAGCAATATGCTGAAACGAAATATAAAGATAACATTCCGCCTAAACGCCAAGGAGCAACAGCAGCTAAAGAAGAACGTAAAGCGAACGGGCCTGTCGCAGGAAACATACATCCGAAGGCTCATCGAAGGCTATGTTCCCAAGGAGCTGCCGCCCATAGACTACCACGCCATGATGCGCGAACTTAACGCCATAGGCAACAGTATGAACCAGATAGCGGCCCGCGCAAATGCTACGGGCTTTTTTCTTGCCGATGAATACGCCTCATATGTGCATGAGTTTCGTAAAACCGTTCTTGAGATACAACGTGCCGTGACTCAGCCGGAGCGTATATGAAGCATGGCTACAACTTCCATATGGAGCGTAAAGTCAACCTTGGGCCATGTGATTGAATACGCTGAGGACGGGACAAAAACGGCTAACCCCAAATGGAGCAAATCGGAATACCAGTCCATGCGCGATGTTATGGACTACGCCATGAACGATTTCAAGACCGAACAGCAATACTATGTGACCGCCCTTAATTGCGATGCCGGCTGCGCCAGAGAACAGATGCAGCTCACAAAGCGGCAGTTCGGCAAAACGGACGGTATTCTTGCTTTCCACGGCTACCAGAGCTTTGCCGAAGGAGAAGTGGATGCAGATACGGCGCACGCGATAGGCATAAAGCTTGCTGCTGAGCTGTGGCCGGAGTATCAGGTAATCGTAGCAACGCACCTGAATACGCATTGCTTCCATAACCATTTTGTGCTCAATTCGGTATCCTATCTCGACGGCAAGAAGTTCAACGCCTGCAAAGAAAGCTATCTTAAAATGCGAGCAGCTTCCGATAGGCTGTGTAAGGAATATGGGCTGTCCGTAATCACGGAGCATACGGTGTATTACCCAAAGCACTATGCAGAATGGGATGCAGAGCGTAAAGGGCGGCCAACATGGCGAAGCGCAATCCGAGAGGATGTTGACAAGGCAATCATGGCAAGCATGAGCTTTCAGGCGTTTCTCCGTTCCCTTAGAAGCATGGGATACGAAGTCAAAACAGGCGTAAAGCACATGGCAGTACGCCCGCCGGGCAAGGAACGCTTCGTGCGGCTGCGTTCACTTGGTGAACGATATACCGAGGACACCATACGGCAGCGCATATTAAAGCAGCGCGCGCCGGAGCGTCCGGCCAAACCAGCGCCATCGAGAACCATGCGAGTCAGAGTTTATGGTGACTTTCATCTATCCAAAGTCACATGGAAAGGCCTTAGGGCGCTGTACTACTTCTATCGGCGAAAGCTTCGCAGAACACAACGTGCTCAGCAGTGCAATGTTCCATATGTACTGCGCGAGGATTTAAGGCACTTAGACGCGATAGATGCACAAACTCGTTTCCTGTTCAGGCACGGAATCAACAGCACAGACCAGCTTGATATTTACCGTGCTTGTGCAGACGAGCAGCTTACGCAGCTATATACTGAGCGCAAAGCGCTGAGGAACGAGCAGCGCCGCACCGGTATTCCCGATGAACGTATGGCGGAGATTCGTGCACGCATTGCCGCCATCTCTGAACAAGCGAAGCTGCTTCGCAACGAGCTAAAACTATGTGACGCAATCACGGAACGTGCCATTGCACTTTCGAAGCGGCAGGAGCAGGTGAAGCAGCTTCAGCGGGAGGAACAAGATGCAGGACGCCACCGTAATCTGTCCAAGACTTCATTGAAGATTTACTGATAATAATCTTTTTGAAGGAATCATTATATAGTAAAGGAGTGATTATACATGTCTCAACACGGCGAAGCAGCCGAACAGGTCGTCAATATGGCGACCAATGCGGCGGTAAAAACAGCGGAGTGCGCTGCGGAAATCGTGGGCAAGGGGACATTGTCCCTGGCAACGTTTCTGTTGGCAGTACTTAAAGACCAGAAGAGAACAAAGGGCCGAACACGCATACAGTCCTTTAACGGCAGACCAACTAAAGTATTTGCCATTATGGCAAAGGACATGAAAACATTCTCAAAGGAGGCAAAGGAATACGGCATCCTATATGCGGCGGTAATGAACCGGAAAAGTACCGACGGAATAGTGGACGTGGTTGTAAGCGCAAATGACGCGGCACGGGTAAACCGAATAACAGAACGGTTTGCGCTGTCTACAATAGAAATACAGAAAGCAGTTGATACTCCCGCCGAAGAACGGGCGGCTGATACTCAAAACCCTACCGCGCGGACGGACAACCGGAATCCGTCCGCACATTCATCAGGCAGCAAAGAGCGTTCCGAAACGGCGGATACTGATTCGGAGCATGCTCGCCCTTCTGTAAGGCAGCAGCTTAAGGACATACGTCAAGAGCGACAGAGCGTACACCGGAAGCCGCTTGAGAGAAGCAGACCTGTGCATGGAGAACTTCGCATATGAAAAGCCCTAACGAAGATAAACTCACGGAGTATATTCTTATAGGGTTTGGCATAATACCCGTGATATTGGCGGCCTTAACGGTCGCTCCTTTTTTATCCGATGGGCTTGCGGGCATTGTGAAAGGCCTTACCCACAGCATGAATAACCCCATCAATATACAGTGGTGCGCCGACTCGCCAAAGGCCATTCTGGTATTCCTTGCAGCTTACGGCACAGGCATTGGGGTATATTTCTCCACGCGCCGCAACTACCGCAGGGGCGAAGAACACGGCAGCGCCAAATGGGGTAACGCACGGCGAACATGCAAAAAGTATGCCGAAAAGGACAGCCGCAAGAACCTTATTCTTACCCAAAATGTCCGTATTGGGCTGGATGGCAGGATGCACCGGCGCAATCTTAACGTGCTTGTGGTCGGCGGCAGCGGCGCAGGCAAAACCCGCTTTTATGCCAAGCCCAACATCATGCAGGCAAACACATCCTATGTTGTGCTTGACCCCAAGGGCGAGATTCTGCGGGATACGGGCTATCTGCTTGAGCGTTATGGATACGGCATAAAGGTACTTGACCTGATACATACTGAGCGCAGCCACGGCTTCAACCCATTCGTATATCTTCGTGACGATAAGGACGTTCTGCGGCTGGTCAATAACCTTATACGCAACACCACGCCCAAAGGCGCACAGAGCAGCGACCCTTTCTGGGAACGCGCGGAAACAGCGCTGCTCGAAGCCCTTATCCTATATCTGGTGAATGAAGCGCCGCCCGAAGAACAGAACTTCTCAATGGTAATGGAAATGATAAACGCCGCAGAAGTAAGAGAAGATGATGAAGAATATGCTTCCGTGCTCGATGAACTCTTTGAGCGGTTGGCTATGCGCGATCCTGAACACCTTGCCGTTAAGCAATACCATATTTTCAAATTAGCGGCGGGTGTTGTATGCTCTAAAAGACTTCTTAATCAAGCGGTTGGGAAGTCTCTTAGA
>OLOV01001076.1_pt1 | contig 22321 bp, 14 predicted proteins | sample 1672931 | NCBI WGS metagenome assembly OLOV01 (sample SAMEA3136738, study PRJEB25190) | human gut metagenome | biome: human gut; feature: human-associated habitat; material: faeces | place: Austria | collected 2013
TGGTCTGCGGGCCAGGTGTGTGGTCCATGCCGACGGGCTGGCCGGCGCCTGCCCAGGCAAGCTCCCATTCCGTCATCGCGCCGGCGTCGGGAATGATCGACTCGGCGGTGCCAAAGTCTTGGCCAAGCGACTGCCCGTAGCCGAATGCACGCGCATACTGCGTAAGGGTGTCGGCGCCGATATCGGTGGCTAGCTGGCCAAAGACAACATTGGAAGAGAGCGCAAAAGCGCGCTCGAGGCTTACGGTGCCGTAATTAGCGTTGAGGTGATTGGTGACATCGGCGTCGCCGATTTTCATGGACGAGGGCGACTCGAAGCTTTGGTCCAGGGTTGTCTTGCCCGAGTCGAGTGCTGCGGCGAGCGTGACGACCTTGAAGGTCGAGCCGGGCGTGTAGAGCGACTGGGTGGAACGGTCCACGAGCGACCCCTGGGATTCGTCATTGGTGCCCATGAGGGTTTCGACATTGGAATTGTCGTAGCTGGGGGCACTTGCCTTGGCAAGCACGGCGCCGGTGCGCGGGTCGAGCACCACGATGGCACCCTTCTTGCCAGCAAGCGCCTGCTCGGCGGCCTGCTGAATGCTCGAGTTGATGGTGAGCTTCACGGTGTTGCCGGGCTGGGTGATGCCGGCAAGCGAGTTGACGGCATTTTTCCAACTGGAGTAATCGCGCGATCCGGTGAGCGTGTCGTTCATCGACGATTCGATGCCTGTGGAGCCGTACTGCGTGGAATAGTAGCCCACCGTGTGCGCGGCGAGGTTTCCGTTGGGATAGGAGCGCGAATAGGTTCCGTCGGCGTTTTGGACCGATTCGGCAAGCGTCACGCCATCGGAGGTGATGATGGAGCCGCGCTTGATATAGGCGGCGCGCATGATCGTGTGGTTGTTGCTGGGCATGCTCTGGATGTTCTTGGCCTGGAACACCTGGAGATAGGTGAGGTTGCCAATGAGGATGGCAAACAGGCCGGTGAAGACGAACACCGTGACCGTAAGGCGCTTTGCCAGCGCAACACGGCCCAGTACGCCGGATTCGGGCGTGTCAAGCAGGCGTCGACGCATGCGCGAGTTTGGACGAGCGTGCGATCCCGCAGTGGAACCGGTGCTGGCCGTGAAGAAGCGGGTGCCGTTTTTGCTGGTGGGAGCCCCTGCAACAGCGCTGTCGGGAAGGGCGGTGGAGATGCCCGTGCCCGCAAGCTCAACGCTGCGACCGGTTGCCTCGTCGCCTGCGCGCATGAGCAGCGCCACAATGACAAAGCTTGCGAGCAGGGAGGAGCCGCCCTGACTCATAAAGGGCAGGGTAACACCGGTAAGCGGGATGAGTTTGGTTACGCCGCCCACGATCAAGAACGCCTGGAACGAGATGGCGGCGGTGAGGCCCGTTGCCGTGAAAGCGGCAAGGTCGGACTTGGCGCGTGCGGCGGTGGTGAGGCCGCGCACCGCGAAGAGCATAAAGGCAAGAAGAACCGCGGCACCGCCAAGCAGGCCCATCTCTTCGCCAATGGCGGAGAAGATGAAGTCGGACTCGACGATCGGGATGAGCTTGGCGAGGCCCTTGCCCACGCCCACGCCGGCCAGTCCGCCGTCGGCCAGGGAGTAAAGCGACTGTACGATCTGATAGCCCTTATTCTGCGCGTCTGCAAACGGGTTGAGCCAGATTTGGAAACGCACCTGCACGTGGGACAGGAAGTGATAGGCGCCCACGGCTCCGATTGCCAGCAGGAAAAAGCCGATGATCACGTAGGAGACACGGCCGGTTGCGGCGTAGAGCATCATCAAGAAGATGGTGTAGAACAGCAGTGCCGAACCCAGGTCGCGTTCGAAAACAACGACCAGAAGGCAGATGCCCCACACCAAGAACAGCGGGGTGAGCAGGCGCAGGCGCGGAATCTTGAAGCCCATGATCGAGTGGCTGGAGATGGAGAGCAGCTCGCGGTTCTCGGAGAGGTAGCCGGCCAGGAACAAGACGATGAAGACCTTGGCGAACTCGCCGGGCTGGATGGTAAAGCCCGCGATGCGAATCCACAGCTTGGAGCCCGAGATCGTGGTGCCGATAAAGATGGGCAGCATCAGCAGGATGATGCCGATAATGCCAAAGGTGTACTTGTAGCGCATGACCACGTCGAGGTTTTTGACCAGTGCGAGCGTTCCCACCATGAGCGCCACCGAGACAAACAGGATGATGAGCTGTGAGATGGCGAGAGCGGGTGCGAGACGCGTCACGAACGTGATACCGATGCCCGAAAGCACAAAGACAATGGGCAGGATGGCGGGGTCGGCACCGGGCGCCAAGATGCGCACGGCAATGTGGGCCGCGGCAAAGGCGGCAAAGAGGCCGATCGGTACGGCGAGCGTCTCAAAGGAGATGGCAGCGCCCGCGGTGAGGACGTACATCGCATACAGCAGGATGACGGGGAACGCCGAGGCGATGAGCAAGAGCAGCTCGGTGTTGCGGCGACTCATAAGCGGCACTCCCTTTCTAATTCTTATCGGAGGCTTCGGCCTCGGCGGACTGTTCGGCGGTTTTCTCGGAATCTGATTCGGAGGTCGATCCCTGATTGGTGTTGTCGCGAATCGTTTGCGCGTCGATCACCTGGCGGGTCTGCTCCTCGTCGATCTGGTGGCGGTACTTGGATATCGTGTCCTGCGCATCGTCGACACTTGTTTGCGGAATGCCCGCCTTGAGGCGGTTTTGCGTGTCTTCGGGCAGGTCGGACAGCTTAATGCTGGTTTCGCTTTCGAGCCAGTGGAGCTTGAGTCCGAGTGGCTTGCCGGGCAGGCCGCGCCAGACGGCGACATTGCCGCGGGAGGTTCCCAAGTAATAGGAGCCGGTGATGCCCGTGTATGCCCAGATGCCTGCTACCAGCACAAAGACAAGGGCCAAGATGGCGGCGATGGTGACATTGCGGCGTCGGACGCGTTTTGCCTCGCGCATAACGCCGTCGTCGACCAGGTCGACGACCACCACGGTCACATTGTCGTGGCCGCCGGCGGCGAGCGCCGCGTCCACCAAGTTGTCGACACAGATCTGTGCGCTCGAGGACTGCGTAGCAATGTTCTCGATATCGCTATCGGGAATCATGCTCGAAAGGCCGTCGGAGCACAGGATCAGACGGTCGCCTTCCTCGATATGCAGAGTGAAGTGGTCGGCATACATGGCGGGGTCCGAGCCCAGTGCGCGGGTGATGACCGAACGGTTGGGGTGGACGCGAGCCTCGTCTGCCGTGATCTCGCCGGCGTCCACGAGCTCCTCCACGTAGGAGTGGTCGCGGGTCACGCGGATGAGCGTGCCCTCGTGGAGCAGATAGGCGCGAGAGTCGCCCACGTGGGCGATGGCGAGCGTGTCGTTTTCGATGTAGGCGCAGGTGGCTGTGCAGCCCATGCCGGGCTTGCCCAGGCCGTTCAGGGCCGCCTCGATTACGGCGGCGTTGGCTGCCTCGACGGCTGCGGCCAGGCGTGCTGCGTCGGCGGACTGTGGGGCCGTCTTGGCAATAGTCTCGACGGCGATGGAAGAGGCTACCTCGCCGGCAGCGTGACCACCCATGCCGTCGCATACGCAAAAGAGCGGCGACTGCACCAGGTAGGAATCCTCATTGTGCGGGCGCACGCAGCCAACGTCGGAGCGGGCGCCCCACATAAGTTGCGTGGTGGTGCCGGCATCATAGGTCGAGTCGGTCTCGATGCGCTCCTCGGTCAGGGGCTCAAAGCTCATGGTCAAGCCGGGGTCTTTGAGCTTGGCCTCAACGGCGGCAACGTCGATTTCGGCGGTGTCACCGGGAGAGACGGTGTCGGTCACGGCGTTTGATTCGGAATCACCGGTGTCCGGGGAGTCGGGCTCCTCGGACACGCGGGCGGTCGACTCGTCGTCTTGCGGGCTGACGTCTATAGGCTCGGGCGCCGGCGTAGACGCGGGCGCAACCTCGGACGCCGGGGCCATGGGAAACGCCGGCGCGGCGGGCTCGGGTGCCGCAAACACCGCAGCGCTCTCGTTGATTGCCGCGGCGACGGGCTCTGCAAAGTGAGCCGGCGCCGGGGTTGCTTCGGGCGCTGTGGGCTGTTCCGCAGCATGTGCGCCGATGGGCGCCGCTACGGCATCCTCTTCGTCCTCGTTATCGGCGAGATCCGAAATATCATGCGTTACATGCGAAAGAGGCAGGGAGAACACCGTGTCCTCGGGCTCCACGGTCGCAGGGCGCGCTGGAGCGGCATGAGCCGGCGCAGCTGCGGGGGCAGTCGGCGTCTCGGGCATGGTTGCGGACTTGTTCTCCTCGTCGATCATCGACGGTTCACCTTCATGACCACGTCGCCAATCTGGACTTCGTCGCCCTCACGCAGCGTCGCGGGCTCCACGAGTTGGCGGCCGTTGACGAGCGTGCCGTTAAGTGAGTTGAGGTCCTCGATGATGAGCGCCGGGCCCTGCAGCGAAAAGCGCGCGTGCGAGGCTGAAACGAACGGTTCGTTGATGCAGATGTCCGAGGACGGAGAGCGGCCCACGATGACGGGGCCGAGCATGTCTACATGGATGCCACGGATGCCGCGCGGACCCTTGTCCACATCGATCGTCCAGATAGCCGAGTCGCGGCGCTGTCCACGCACAAGTCCCACGCCGGTCTTCATGACGGCGAACAGAAAGATATAGAGCAGGGCGACCAGGACGATGCGGCCTGCAAAAAGGACGATATCGATGTTCATAAGCGACTATCCCCTAAATTCAAAGGTACTCAGGCCAAACGTCAGCAGATCGCCGTTGCGCAGCGGGCAGCGCGTAATGCGGCGGTTGTTGACGAGCGTGCCGTTGGTGGAATTGAGATCCTCGATCGACCAATCCGAGCCCGTAAAGGTGAGCTGGGCGTGGCGGCGCGACACGTTGGGGTCGCGCAGGGCAATGTCGGAAACTGAGCGCTCGCGACCGATGGTCACCTGTGCGGAGGTGATGCTATGGCTCTCGCCGCTCACGACGTCGACGAGCTGGGCGAGCGGACGCTGCGGGGCGCGAGTGCTCGCCATGTTGGAGGCGATGCCGGCTGCGGCGCCTAGGCCCACGGCGGCACCGGTCGCGGCGGCTCCGCCCATGCCGGCAAGCGCGTCACGCGAGACGGTCTGCGGCACCGGGATGGGAGCGGCGGGGTCGGGGATGCTAGGCGCGAAGGGGTCTGCCACGGCAAGCGGGTCGGGAGCGGCGGCGCGAGGCGTCGGCTGCTGCTGGGGCATGGTGGCGGGGCGCTGCTGCTGCGGGGCAGCAAACTGCTGCTGGCCGGCGCGCGGGGCGCTGGCGGCACGGCTTGCCGCGGAGTTGTTCTGGCCCAGGCCGTTTTGATAGGCGCGCTCTTCTTCGTACAGGCGGCCGAGCGTGGGGGCATCGACGTTCTCGGCAAAGACCGAGAACTTGCCGGCGCGCAGCTGCGGATCGATCATAAAGCGCACGAGGGGCTCGCCGACAAAGACATAGCGGCGCTTTTCGGCCTGCGCCTTCACAAACTCGCGGACTTCGCGCGAAAGCTCGGGGTAGAACGGGGCGAGCATGGGATCGTCGTCGGCGGCGATAAGGATGGTATAGAGTGCCGGCGCGGTGTTGACGCCGTTGATCACCAGAGTCTGATCCTCCATGTCGCGAGCGGCCTGCTTGGCAAGCTTCTTAAAGGAGAACGGGGCACGGGTGGCACCGAAGATGCCGGCCACGTGGTCCTCGAAGATGTTCAGGAAGTTCACGAAAGATCACTCTCCGTATAGGTTCTTTGGTATCCGAGCAAATATAGGCATATCCCAACGATTATAGAGGATAGGGTTCCCGCAACCGCCGCCTTGACGACGACCGCGGCCGCAAGGCTGGCAATTTCCATATGGTGTGCAAGACAGAGCGACGCCGCGGAGCCTATTCCGCAGCCGGCGATGGCAGCGATTGCAGCCAGGTTCGAGCCCTGCTCGGCACGCTTGGCATGGACGTTGAGCAGCAGAGATGTCAGTGCAGCTGTCGCCGCGACGAGCACGACGGCAGCCCAGAAGAGCATGTCTCCCAGCGCCGCGGCAACATTGCCGAGCCCCAGCACGCCTCCGGCGGAAAGCGCAACCGTAGCCAGGCGGCCAAAAAGCGCGCCCATCCCCGTGGCGGCCGCGGCGCTTGCCGGGCCGAGCCAAAAGGCCGCGATGCCGGCGGCGACCCCGGCGGCAAGGAGGACGTCGCCCGTTAGACAGCCAAGTGTCACCGCGCAGGTGAGCGCGGCGCTCGCGGCGGCCTCGGTGCGGCCCCAGGCGATCCACCAACCGGACATGGCGGCGGCAAAGATCACCGCGACGGGCAGCATCGACAGGATGCCTTGCGCTTGCATGGTGGCGTTGGCCATAAGTACCAAAAAGCCCACGGCCGAGATGGCCGAGCCAATCTGCGGGGCCAGGCCGGCAGCCGCCCCAATCGCGATGGCCGCGGCAATAAGTCCGGGAAGCGCCGCGACGCCTGCCGTCTGCATGAGCAAAAAGCTAAAGGCACCACACGTTAGCGCCGAGATGGCGCGCATGGTGTAATCGCGCGCGTGGCTCCAGCGCGTGCCGGCCCAGCCGAGTGCGGGGTCGACCTCGATGGTGTCGTCCTTATAGGGCAGCGATTCGATATCGTCTGCCGCGCGCTCGTCATCCGACAGCTCGCCCACCATCTGCTCCAGGCTGCGACGGCCCTCGCGCACGCTGCCCAAGCCGGCGAGCAGCTGGTCGCAAAATGCCTCGATGCTGCTGGGGCGGTCTTGCGGCATGGGGGAGAGGGCGCTCATGAGCGCAGCCTCGGCTCCTGGGGGAAAGTGCGGGATGAGCTCGCTAGGGTAGGTGGCACCGCCGATGATGCGGCCGAGCGAGTCGCCGGGCGTGGCGGCCATAAAGGGAGCGCTGCCGCACAGGCCCTCGTAGATCACGCAGGCGAGGGCAAAGACATCGGCGCGCTCGTCAACCGTGCCAGTCTCGATGTCGAGCTGCTCGGGTGGCATGTAGCCGATGGTGCCGCCGCGCGAGCCGCCAAAGCCGCCGGCAGACGACAGCCGCGCCATGCCAAAGTCGGTGAGCTTTACATTGCCCGAGTGGTCGATGAGCACGTTGGCAGGCTTGATATCCAGGTGGAGCACGCCGTTGCTATGGGCGAAGGTGAGCGCCTGGCCCAGCGCGTCGGCAATTGCCGCGGCCTCGTCAAAGGTGAGCGAATGGCCGTCCACGCGATGCAAAAAGTCGGCGAGGGACATGCCGTCGACATATTCCATGACTAGGTAGGCATAGGCGGTATCGTGCGTAAAGTCGATAACCTGCACGATATTGGGATGTTGAAGCATGGCAGCGGTGTGTGCCTCGCGCAGCACGTCCATGATGTCGCTGGCGGGCATGCCGGCACCGCCTGTGAGGGGGATGCGCTTGATGGCGACGCGACGGCGCAGATGCGTGTCGCGGCAAATCTCGATGGAGCCAAAACCGCCGGTCGCGAGCGTCTCGAGCGGCTGGAACCGCTTGAGCAGCTCGCGAGAGCTGGTACCCTCCAAGGGAACGTCCGGCGAGAACCGGGCGGTATGTTGCGAGAAAAGCGGCATGGCCAACCCTCGTGCGTTTAAAGTTCGTTTGCGAGCGGCGGGCGCGGGCGCGGCCCGTTCCGGCGTTCGCGGTGGCATAGATGCTGCTAGTTTAGCACGCTCGCGCGCATGGTGAAGGTAGCGGGGTGAGGTGGCCTGCCTGACTTGGCCTTAGCGCTTCTTCTTGTTCTTCTTCTTGTTCTTCTTCTGCTTATGCTGCTTGGGGGCGTCCTTTTTGGGCTGGTCGCCCTGCTTGGCCTTGGCAGCGGCCTTTTCGGCCTTCATCTTTTTGCGTTTGGTCTCGATGCGCAGCTTTTTGTTGATGCGCGCCTTGAGGAAGGAGCCAAACTGCTCGGCATCGCCACGCACAAAGGTGTCCTTAGGGATCGTCACGCCCTGGTCGGCGAACATGGCCACAAAGATGCGCTCGCCGTCGAGTACGTGGTCGAGCTTCTCAAACGGGAAGAACTGCGACTTGCCGCTCTTGCCCCAGACCATCAGGCCGTCCTCGTTGGCGGCGACGCGGCGGTAGCGGCCGCCCATGGACTCGTCTGCCTCGACGGCTTCGATAAAGTCGCGCGCGAGCGTATGGTGCAGATTTTTGCTCCACCAGGCCAAAAAGGCGCCGAACACGATCAGCACGACGCCGAACTTGATCCAGCTGCCGCCGGCCACCAGCATGCCGATGCCGATGAGCGCGGCAATCGCAGCGGCGACGTACAGGGAGCCACGGCGCCTGGGCGAGGCGACCAGGCGGGCGAAATCGGTGACGAGGTCGTTTTCGTACTGATACTCGTTGAGGTACAGGATGCCGTCATCGGCTGCTGCCTGCGCCTCGAGCGCGACCTCGACCTGGTCGGCTGCTTCGGAGGGGACGAGGTTGCTCTCTGCGTCTGCCATGCTCTTTGGACTCCTATCGCGGCGGGCTCGCCGTACGGGTTATTATGAATGCAGTATGCCGTGCGACCGCATGGCCGCCGCGGCAACAAGACTCAGTATACCCGGGGGAGCACCCATGGAATCGTTGTACCGAAAGTATCGCCCGCTCACCTTCGACTCCGTGGTGGGCCAGCAGCATATCGTCTCGACGCTCGAGCACGCCATCACCGAGGGGCGCCTGTCCCACGCCTACCTGTTCTGCGGACCGCGCGGCACGGGCAAGACCACTATGGCACGCATTTTGGCCAAGGCGCTGCTGTGCCGCAATGCCGAGGCGGCGCGCGCCGAGGGTGCAAGCGGCTGCATGCCCGACGGCACCTGCGAGGAGTGTGAGCTCATTGCCGAGGGCAACCACCCCGATGTCTACGAGCTCGATGCCGCAAGCCGCACCGGCGTGGACAATGTGCGCGAGGAGATCATCAACTCCGTTAACTTTGCCCCGGTGCGTGGCAAGTACAAGATCTATATCATCGACGAGGTTCACATGCTCACGACGGCGGCGTTTAACGCGCTGCTCAAGACGCTCGAGGAGCCGCCGGCGCACGTGATCTTTGTGCTGTGCACCACCGACCCGCAAAAGATTCTGGAGACCATCCTCTCGCGCTGCCAGCGCTTCGATTTCCACCGCATCGGTAACGAGGATATCGAGCGCCGCCTGGCATACGTGTGCGAGCAGGAGGGCTTCGACTACGACGACGAGGCGCTTGCCATCGTGGCGCGCCATGCCAAGGGCGGCATGCGCGACGCGCTCTCCACGCTGGAGCAGCTGAGCGTCTTCGGCAACGGCACCGTGCATGCGGACGATGCCCGCTCGCTTTTGGGCGAAGTTTCGGACCAGATTTTGGGCGAGTTTGCGCGCGCCATTGCCGATCGCGATGTCGCCGAGCTGTATGGGCTTATTCGCGCGCAGGTCGAGGAGGGCAATGACTTGCTGGAGCTGACGCGCGACCTGGTTGCGCACGTACGCGACGTGTATGTTGCCTGCGTTGCCGGTGCCCGTGCCGAGTTGTTTGAGGGCGGTGCCGAGCAGGCCGAGGCGCTTGCGGCCGAGGCCGCTGCCTTTGGCGAGCATCCTGCCGATCGTTTGGCTCGCGTGCTGACGGTGCTCGACGATGCCGCCTTGGAGATGAGGGGTGCGAGCGACGTGCGCCTGGTGCTCGAGATCGCCTGCACGCGTCTGGCACGTCCCGAGGCCGATTTAACGATTGAGGCTTTGGCTGAGCGCGTGGCTCGCTTGGAGGCCATGGTTGCCAACGCCGCCGTTCCGGCGAGCGTGGCAGCTGCTCAAGCGAGTGCGCCTGCAGCATCCGTACCTGCTGTCCAGCAGCCGACGCTGATCTCGGGTGCCCGAGCTGCTACTCCTGCGGCGACCGCCGCCCCCGCTGCTACGTCCGCGCATCAGGGCGGCATGCCTTGGGACCGCGGCGCTGCTGTTCCGGCTGCCCAGCCTGCGCCCAAGTCCGCGGCTCCGGCTCCCGCGCCCAAACCTGTAACGCCTGCACCTCAACCCGTTGCGGCTCCGGCTCCCGCGCCCGCTGCATCGACCGTGCCGGCGTCCAGGCCCAACAACGCCACCCAGGTTGCCGCCGCCGGTGCTGCCGAGACCCCCGCGGTCGAGGACGCCGGCGAGCTCCAGCGCAAATGGGTCGAGGTCGTCGAGCGCGTCAAGGCTCGTCAGGCTTCCTATGCAGGCCTTTTGCTCAACGCCCGCGCCGCGGCCGACGATGGCTCCAAGCTCACGGTCTCGTTCCCCGCGGGCTCGACCTTTGCCATCAAGATGCTCGGCCGCGCCGACACGCAGTCGGTGGTCCTGCCGACGGTCTGCGCGGTCTTCGGTCGTCGCACCGTCGACTACGTCCTGGATGGAGGTGGCACGCCGGCTCCTCAACATGAGGAGCATTCTCCATCTGCACGGGCTGCGGCATCTGCGGACCCGCAACCCGTGTCCTCGGCGGCCCCTGTATCCTCGAGCGCCAGCGCTCCGCAGCAGCAAACGACGCCGGTAATGGCACCGACTCCGTCGGCGCCTAAGCCCGCTGCGCCCAAACCGGCTGCTCCGGCGCCCGCGCCCAAGCTTGTCGCGCCTGCATCCAAGTCATCCGACCTGGCTAAGGCCCCCTGGCTGCGCTCCGACAACCCTGCCGGCGCTCCTGCCACGGGCAAACTCCCGACCGAGCCCGCGCCCCGTGCGCCCGAGCGCGCGTCCGCTCCCAAGGCTCAGCCTGCCGCGCCGTCTGCGCCGTGGGAATCCGAACAGGTTCCCTACGACGATGCCATGGTCGGCGGTTTTGCTGCCGATGCCGGTGGGGACGATTTGCCTCCGTTCGACGTGCCAGGTGCGGCGTCCGCGCCCAAGCCCGCTGTAACTGCCCCCAAAGAGGAGGACGCTCCTGCAGCTCCCTGGGAGTCCAACCCCGGCGCCGGCAGCCCCTTCGGCCACCAGGGCGCAGCCCCGAGCATCCCGCAGACCGAGGACGAGGCCAAAGCCCTCATCCGCAGCGTCTTCGGTCAGTCCACCATCTTCAAGCCGGTGGAGTAGCTGCGCAGGCGGGTATACCGCTCAAGAAGAGGGCTCAATGTCCGGGCGCATCTGTATTTCGGACATGTGTAGTGTGGTGCCGCGTATATCGCATTCGAGTAGACAGGTGCGTGACGGTCGGCCTAGGGTGCTGAGGCCGATACGATACGTCGCGTGGCTGTCCGTGTGCTCGACTTGCTCGGCGTTGACGGTTGCTCCGATTGTCAATAAAGAGCCCAGTTCGGCATCGACAATCTTGGAGTCCTTTATCTTGACCTTGAACTCTTGGTAGAGGGACGGGCTGTTGTAGTAAATGGTTCGGGTTCCGTCGGTGCACTCATCGGTCGCTTCCCATTTGACGACGGGCTGGTCCGAGCTGGCTATCAGCAGTTCTGCTCCAAAGGCTATAGCATGGGTGATGACAACCAGCAATGCCCAGCCGACAAAGAGATAGAGAACAAAATATGCAACGGGGTGTTTTGAGCGGATGTTTTGGAGCACGTCGGGGGCATTCATGGGGGCACCTCCAAATTGCTATCTATGGCAATCAAATTATACCCCGCCGTTATGAGCGCCGCCTCGAGTAGTGGCTCGGCATTTAGCCATTTAGTGGTACGCATTAAATGTCGGATTCCGGCTCTACAAGATTTAGCTTTCAATATTATGCAGATGCGAATTATTCAACTTTGCATAATCTTTGGGTGCGGCTTGCACTCCAGGACATGTATATCGACTGAGGTAGCGTGACCGCCCCGCTCGCTGGCCTCGCGCCGTGGTACGATTTTTGAGTTTGAAAGTCCCGCCGCGCCCTGGCTGCTCTTGCAGCTCGTCGCGCGGCCGCACGTAAAGGAGCCATTATGGCCGGTATGAACATGCAGCAGATGATGAAGCAGGCTCGCAAGATGCAGGAGCAGCTTGCCGCCGCGCAGGAGAACCTCAAGTCCCAGACCGTCGACGCCTCTGCCGGCGGCGGCATGGTCAAGGTGACCGTTAACGGCGAGATGGAGCTCGTCAACCTCACCATCGATCCCGATGCGCTCGATCCCGAGGACGTCGATATGCTGCAGGACATGATCATGGCTGCTGTCAACGAGGCCGTCCGCGGCGTCAACGAGCTCGCCAACAAGCAGATGGGCGCCATCACCGGCGGCCTCAACATCCCGGGCATGCCGTTCTAAGACACGCATATATATGAGTGCGAATCACAGTCTGCAAAAACTGCTCGATGAGCTGGGCCGCCTGCCGGGCATTGGTCCCAAGTCGGCCCAGCGCATCGCCTATTACCTGCTCGAGGCCGATGCCGAGGAGGCCCGCCGCCTGGCCGAGGCCATCCTGGAGGTCAAGCAGGAGGTCCACTTTTGCAGCCGTTGCTTTAACTACGCCACGGCCGACGAGTGCTCCATCTGCCAGGACCCGATGCGCGATACCACTCGCATTTGCGTGGTGGGAGAGCCGCGCGACGTCCAGGCAATCGAGCGCACGGGCAGCTACCATGGCCTGTACCATGTGCTGGGCGGCGTGATCAGCCCCATGGACAAGATCGGTCCCGAGCAACTGCATATCCGCGAGCTGCTGGCGCGCCTGGGCCACGAGGACATCCACGAGGTCATTATCGCCACCAACCCCAACATTGAGGGCGAGACCACGGCGAGCTACCTTGCTCGCACCATCAAGCCATTGGGCGTTGAGGTATCGCGTCTTGCGAGCGGCCTTCCCGTGGGCGGCGACTTGGAGTATGCCGACGAGCTTACGCTTGGCCGCGCTATCGAGGCCCGCCGCGCGATCTAGGCGGCGTCAGCTCCACGGCATGTCCCGTCGACCTGCCGCACGGGGCACTCATAATTGGGCGCACGTTCATGCATTTGTTGTTCAACAAACCTGCTTTTCATCCGCTTATCGCGTGGATGGGTCCGTCTGCACCTCGTATTTGCCCATTCGTTGCGCAACCTTTTGGGTTCGCTGATACACTCAAATGTGAATATGAAAGAATGCGCCGCTTTTAAGCGGCGTGTTTTTGTTGGAGGAGATCGCATGCGGCCCGGGGGCACTCAGACAAAGCATGGCGCCGCGGTGCGCATGCGACGCCGGCTGGGCCTGGCGCCACGGGCATGCGTGCTGCTTTCCTGCTCGCTGGTGCTGGTCGTGGCGGGTGTTTCTGCTTACGGCATGACGGTGCCGTCCATGGTACAGGCGCATGCTGCGCGTGAATTGCATATAGGGCGCAAGGCCAAGAGCGATCTGGGAACGACAACCGGATATACGTGGGCGAGCGTGGTCTCGCACGTTGTGTTTGGTGTCGACCCCGCGGACGAGGGCGAAGCGCCGGACAACGAGGTCACGCTGGCAAACGGCAAGACCATCGTGCTCACCAACACCAAGGTCATCACGAAGCTTTCCAATAACAGCGTGGCTTCTGTCGTTAACAAGGCGGAGCAGCAGAAGGAGCAGGATACGCAGCAGACGGGCAAGCCCGGCGGCTCGGACGGGTTCGGTTCTGGCAGCGGTTCGGCGGGCTCAGGCGGCGGTTCCGGTTCGGGCTCCGCCTCTGGCGGCGGATCTTTGAGTGGTGGCTCGACGGACGGCAGTGCCGGCGGGGACGCGGGCTCGGGTGGCCTCTCGGCTGCCGAGGAGGAGAGTATTCACAGCTGGCTCGTGACCAAATACAACATGCTTGATGGCTATGTCGCCCGCGCTAATAGCGTGGTTTCGACCTATAACGCCACGGGCGATACCGGACCGTGCGACACCCTGGCGAATGACATGTTTGTTATCCGTGCCGAGTTCGGTCGACAAAGGTTCTCGACCAAATCTAAGTGGTATCGGCAGTATGCCAATCTGTGGGGCTGCTATACCAACCTGTGTCAATGGGTGGGACATTACGGCGATGACGACGTTGCGCTCAACAACTTTAACACCAATGTGGCGGCGATCGCCCTATGACGAACGACCTCGCTTCTACGGCAGCCCAGTCGCTCAACCGTGATCCCATGGTGGGCCTGCGCCTGGCGCGCGTCGACGGGTTTGAGCCGGCCGTCGCCCTGGGCACGGACGAGCTTCCCGCCTACCTGCGCCGTTTTACGATGCTGTTTGCCGATGACGCCACCATGCGCCGCGGCGGTATCGGCCGTGTGACGCGTGCCGTCAACGCGCAGGGCGAGGCCGTGGCGCTCAAGCAGCTCATCTTGCCAGCGCGCGACGAATTTGATGACGATGTCGCCCACGAGGCGCTGGTCACCAAGTTCAAGGCGGCGTTTCGCGAGGAATATGAATGTCATCGTGCTCTTTCGGGCCTTAAGGGCTTTCCCCGCTTATACGGGTGGGGCGAGGTTGACGGCGTGCCCGCGATTGTCATGGAGTGGGTCGAGGGCGAGACGCTCGCTCGCCTGCGCTCGCGCCTTGCCGTGGACGATGCCGGGCGTCTGTCGCCGCTCGTGGCGGCGCGCCTGGGTCGCGACCTGTTCGATCTGCTCTGCCGCATGAGCTTGGTGGGCGAGGGGTTCGTCTATCGCGATATCTCGCCCGCTAATATTATGGTGCGCACGGCGCGCCTGCCGCTCGACCGACAGCTTGCCGAAGGCACCTTCGACCTGTGCTTGATCGACTTTGGCTCGTCGCTGGCGCTCGAGCCCGCCTCTGCGGTGGCCGGCACCGGCGGCAAGTCGTCGTTTACCGAGCGCTATGCCACGTTGCGCCGCGCGACGGTGGCCTACGCCCCGCCCGAGATGCTCACCGACGATATCCCCGACCTGCGCATGCTTCGTATGTCGCCGGCGATCGATGTCTATGCAGCGGCGAGTACGGTCTACGAGCTCATCGCCGGTGTCGCGCCGTACGAAGCAGCGCCGGGTGCGTCGGGTACTTCGGGCTCGCGCAAAAAGACGCGCGATGTCGCCAGCCCTTATCGCCTCAAGATGGATACACTGCCCGATTATCCCGTCGGCGCCCACGCGCCCGGCTGCGATTTGACGCAACTGCTGCGGCGCGAGCCCGATGTGGCACTTGCCGCGGCCGAACAGGCTCAGCAGCTGGGGCTCGATCCAAATTCTGAGGATCTGCGCGATGCGCTGGCGTTTGTCGACGCTCAGCTGTTCGATGTGGTGATGACCTGCCTGTCCTGCCATCAGGAAGATCGCCCCGAGCCGGCTGCGGTGGAGGCGGCGCTCTCGGCATTTTGCGACCACTATGCGCAAAATGTCGCCCGCTCGCTTCGCGCCGAGCCGCTCATGCCGTGCCCGATGGAGGTATCGGGGCACACAGCCCGGCGTGCGGCGATGGTTGGTGCGACGGCGGTATGCGGCGTGCTTTGGACTGTGGTCGTGGTATCAGCGGCGCTGTTGGCGTCAGGCGCCCATGTGACGCTCGTCGTGGGACCGCTTATGTGGTCCGGGAAGCTGCCGGCCATTATCGCCGCGCTGGCGTTGGCGCTGCCGAGCATGGTGGGCATCGCTGCCGGGGCCTTGGCACGCGACCGCCGTGCGGGATTCCTGCAGGGCGCGTTGGCCCTTTCCGCCTGCGAGGTTCCGGCGCTGGCCGCACTCGCATGCGCCGTGTTTTCCCAGCATGCCGTGGCGGGTGGCCTGGTGGCCGCCATAATTGCAACCTATGCGCTCACGTGGTTTTTGCTGGCGATGGGGTTTGCCTTTGAGCTTTCCGTCGTGTCAGCACGACGTGCGAAAATTCCCATGGCGACGCCGCTTGCCGGCGGAGCCGCGGCTGCCCGCACCTTTGGCGGGCCGGCCGAAGTATCCGACACGATCTCTGCGACCAAGGAGGGCTAAGCCATGGCTTCTCAAGCTGAGCTCACCCCGTGCGGGGCAATGTTTGACATCTTTAAGCGCGCAGCGCACCTGAGTCATATCGAACTGTGCGGCCTGGTGCTCTCGAGCCGCCCACTCGCCGACGGCCGCAGTCCGCAGAGCCGTGCCGCCGATCGCTCCTGGGTTTCGCGCTTTATCGTGCGCGCGCCGGTCGGCACGCTGCAGGAACGTTATTTTGCCGATTACGGCACCTCGGCCGCGCGCATTATGTCGCAGCTGGCCCTGCGCCGTCGCAATCCCATGGACGCCGCGACCGTGACCAATATGGTGTGCGGCCCCGCTGGCGAGCCCATGGTGTTGGCACTCGAGGAATGCCACCAGGACACGAATCTCTATCGCAATGCGCTCGAGCGCCTGTCGCAGGCGGCTGAGCTCATGCCCGCCGAGCGCGCCGAGGCCATCCTGGTGCTGTTTGTCGCCGTGGGTTGCTCGGCAGATGTCCGTTCGTCGGTGACCTATGCCATCGACTACGCTCATGCGACCTGTGGCGGCGCCACGTCGACGCCGCGCTCGCTGAGCACATCTTCGGTCGCGGGCGAGCACGAGGTTGCGCCGGCGCATCCGCTGGGACTGCTGCGCGTGCAAAACGGCTACGTGGTGAGCGCCCCGCGCTGGATTCAGCCGAGTGAGGAAGGCGTCGAGATCGGCGCGCTGGCAACGGGGGAGGGCGACATCACCGACGTCGGCGACGACGTCTCGGCCCGCCATACCCATATCTGGTGCGACGATTCTGGCACATGGTTTGTCGAGGACCTGTCGTCCACGAACGGCACCGTGGTGGTAAACGGGGCCACGAGTGTGTGTGTTCAAGTAGAGCCTGGCCGCTCCGCCCAGCTCAACCCCGGCGACGAGCTCAAACTCGGCGAATCCACCACCTACGCCATCCTCCTCGGCGCCCTCTAACTCATCCCCCCAAATAACTTGCGGTGAAATAGGGACTGATTAAGGCCGTTAACAGCAAAAACACTCCCTATTTCACCGCAACTGCTGTGGGGTTCCAGGGGACTGTGCCCGTCGGTGCCGGGCGCACAATAGTCACCCGAGGTAAACCTTTACCGGCCACCTATATTTGCCGAAATATGGCTTGACGGCGGGGTACAATAAACCCGCATGCGGATTTCCGTTGCGGGCGCTTCCCATCGCCGGGGCGTGCCCGGGAGCATCCGGCATGCGGCCTTTGCGGCGCTCGGTCATGTGCAAGACGGGTAGCTGGGCCTGTGGAGCGCGTGCAGCCCTCCTCGCCTCGGCATGACTTCTCTCCACGCCATGTACCTGCTGCTCAGTCTGCCTGCCAGATGATTGGAAGCAACAGCGAAAATCCCATCACGCCAACATCCCGGCGATCGCCGGGGCCTGTATACCTATATGAGAGGAGAGGGGTATATGGCGCGTAAGTTTAAGTCTATGGACGGCAACGAGGCGGCCGCATATGTTTCGTATGCGTACACCGAGGTAGCGGGAATTTATCCCATTACGCCGTCCAGCCCGATGGCCGACCATGTCGACCAGTGGGCGGCCCAGGGTCGCAAGAACATCTTCGGCACCCCGGTCAAGGTCGTCGAGATGGAGTCCGAGGCAGGTGCAGCCGGTACCGTTCACGGTTCGCTGGGCGCTGGTGCTCTGACCACCACCTACACGGCTTCTCAGGGCCTGCTCCTGATGATCCCGAACATGTACAAGATCGCGGGCGAGCAGCTCCCGGGCGTCTTCCACGTCTCCGCGCGTTGCGTCGCTTCGCACGCCCTGAACATCTTCGGTGATCACTCCGACGTCATGGCCTGTCGCCAGACCGGCTTCGCCATGCTTGCCGAGGGCAACGTCCAGGAGGTCATGGACCTCTCGCCGGTGGCTCACCTTGCCGCCATCGAGGGCAAGACCCCGTTCCTTAACTTCTTCGATGGCTTCCGCACCAGCCACGAGATCCAGAAGGTCGCCATGTGGGACTACAAGGATCTGGCCGAGATGTGCGACATGGACGCCGTCCAGGCTTTCCGCGATCACGCGCTCAACCCTGAGCACCCGCATACCCGCGGTAGCCACGAGAACGGCGACATCTTCTTCCAGAACCGCGAGGCCTGCAACAAGGTCTACGACGAGCTTCCCGCCGTCGTCGAGGGCTACATGAAGAAGATCAACGAGAAGCTCGGCACCGATTACGGCCTGTTCAACTACTACGGCGCTCCCGATGCTGATCGCGTCGTCGTGTGCATGGGCTCCTTCTGCGACGTGCTCGAGGAAGTCATCGACTACCTCAACGCTCACGGCGAGAAGGTCGGCCTGGTCAAGGTTCGCCTGTTCCGCCCGTTCTCCATCAAGCACTTTGTCGACGTTCTCCCCGAGACCGTCAAAAAGATCGCCGTCATGGACCGCACCAAGGAGCCGGGTTCTATCGGCGAGCCGCTCTACCAGGACGTCGTCTCCGCTCTCTACGAGGCCGGCAAGACGGGCATCAAGGTTGTCGGCGGCCGTTACGGCCTGGGCAGCAAGGACACGCCTCCCGCGTCCGCGTTCGCTGTCTTCGAGGAGCTTAAGAAGGACGAGCCCAAGCGCGAGTTCACCATCGGCATCGTCGATGACGTGACCAACCTGAGCCTGCCCGAGGCCGAGGATGCGCCCAACACCGCAGCCCCCGGCACCATTGAGTGCAAGTTCTGGGGTCTGGGTGGCGACGGTACCGTCGGCGCCAACAAGAACTCGATCAAGATCATTGGCGACCACACCGACAAGTACGTCCAGGCCTACTTCCAGTACGACTCCAAGAAGACCGGCGGCGTCACCGTCTCGCACCTGCGCTTTGGTGATTCCCCGATCCGCTCGCCGTACTACGTGACCAAGGCCGACTTTGTCGCTTGCCACAACCCCAGCTACATCGTTAAGGGCTTCAAGATGGTCCGCGACGTCAAGCCGGGCGGCACCTTCCTGGTCAACTGCCAGTGGAGCGACGAGGAGTTCGCCGAGCACATGCCCGCCGTGGCCAAGCGCTACATCGCGAACAACAACGTCAACGTCTACCTGATCGACGCTATCGACCTGGCCGCCAAGGTCGGCATGGGCAAGCGCACCAACACGGTGCTCCAGTCCGCCTTCTTCGCGCTGGCCAAGGTCCTGCCCGCCGAGGACGCCCTGCAGTACATGAAGGACGCGGCCACCAAGTCCTACATGAAGAAGGGCCAGGCCATCGTCGACGCCAACCATAAGGCTATCGATGCCGGCGCTACCGCCTTCCGTAAGTTCGAGGTTCCGGCCGACTGGGCTACCGCCGAGGATGCCGCTCCCGTCGAGCTCTCCGAGGAGACCAAGTCCGCCATCGCCCAGCAGGTCAAGAACCTGCTCGAGCCCATCGATCGCATGGATGGCGACAGCCTGCCCGTTTCCGCCTTCGTCGGTTGCGCCGACGGCCAGTTTGAGCTGGGCGCCTCCGCATACGAGAAGCGCGGCGTCGCCGTGGTCGTTCCCCACTGGGACGAGACCAAGTGCATCCAGTGCAACCAGTGCGCCTATGTGTGCCCGCATGCCACCATCCGTCCGTTCGCGATGACCGAGGACGAGGCTGCCGCCGCACCCGAGGCTACCCGCACGCTCGACGCCATGGGCCCCAAGGCCAAGGGCATGAAGTTCACCATGGCCGTGTCCCCGCTCGACTGCATGGGTTGCACCAACTGCGTCAAGGTCTGCCCCAAGGGTGCTCTCGAGATGGTTCCCACCGAGCAGGAGATGGACCAGCAGCCCGTTTGGGACTACATGGTCGAGAACGTCTCCGAGAAGAAGGAGCTCATCGCGGCCAACGTCAAGGGCAGCCAGTTTAAGCAGCCCTACCTGGAGTTCTCCGGCTCCTGCGCCGGCTGCGCCGAGACCGCCTATGCACGTCTGGTGACCCAGGTCGCCGGCGACCGCATGTTCATCTCCAACGCCACCGGCTGCTCCTCCATTTGGGGCAACCCCGCTGCCACCGCTCCTTACTGCAAGGACAAGGACGGTCACGGCCCGGCGTGGAACAACTCCCTGTTCGAGGACAATGCCGAGCACGGTCTGGGCATGGCCGTCGGCTATGAGGCCGTTCAGCACAAGCTGATCGCCGCTACCCAGGACATCATCGCTGCCGATGGTCCGTCCGATGAGCTCAAGGCCGCCGGCCAGGCTTGGATCGACTCCGTCAACGACGTCGAGGCCTCCAAGACCGCTGCCGCTGCCTACGTTGCCGAGCTCGAGAAGTGCGGCTGCGACGCTTCCAAGGCGATCCTCGCCGACAAGGCTTACCTCACCAAGAAGTCCTTCTGGATCTTCGGCGGCGACGGTTGGGCCTACGACATCGGTTTCGGTGGCCTGGATCACGTCCTGGCTTCCGGCCACAACGTCAACGTCTTCGTCTTCGACACCGAGGTCTACTCCAACACCGGTGGTCAGGCCTCCAAGGCCTCGAACCTGGGCCAGGTCGCTCAGTTCGCCGCTGCCGGTAAGGTGACCAAGAAGAAGTCCCTGGCCGAGATTGCCATGAGCTACGGCTACGTCTACGTGGCGCAGGTCGCCATGGGCGCCAACCCGGCTCAGACCCTCAAGGCCATCCACGAGGCCGAGGCCTACGACGGCCCGTCCCTCATCATCGGCTACAGCCCCTGCGAGATGCACTCCATCAAGAAGGGCGGCATGCAGAACTGCCAGGCCGAGATGAAGAAGGCTGTCGAGTGCGGTTACTGGAACCTCTTCCGCTTCAACCCCGAGGCTGCTGCCGGCAAGAAGTTCTCGCTCGATTCCAAGGAGCCCGCGGGCGGCTATCAGGAGTTCCTGATGAACGAGGCCCGTTACGCTTCGCTGACGCGTTCCTTCCCCGAGCGCGCCGAGGAGCTCTTCAAGGAGAACGAGCAGGCCGCTATGGACCGCTACGCTCACCTGCTGAAGCTCAAGACGGTGTACAACGAGGCCTAGGTCTCCCACCGCAGAATCTGAGGGCTGACCTTCGCGGACGTCCTCGGACATGAAAGAACCCCCGCTGCGCACTACGTGCGGCGGGGGTTCTTTCGTCCTGCGGAGTGCGCCGGAAAGGAAGGTCGCGCTTTTGTTTTGGTTCGCGCCATGTGGGGGCGGTGGTGACGTGCATTTTTGCGAGTATTCTGCAATCGAAGGCCCCTGCATACCGACCTCGGGCAAAAAATCGGGATTTCTCGATGTTTTCTACGGATGATGGGCGGTGTTATGGGCTGACAGCGGTTGATTTGCAGGGATATTCGCGGTCTTTGGCACTTATCGTGGCGCCCGAAGCTCTTGGTTATGTTGAATACTCCTAAAAATGCACGGCGCTTAGAGGGGGACCTTCGCGAAAAAGGAAACCGCCCCGTCGAAGTATGCATTCGACGGGGCGGTTTATGCATTTGGCCGATTAAGGATACGCTGCCAAACTACTAGAACTTGACGGTCGGGGCCTGACGGGCTGCTTCGGCGGCCTCGAAGCCCTGACGCTCCTTAAACTGGAAGATGCCGGCAAAGATGACAGCCGGGAACGTCTGAATGGCGTTGTTGTAGCTGAGCACGCAGTCGTTGTAGCTCTGGCGTGCATAGCTAATCTTGTTCTCGGTATCCTCGAGCGATGCCTGCAGCTGCGTAAAGTTGGTGTTTGCCTTAAGATCGGGATAGGCCTCGGCCACAGCGAAGAGCTGGCGCAGTGCGCCGGTCAGCACGTTGTCGGCTTCCATCTTGGCCTCGGGCGTGGTGGCCTTGACGGCGGTGTTACGCGCGCTGATCACGGCGGAGAGCGTCTCCTGCTCGTGCTTGGCGTAGCCCTTGACGGTCTCGACCAGGTTGGGGATCAGGTCGTTACGGCGCTGCAGCTGCGTATCGATGTTCTGCCAGGCGTTATCGATGCGGTTACGCTTGGTGACCATGTTGTTGTAGATGCCGGCGATGGCGCAGACAATCACAATGACAACAACGATGCCGATGATGACGGTAATCATGATGTCTCCGTTTCGAATGGCCGCGGCGGCATGCGCCAGCTGCCGTTGGTATAACGCTACTAGTATACCCGCAACGTTTTACCGTGCCGAACTTTCCGGTAAGCGTTGTGTTTTCGGCGGGGTTGGCACCGGGGCAAAGCGCGCGAGGTACAGGTGTAAGATATGCGACAGATTGACGAGTGTTGTCTTTGCCCTGAGGATGGCGATACCAGTGGACCTTCGCATCAAGAAAACCTACCGCGCCCTGTTCGATGCCTTTACCGAGCTTCTCGAGGAGCATCGTTTTGAGGACCTGACGGTTGCCATGCTGTGCGACCGCGCCATGATTCGCCGCACGACGTTCTACAAGCACTTTCGCGACAAGAACGATTACTTTGCCTTTTATATCGATGAGCTCATGTCGGGCTTGCCGCAAAAACAGCCCGATGAGGCCGGCGCAGTGTCTGCCGAGGACGTGCGCGCGCTTCGGCACGCGATTTTGGACGATGCCATGGATTTGATTCTGGCGCACGAGCAGCTCATGGATAACATTTTGGCAAGCAGCATGTCGGGCATGTTGACCAACG
>OLOV01001079.1_pt1 | contig 22288 bp, 22 predicted proteins | sample 1672931 | NCBI WGS metagenome assembly OLOV01 (sample SAMEA3136738, study PRJEB25190) | human gut metagenome | biome: human gut; feature: human-associated habitat; material: faeces | place: Austria | collected 2013
CATTGGATGAAGAAATGAAGGTGCAGTGGGAGCGAGCGATTGAGAAGGGCAAGGAACTTGGATTCAAGCACGGTGAGGAAATCGGATTTAAGCAAGGCGAGGAAATCGGCCGTGCCAAAGGTGAGGCTGATAAGCAGCGTGAGATTGCAAAGAAACTTAGAGAACTTGGAATTTCGATTGAGAGTATATCCGCCGCAACCGGTCTGATGCCGGACGAAATAAAAGACATATAAACACGGGGTACAGCCATAATGCCCGGACAAAAAAGACCGTCGATAAAAATTATTTCGGGAATTGGAGATGAAAATGGGAAACCCGGCAATCGGTATTTTGCATAAAAATCCGGAAGCGGAACTGAATCGGGAACTGCTTAGAAGATACAGAGGAAAAGTGGAACACAAATCGTATAATTACAACCTCTTAGAGCAGTATTTGGACGAGAATTTCGATTATCGGGAAAGAACTGTTGAGAGTCTGGAACTGCAATTTTTTAAGGAAAGTTATGAAGCAGACTGTCCTGAAGGAGCTGGATTTTCGCCAATTTCATTTCTTATCTTGGAAAATTCCAAAAGCGAGCGGCTGTATTCCGCACAGTGTGATTCGAGTGAGATTACGCTTACCATCGAAAAAGGATCGGGTTTTTTCAGCACGGACTCGTGGGTGCTGCATGAAGAATTGTTCCTCGCCCGCGGCGTAACGCAGGAGGACATCGAAAGTGAAAACAGAAAGTTTTTAGACTATCTGTTTTATTTGGACAAGCATAAGAACGGCAGGGCACAGATCGGTCCGACTGCTGAATAAACTAAAAGTTATATTTAAAACAAAAGCCTCATATACTTTACCACTAAAGGTGAAAGGGTGAGGCTTTTTTATGTGGAAAAAGATAGTATCGAGTCTTGTGGGGGTAAGCCTGATTCTCTGCGGATTCGTCGGACTTTCACGATTAGGAGAAAAGCTGCCGAAGCAGGAGCCGATTGAAGTCGAAACCGTAAACGATGTGCCGAGCCGCGATAAAGGACCGCAGGCAGCCTTCAGCGTCGAAGCCAAGGGCGCGGTTCTGATTGACGCGGAGAGCGGAGAGGTGCTGTTTCAGCAGGATGCACATAAGGAGCTGCCGCTTGCGTCCGTAACGAAGGTTATGACGATGCTGCTCGTGATGGAGTCCGTGGAAAACGGCAAAATCACCCTTGACGATGAAGTTACGATTTCGGAACGCGCCGCTTCCATGGGAGGTAGTCAGATGTACATGGAGGTTGGTGAAACGCATCCGGTACGCGAGCTGATGGAAGGCGTTGCGATGGCGTCTGCCAACGACGGCTGTGTGGCGCTTGCCGAATATGTGGCAGGCAGCGAAGAAATTTTCGTGGAGCGCATGAACGCCCGCGCGAAGGAACTGGGGATGGTCGACACGCATTTTGTCAATACGAACGGACTTCCTGTAGCAGATCACTATTCCAGCGCATATGATATAGCAGTCATGTCGAAGAAACTCTATGCCTTCGAGGAAACACACAAGTGGTTCACCACTTGGCAGAGCACGATAACCGTGGGCCTTCCGGGCAAAGAGAAGGAATTCAGACTGACCAACACCAACAAGCTGATTAAAGCCTATCCGGGCTGCAACGGCATCAAAACAGGATTCACAAACGATGCAGGCTTCTGCCTCAGCGCATCGGCGACACGCGATGACACACATCTGATTGCAGTGGCGCTCGGCTGCCAGACTTCCAAAATCCGAAACGCGCAGGTTGCGAAACTGTTCGACTACGGATTTGCCAACTATGAGGCCGCGGTGGTTGCCGAAAAAGGCGATATCGTGGGTGAAATGCGGATCGCACACGGAACACCGGAGACGGTGCACCTGGTGGCGGGAGAAAAGATGACAGCACTTACCGCAAAAGGAGAAAAAGATGCTGTTACGAGTGAAATCTCACTGAACGAAAATATTCCGCTGCCGCTTAAGGCAGGGGAAAAAGTCGGAGAAATGGTAGTGTATAAATCAGGAACCGAAGTCGGACGGTATCCGGTTTTAGCAGAAAAGAGTGTCGAAAAGGCAAGCTTCAAAGACCTTGCAATACGAAAAATCACAGGCTAGAAGAAAAGCCGCCGGGCGGGCTGTTACATGCGAAAGAGGAGGTAAACCAAGTGGAACAGGAATATATTCTGTCATTTTCATCTTTTTACAAAGCGGCATATGCCGAGGATATGCTTGAAGAGAGCGGAATCCGCTCGACCATGAAAAAACTGCCGCCGGAGCTTATCCGATCATGCGGAACGGGGCTCTATCTGCGAAGCAGTGACATTGAAGAAGTGCTGCGGGTGTTGGACAATAAGCAAATTGTGCCGCTTGGCGTTTTCCGCATAAAAAGAGAGGGGAAAAATCGCAAGAGCTATATAAGAGTACGGTAGCATATGAGGTCTGCCGAGGTGAAGAGTCGTTATACGGACACCTCAGGCAGGCCTTCTTTATTGCCGGCAGAAGGAGAGGAGTGTCAAAATGGAAGAAAAAATCAAAATCGCAATTGTCGGTTACGGAAATCTGGGAAAGGGTGTGGAAGCTGCGGTGAATGCAAGCCCGGATATGCGGCTGACAAATATTTTCACAAGGCGGGCACCGAAAGCGGTTGCAATTCGGACAGCAGGGGTTGAAGTGCTCTCTGCAAAACTTCTGGAGAAGGCAGAGGCGCAGTTTGAAAAACCGGATATACTCGTCGTGTGCGGCGGGTCGGCAAACGATCTGCCGTGGCAGAGCCCGAAATACGCAGGACATTATAATATCGTGGACAGCTTCGACAATCACGCGAAAATCCATGAACATTTTCAAAAAGTGGATGCTGCCGCGCAGAAAGGCGGCAGGCTTGCAGTTATTGCAGCGGGCTGGGATCCGGGACTGTTTTCGCTCAGCCGCATGCTGGCGGAAGCGTTGCTGCCGTGTGGAGAAAGCTATACCTTTTGGGGAAGGGGAATCAGCCAGGGACATTCGGACGCGGTCCGCTCAATCGAAGGCGTACTCGATGCACGTCAGTACACAATTCCCAAAGAAGATGTGCTGAAAAAAATCCGCACGGGCGAAATATGCAATGCACTTTCAGACCGGCAGTGCCACAGGAGGGAATGTTTCGTGGTTTGTGAGGACGGAGGCAATCCGAAAAAAATCCGTCGCAAAATTTTACATATGCCCGACTATTTTGAGGGTTATGAAACGGAAGTACATTTTATCAGTCAGGAAGAGCTGCAGGAAAAGCACTCGAAAATGCCGCACGGAGGGACGGTTATCCGCGTCGGAAAAACCGGGGGAGAAAACAAGGCAGTCTATGATTTTTCTTTGAAAATGGATTCCAACCCGGAATTTACGGGTGCCGTTCTCACGGCGTATGCACGGGCTGCATACCGGCTTGCGGCAGAGGGAGAATCCGGATGCCGGACGGTTTTTGACATTCCGCCGCTTCTGCTGTCACCTTATGGTCAGGAATCATTAATAAAAAAATTTTTGTGAGGGAAAAAGACTTTTCGTGTAGGCCTTTTTATGGTAGAATAAATAAGATTGGTGAGAGCAAAGAAATTTTTCCGGGAGGTAGCGGATGAAACCCATATACAAAAGAGTTTTACTGAAAATCAGTGGAGAAGCGCTTGCAGGTGAGCAGCGTTTCGGAATTAATGAAGAGATGACTCGAAAGGTTGCCAAAGAAGTCAAGGAAATTCACGATCTGGGCGTGCAGGTGGCAATCGTTGTCGGCGGCGGCAACTTCTGGAGAGGCAGAACCAGCAAGGATATGGACCGCGCGACGGCAGACTATATGGGGATGCTGGCAACCGTGATGAATTCGCTGGCACTTCAGGACGCATTTCTGGCACTGGGCGTTGACGCGAAGGTACAGACCGCAATCGAAATGAAGGAAATCGCAGAGCCGTATGCAAGAAGAAGAGCACTCAGCCATCTCGACCACGGCGATGTGGTAATCTTCGGAGCAGGAACGGGAAATCCGTTCTTCTCAACTGACACAGCAGCAGCGCTTCGAGCTGCGGAAATTGACGCAGATGTCATTTTGCTGGCAAAGAATATTGACGGCGTTTATGACAGCGACCCGGCACTGAATCCAAAGGCTGTGAAATTTGATGAATTGACGCATATGGAAGTTGTGGAAAAAGACCTCAAGGTGATGGATTTGACGGCCGCAACCCTGTGTAAGGACAACGGAATTATGATTCATGTGTTTGCAATCGCCGAGGACGGAAATGTGCTCCGTGCCATTCAGGGCGAGAAGATAGGAACGATTATAAAGTAGGAGGAAAAGATGGAAACCATTAAGAAAAATCTTGAAGAAAGAAGCAGGAAGACGATATCGATTTTGAAAGAGGACTTAAACACAGTCAGAGCGGGAAGAGCAAACCCTGCGCTCCTTGACAAGGTCATGGTTGATTATTACGGTTCACCGACACCGCTTAAGAACCTGTCGAACATTTCGGTTCCGGATCCGAGAACTTTGATGATTACGCCGTTTGACCCGAAGTCCATCTCGGAAATCGAAAAGGCAATCAATATTGCCAATATCGGAATCAACCCGTCCAATGACGGTAAGTGCGTGAGACTTGTGATTCCGCAGGTTACGGAAGAAAGAAGAAAAGAGCTCACCAAGACGGTTAAGAAAATGGGCGAGGACAGCAAGGTTGCGGTAAGAAACCTCAGAAGAGAAGCAAACGACGAACTGAAGAAACTTGAAAAGAACCATGAGATTACGGAAGACGAGCTGAAGAAGGCATTGGACGATGTTCAGAAGGCAACGGACAAGACGACGAAGGAAATCGACGACATCATCGCAGCGAAAGACAAAGAAATCATGGAAGTTTAATTTTGCCTTTTTGCGGAAAAATATTAAGAAGAAATGATTGTGTGGCTGTGCTTTTGCAGCCACACTCTTTGTAGGAGACAGAATGAGTGAATCAGTGAAGATTCCGCGGCATGTGGCGGTCATCATGGACGGAAACGGCAGATGGGCGGAAAAGAACAAGGTAACAAGGCTCAGCGGACATAATCAGGGTATGTATACCATGAAGGAGATTATCAAAAGGGCGGATGTGCTGGGCATCAAGTATTTAACGGTATATGCGTTTTCAACCGAAAACTGGAAGCGTTCGCAGGAAGAGGTGGGCGGAATTTTCAATCTGCTCGTTAAATTCGTGGGAAGCGAGCTTGCGGAACTTTCAGCAAACAATGTAAAGGTGCATATGCTGGGTGACTATGAGAAGGTGCCGCAGTCTGCGGTTAAGAGCATTGAAAAAGCTGTGAATGCGACAAAGGACAATACGGGGCTGCAGTTCAACATCGCGCTGAATTACGGAAGCCGTGCGGAAATCGCAAGGGCTGCCCGCCGAGCAGCGGAGGAAGCAGCCGCGGGACGGATTAACACGGAAGATATCGATGAGGAAATGATTTCAAGATATCTGTATACAGGTGATGAGAACGGCAATATCCCCGATCCGGATTTGATTATCAGGACAAGCGGAGAACAGCGTCTGTCAAACTTTCTGCTTTGGCAGGCGGCATACAGTGAATTTGCGTTTACGGATTCGCTTTGGCCGGATTTCAGTCCGGAGGAGTTTGAAAAAATAATCGGGGAATTTTGCCACAGGAGCCGCAGATTCGGCGGACGGAAAGGATAGAGGTGAAAAACATGAAGACAAGAATCATTTCGGCATGCATCATGCTGCCGCTGATTGCCCTGGTATATTTCGGCGGATACCTGCTGATGGCAGCCTGCATCGTCGTAAGTTTTATCGGTGTTCACGAGTTTTATAAAGGATATGAAGCAGTCGGCAGCAGACCGGCATACGGACTTGCTTATGCGGCGATTGTGCTGCTTTATGCAGCGGAAATCCTTGCGCCGGGAATTCCGTCTTTGATTTTGCTTTGGGTTGTGCTTGCGGTTATGGGGTCGATGATATACGGATTCAATGTTGAGGAAAGAAAACTTGAGGATATGTCAGCAACTCTTCTTGGAATTCTGTACTGTGTACTTTTTCCGTTCCACATTGTGCTGATCGACCGGAGCGAATACAGCATCCTGATATGGCTTGTGTTCCTTGCATCATTCGGAACGGACATTATGGCGTATTTCGTGGGAATGGCAGTCGGAAAGCATAAGCTTTGTCCGCATCTAAGTCCGAAGAAGAGTAAAGAAGGCGCGGTCGGCGGTGTTTTGGGAAGCATTGTTTTTTGCGGAATCTTTGCGTATCTTGTCGTTCCGGACATGATGACGGAATGCATGATTATTTCGGTGGTCGGAAGCGTGGTAGCACAGTTTGGCGACCTTGCGGCTTCGGCATTCAAGAGACAAATGGGCATCAAGGACTACGGCAGCCTCATACCGGGGCATGGCGGAATTCTGGACAGATTTGACAGCGTATTCTTTACGGCACCGATGGTGTATTACTGCATTCTGTTTGTAAATGAGGCGCAGAAGGCAATGCCGGTTTTGCTGTAAAAAAGGGTTTAGTTGGAGAAACAGATGAAAAAGATTACTGTATTGGGAAGTACCGGCTCCATCGGAACGCAGAGTCTTGAGGTAATAAAAGCGCATCCGGACAGGTTTCGGGTTGAGGCGCTGACCTGCGGAAAAAACAAAAAGAAGCTGGAGGAACAGATTGAAAAGTTCAGACCTGCCTTTGCGGTCACAGAGCGTGAAGAGGACGCCCACGATCTTATGCGAAAGTTTCCGCGGACGGAGTTTTCATGGGGGGAAAAGGGTCTGATTGAAGCAGCTGAGGGCGGATGTGACATGGTTCTCAACGCACTGATGGGAATGCGCGGACTTGCGCCGACCTATGCGGCAATTCAGGCAGGAAAAGACATTGCGCTCGCAAACAAGGAAACATTGGTTGCCGGAGGAGAACTCGTAATGGATGCAGCGGCGAAAGCGGGAGTAAAGCTTCTGCCGGTGGACAGCGAACACAGCGCAATTTTTCAATGTCTGGAAGGAAATCAAAACCGACCGGTTAAGAAAATTCTTTTGACGGCAAGCGGCGGACCGTTCAGGGGCTATACGAAGGAACAGCTTGAAAATGTGACGCTGGCGCAGGCTCTGAAGCACCCGAAATGGAACATGGGTGCGAAAATTACAATCGATTCGGCGACGATGATGAACAAGGGCCTTGAGGTGATTGAAGCCAGGTGGCTCTTTGATGTGGAAGCGGAAAAAATACAGATTCTGGTACATCCGCAGAGCATCATGCATTCCGCAGTGGAGTTTATGGATAATTCGGTAATCGCGCAGCTCGGCGTGCCGGACATGCGGATTCCAATCAGTCTGGCGTTAGGCTATCCGGACAGGCTGAAAAACGGGGAACGCGAACTTGACTTTTTCGGTGAAGGCTCGAATCTGACTTTTGAAAAGCCGAATCCGGAGGTGTTTGGCTGTATTTCGCTGGCATATGAAGCGATTGCACGGGGCGGAAGCTGCCCGGCGGTTATGAATGCGGCAAACGAAGTTTTGGTTGCGGCGTTTTTGGAAGAGAAAATTCGTTTTGTGGACATCGAAAAAACACTTGCATGTATTCTCGATGCACATAAAACTGCATATAATTTGGATTTAGAGGGTATTTTAGAAATCGACAAAGAGACGAGAAAATTAACGAGGGAGATTTTATGAAGACAGCAATTCTTGCGATTATACTGTTTTGCATTATGATTTTTCCGCATGAGCTGGGGCATTACATCGCAGCGAAAAAATGCGGGGTCAAGGTCAACGAATTTGCGTTCGGCATGGGACCGGTGATTTGGAAAAAGCAAAAAGGAGAAACGCTTCACAGCATTCGGCTTTTCCCAATTGGCGGATTCTGCGCGATGGAAGGCGAGGATGAAGACTCGGAAGACGAAAGAGCTTTCGGGAGAAAGAAGCCGTGGCAGAAAATTTTGATTCTCGCGGCGGGATCGCTCATGAATATCGCATGTGCAATCGTAATCATGTGCCTTGTTGTCGGAATCCGTGGGTTTACGACGACCACCATCGGTGAGGTACAGGCAGGAAGTGCGGCGGAGGCTGCGGGACTTACGGCAAATGACAAAATTATCAGCATTACGACTGACAAGGAATACCGGATTGACGACTGGTCACAGATTTCAGAGGCACTCGGCGGTCTCTCGGAAGGTGAATCCGCTTCTGTGGATTACGAAAGAGACGGCATGCTTTACGGTGCGGAGGTAAGGCCGACACTTGCAGAAGGCGTGGACGCACAGGGAAATAAGGTCAGCCACTATGTGCTGGGTGTAACATGCAAGATCAGTCACAGCCCGTTCAAAGCTGTGGTCGCGGGCGCGCAGTCAACCTGGGGGATGACAAAGATGATGTTCTCGGCACTCGGACAGCTTTTTACCGGCAAAGCAAGTCCCGATGAACTCACAGGGCCTGTCGGGATGGTGCAGATGGTAAGCCAGACAAGTCAGTACGGATTTTGGTATTACGGATTCCTCACGGCGCTGATCTGCCTCAATTTGGCAATTATAAACATGCTTCCGCTTCCGGCACTGGACGGCGGCAGAATCATTTTTGTGCTTTACAGTGCGATTACCGGCAAAGCGGTGAGCGAAAAAGTTGAGGGAACTATTCATTTCGTTGGACTGGCACTTTTGATGCTACTCATGGTATATGTAACATTCAACGATGTTGTAAGGATATTCGGTTAGGTGTAATATGAAAAAAACCAAGAAGATAAGATGCGGCGAACTCTTCATAGGGGCAGATGCGCCAATTACGATACAATCCATGACAAATGTGGATTCATGCGATGAAAAAGGGTTGCTAAGACAGATCGACAGACTCTGTGAAGCAGGATGCGACATTGTCAGAATCGCTGTGCCGGACATGGAATCGGCAGAGGTGTTTTCGCGTGTGCGGAAGAAAGTCCCATGCAGCCTGCCGCTTGTTGCGGATATTCATTTTGATTACAGACTTGCTCTGGCGGCGATTAACGCAGGGGCAGACAAAATCAGAATCAATCCGGGCAATATCGGAGAGCGTGAAAGACTGCGTGCAGTCGTGGAAGCGGCAAAAGAGCATGACATCCCGATTCGCGTCGGTGTAAACTCCGGATCGCTTGAGAAGCCGATTCTTGCAAAATACGGCCGTGTGACGGCGGAAGGCCTTGCAGAAAGCGCAATGAACAACCTGAGGCTTATTGAGGAATTCGACTATGACAAGATGGTCGTATCAATAAAGTCTTCGGACGTAAAGCTTAATTACGATGCACACCGAATTTTGGCATCGCAGACGGACTATCCGATTCATATCGGAATCACAGAGGCCGGGACACTCGAAAGAGGCAAGGTGAAATCCGCAATCGGAATCGGAGCCCTGCTGCTTGCGGGAATCGGCGACACGATGCGCGTTTCTTTAACCGCAGATCCGGTCGAGGAAGTAATTTTTGCAAAAGAAATTTTGAGAAATGTCGGACTTCGCAAGGCAGGAATCGACCTGGTTTCCTGCCCGACCTGCGGACGAACGAAAGTCGATTTGCAGGTGCTGGCGGCAGAAGTTGAGAGGCGGCTTCTCCCACTCTCCGAAAAACTTGAGAAATCTGGAGAAAGAAGCCTCAAAGTTGCAGTGATGGGCTGCGCGGTAAACGGTCCCGGCGAAGCAAAGGAGGCAGATTTCGGAATCTGCGGCGGAGACGGCAGAGGTTTGCTTTTCTCTAAGGGCGAAATCGTAAAAGCGGTATCGGAGGATCTGCTTGTTGACGAACTGATTAAGATGATAGAGGCGAATATATGAAGGATCTGATCCGTGGAAGCATCAATTGGGATGCCTTGGGTGGACAAAAAAGTGAATATCGTTTCGAGCTCGGAAAAGCCGTGATTCACAAGGATACAGGGGTGCTGGATATGCCGGTGCGCCTGAATTTTGTCATGCCTTTTTTGGATTATGAGAAAATAAAGGCAATCATCATCCATAAACTGGATCTCATCACGGATGTGAATTTTATTTTTGAGTACGAAAATCCGGTGCTTGAGGATGAAACCCTTGCAAGGCTTTTTCTGCCATACATGATTGAAGAAGTAAACGGCGAATATGTTTCCATTACCAAGATGATTGACGAGAAAGAAGTCAAAATCGAAGACCGCATGGTTACTTATTATGCTCTGGGTGATTTTGCCGCGCAGCAGCTTAATGACAGACTTGCCCGCAAATTCAGCGAAATACTCAGGGAAAGGCTCGGCTTGCATTTTGAGGTTCGCTTCGAAAACAACACGCAGCGTTTTGAAGAAATGCATAAATTTTTCCGCGAAAACGAGGGAAAAGAAATCGAACAGACGGCACGAGAATACCGCGAAGAGGTCAGAGCGCGTGCCGCAGCAGTACAAAAGCAAAGCGAAAAAAGCGCAGGCGGCGGATTTCAGCCAAAGGGCGGGTTCAGTGCAAAAGGCGGCGAGGGCGGCCGGAAGCGTAAGGAGAAGGAGCTTCCTGCATCCGGAAACCGCATTATGGGCCGTGATATATCGGGAGGCAAAACCGTCGAGCTCAGAGACATCGACCCGAAGATGGGAACGGTCGTTGTTGAGGGAATCTTGTTCAAAATCTCGGAGCGCCTGATAAAAAACGGAAATCATCTCGTGTCGCTTCTGATTACGGATAACAAGACGACGGTTTGCACGAAGGCGTTCGTGACCGAAGCCAAGTGGGGCGAAATCAATGATCTGCTGAAGCCGGGCGATGCGGTCAAAATCCGCGGCGAGGTGCAGTGGGATACCTTTGAGAACATGAACACGATTATGTTCAAAGACCTCGAAAAAGCGGACAGAGAAATCGGCCGTGAGGATACCTGGGAAGACGGCAAGCGCGTCGAGCTTCACATCCACTCCAAGATGAGCCAGATGGACGGCTTCAACGAAGCGAAGGACATCGTGGCGCAGGCGGCGAAGTGGGGACAGCCGGCGGTTGCGGTTACCGACCACGGTGTGGTTCAGGCATTTCCGGACTGCGCGGCAGAGGCGAAGAAGCAGGCAGAAAAAGGCCGTCCGATTAAGGTGATTTACGGCGTGGAGGGCTATGTCTTTGACGACGCGGACTGCATCGACGAAAACGGAGAAATCGACTACAAAACCAAGCCGACGAATCACATCATTATTTTAGCAAAATCACAGGAAGGGCTTAAGAATATCTATAAGCTGGTTTCCTATTCCCATATTAACTATTTTTATAAAAAACCGAGACTTCCGTGGTCGGTGATTGAAGCGCACCGCGAGGGCCTGATTATAGGCTCCGCGTGCAGCGCAGGAGAAGTTTTTCTTTCTATGGTCAAACGCGTTTCGTACAACAAGAGAACGCATACCCGGCATATTACCGAGCAGGCAAGTCCGGGAGAACAGGAACGCATCGCTTCCCGCTATGACTATCTGGAAATCCAGCCGGTCATCAACAACCGATTTATGCTTGAAGAAGAATTTTACCTGGACGGCAAGCGTGTGGAGACCGAAGACGATCTGCGCACCATCAACAAAAGAATTGTCGCGCTTGCGGACAAGCTTGGAAAGCGCGTCGTGGCAACGACAGACTCCCACTATACGGAGCCTGACGATGCGATTTACCGAAACATTGTCATGGCAGGCATGGGTTACGATGATGCGGAAAACGGCGAAGGTCTTTACATGAAGACGACCGATGAAATGATGGCGGAATTTGCTTATCTTGGCGAACGCACACGCGAAGTCGTAATCGAAAATACGAACTACATAGCAAGCCTTGTGGACGGTGAAATCCGTCCGGTTCCGGCAGGAAAATTCCCACCGAAGATTGAAGGTGCGGAGGATACTCTGCGAAACACCTGTATGGAGCGCGCACACGCGCAGTACGGCGATCCGCTCCCGAAGGAAATCAAAGAAAGACTGGATATTGAGCTGAATTCCATCATAAACAACGGCTATGCGGTGATGTATGTCAGCGCGCAGATGCTTGTAAACAAGTCTCTGTCGGACGGCTATCTGGTAGGCTCCCGAGGCTCGGTTGGCTCATCCTTTGCTGCAACGATGGCGGGAATCACGGAGGTAAATCCGCTCGATCCGCACTATCTGTGTCCAAGCTGCAAGAAAATCATCTGGGGCGATATGCAGAAGTACGACTGCGGCGTCGATATGCCGCCGATGGACTGCCCGGACTGCGGTACGCCGATGAAGCGGGACGGCTACACGATTCCGTTCGCAACCTTTCTCGGCTTCAAAGGGAACAAAGAGCCCGATATCGACCTTAATTTCGCGGGCGAATACCAGCCGCAGGCGCATAAATACGTCGGCGTTATTTTCGGTGATAAAAACGTTTTCAAGGCGGGAACCGTAGGCACGGTAGCGGAAAAGACCGCTTACGGCTATGTCGCGAAATATTTTGAAGAGAGAAACATTCCGGTAAATAAATACGAGAAAGACAGACTTACGCAGCACTGTACGGGCGTAAAGCGGACGACGGGTCAGCATCCGGGCGGCATCGTAATCTGTCCGGACGACCATGAGATCTTTGAGTTTTGTCCGATTCAGCATCCGGCAAACGATGTGAACACGGATATTGTCACAACCCATTTCGATTACCACAAAATCGACGAGAACCTTTTGAAGCTCGATATTCTCGGTCACGATGTGCCGTCCATGATCCGTCAGCTTCAGGACATGACGGGTACGGACCCACTGAAAATCGACCTGACTGACCGAAAGGTGCTGAGCATTTTCAACGGAATCGAGGCGCTCGACATCAAAGATCCGGACTATAAATTTACGCATGGCTCTTATGCGATACCGGAATTCGGGACTTCATTCACGCGCCAGATGCTTGACGACACGAAGCCGGATAAATTCGCTGATCTTGTTCGAATTTCAGGATTTTCGCACGGCACAGATGTGTGGCTGAACAACGCGCAGGACTATATCCGCTCCGGAACGGCGACGATGCGTGAAGTTATTTCAACCCGAGACGACATCATGAACTATCTGATTTTGAAGGGCGTTGAGAATGAAACCGCGTTCAAAATCATGGAAATCGTCCGTAAGGGAAAGAAAGACCTCGACGATGAGCAGGTTGCGACGATGAAAGAGCACAATGTTCCGGACTGGTATATCGATTCCTGCAATAAGATTAAATATATGTTCCCGCGCGCCCATGCGGTTGCCTACACGATGATGAGTTTCCGTATGGCATGGTACAAGGTTTACTACCCGCAGGAGTTTTATGCGACCTATTTCACAACGAAGGTTGCGAACTTTGACGCTGAAACGATTCTGAAAGGAAAGGATGCGATTTTGGCAAAGATGGAGGAAATCGACGCGAAGGGAACGAATGCGGCGCCGAAGGAGAAGGATGATTATACGATCTATGAGGTTGCCTATGAGATGTATGCCAGAGGCTATGAGTTTACTCCGGCAAGGCTCGGCAAGTCGCTTGCGACGAAGTTCAGCGTGGATAACGGCAAGGTTCTGCTTCCGTTTGTAGCGATTGAAGGCGTGGGCGAAAATGCCGCAAAGGCTTTCCAAAGCGAATATGAAATCAAGGAATTCGACACGGTTGAAGAGGCGGTGAAGAGAGCGAAACTGAACAGAACCGCTGTGGAAGGTCTCCGAAATCACGGCGTGTTCGAGGGACTTGCCGAAACCGACCAGCTCAGCATGTTTTGATTTTTCCGATGAGACTGCAGATGCCGAAGACGAGCAGATCCGTCACCACGATGGTCGCGCCCGTAGGCGTTGACAGGATGATGGAAATCAAAATTCCGACAGCGGAGGTAACAACCGCGTAAACGGCAGCGCAGACGATAACCTGACGGAAGGTGCTGAAAATCCGCATGGCGGAAAGCGCCGGAAAGATAATCAAAGCCGAGGTCAAGAGCGCGCCGACAAGGTTCATCGCAAGCACGATGACAACCGCCGTGGTAATTGCAATCAGCAGATTGTAGGCAGAAGCGTTGACGCCCGTTGCACTTGCAAAGCTTTCGTCAAAGGTAACTGCAAAAATCCGGTTATAAAAAAGCACAAAGATTAAAATAACCACAATCGACATGGACACGCAGAGGATAATATCGCTCCCGGTCAGTGTCAAAATCGATGTAGAACCGAAAAGCGTGCTGCATACATCACCCGAAATATTGGCAGATGCGGAAAAAAGATTCAGCAAAAGATAGCCGAAGGCCATGGAGCCGACGGAAATCATTGCGAGCGCCGCATCGCCTTTTATTTTTGCGTTTTGCCCGGTCTTCAGAAGAAGGATTGCGCTGATAATCGTCACGGGCATAACGATGAGAAGGTTATTGCTTACCGACAAAACCGCCGCGACAGCCATCGCACCGAAAGCCACATGGGAAAGCCCGTCTCCGATGAACGAGTAACGCTTCAGAACGAGTGTCACACCGAGAAGGGAGGAGCACAGTGCCGCCAGAATCCCGGCGATAAACGCGTACCACACAAAGGAGTACGAGAAGTAGTCACTAATCATGTTTATTAAATTCATCTCTTACCGACCTCCTTGGTTTGATACTGATTCTTTCTGCGCGGCTGCAAAGCGGCTCGTCCACGAAGTTTGAAAGACGGAACCTGCCCTTCAGCGGAGTCAGCACATAGTCTTCCTTGCTGCCGAAAAACTGCATGCTGCTTCCCATGTGAAGGATATGGCTGGCGTATTTGACAGCGGCTTCAATGTCGTGGGAAACCATCACAATTGTTATATCTTCTTCGCGATTGAGATTTGCGATAATTTCGTACATTTCTGCGGAAGCCGCCGGGTCAAGACCCGAAATCGGCTCATCCAGGAAGAGCATCTGCGAAGTGGCGCAAAGCGCTCTGGCAAGCAGAACTCTTTGCTGCTGGCCGCCGGAAAGGTTGCGGTAGCAATGGTTTCTCTTATCGTAAATTCCGAGTTTTTTCATATTGTCAAGCGCAGTCTGCTTCTGCACACGTGAGTAAAACGGTTTAGAGCCTAAAGACGCCAAAAATCCCGACAGGACGATTTCCTGCACAGATGCGGGAAAATCCTTCTGCACCGGCGTTTGCTGCGGCAGATAGCCGATTTGGGCGCGTGACAATCCGCCTGAGAGGATGACTTCCCCGGAAAGCGGTTTTTGCAGGCCGAGAAGCGTTTTCATCAGCGTGGATTTACCGGAGCCGTTTTCGCCGACAATGCACAGGTAGTCGCCTTTGTTAACCTGAAAATTGATGCCTTCGGACACGACGATGCCGTCATAGCCGAGCGATAAATTATTTACAATCAGTTGAGACATTCGGAAATGACCTCCTTGTTTTGTTTCATTGCGTTCAGATAGGTAAAGCCTCCGTCAATATCCTCGGAGGTTACGGATTGCAGAGAGTCGAGCTCGCAAATTCTTACATCCTGCTTTTCGGAAGCGCGGATGATGGTCTGTGCGAGATTTTTTTTGCTGTTTTTGAGAATCACGATGTGCGAAAGCTTGTCCGTTATCAAATCATCGGCAAGGTCGACAATCGTCTCGAAGCTTGCCTCGGTTTCCGCCGAACAGCCCGGAAAGGCCGCGTGGCAGTGGATTCCGTAATCCTGTGAAAGGTACAGGAAAGGGAAACGGTCGGCGAACAAAAGTACATCCCCCGAAGCCTTGCTTACAGCCTCTTCAAACTCCGAGTCAAGTGCCGTAAGCTGCGCCCGGTAGCTCGACAGGTTCTTCCGATATAAATCCTCGTTTGTGGGGTCAAGCTGCGAAACCGCGTCCGCAATCTTTTCACAGAACACCGGCGCCATCTTCAGCGAAAGCCAGATATGTTCGTCCGCTTCTTCGTCGTGCTCGTGTCCGTGCAGATTCGCGTCCTCATCTTCATGTTCGTGCTCATGCCCGTGGTTGTGGTCGTGCTCTTCTTGCTCATATGCCGGGAAAAGCCCGGGATTCTCCTCAAAATACTCCATCAGCGAAAGCACGCTGATGCTGTTCTTCTTCGAGGAAGCAGTCGCCTTGTCAATCCAAAACTCCGAAATTCCGCCCGTATAAATCAAAAGGTCGCAGTCTGCAATCTGAACCATATCCGAAACGGAAGGCTGATAGCTGTGCATATCGACCCCACCGGTGTTAAGCAGACGCAGATCGATTCCTGCCGGATTATCGCCCAAAACATTCCGCGTCCAGTCGTATTCAGAAAATCCGGCGCAGAGAATCACCTCGGAAGCATTCTTATTATATTGTTCATTTATATCGCTTTGCGCGCAGCCGGATGCCAGAATCAGCGTGACAGCCAGAAGAAGCGCAAGCGCGAGTCTATATTTTTTTCTTTTCATAACTTATATATTGTAACATTTCGCGGGGAAAAATACAAGCCGCGCCGCTCACACGGAGACCGGGCCTGCGATTACGTGCCTGCAGACCTTCAGATAGCGGTTCTCATCCGGACATGAAGTCCACTTGATGAGGCTGACCTGATTATAGATGATTTCAAGGCAGGTGATAGTGTTTGGGTGAACACAGGAGCCGCTGTTAAAGTATTTGCCTCTGCTCATCGACGAAGCGGCGGCTCCCGAAGGAATGGCCGGACGGTGGGTGTGACCGGAAATCAGGTTTGACTCGCGCGCCGCTGCCCAGCCCGCCATACGCTCTTCAACGGCTTTTCTTTTTTTGTAATTGCGCGCCGAGCTGGTCGGATCTTTAATTCCCGCAAGCTCGAGCGGCTTCCAAAGATAGCGCACCATCCACCGCGCCGCCTTCCAAAACTGATTATTCAGAGGATCCACCTGATGCCCATGAATCAGATTGAATTTTATATTTCCGCTGCCGTCGCAAATCCGCACTGCCGGAAAACACGGAGGCAGAGAAGGGGAGAGCGGCATTTTGCGGCTCTTTGCCATATCGTGGTTACCCCAGACCATATATATTTTCCCGTCCAGCATAAAAGGGAGAAACTGCTGAAAAATATCGGCATGGATTTCTTCAATATCCGAGAATTTGCGGTTTTCCCATAATTCGTCGCCGTCGCCGAGCTCTATGTAGGTGAAGTCGTTTTCCCGGTAATAGCCGAGCGCGGCCTGAAAAAGCGTCTTGTTATTCAGAAAGCTGTCGTTCCACGTGCCGTTTCCGCGGTGGCAGTCGCTGAAAACGACGATGCGCGGATGCTCATCTTGGTTGATTTCCTTGGCGGAAGCGAGCGCTTTGTCAATCTGCTTTGCGTAGAATTTTTTGCCTGCAGACATAAAAAACCTCCCGATATACTTTATTTCAGTATATGCGGAAGGCTGTGATAGGTGAGTGTATCCGCTGCATGCGGAAGATTACCATTCACATGTTTCTATGTGCGTTTTGGCTCTTTTCTTTACGATGATATCGGTAATCTCTGTATCATCTTCATTCGTTTTAATCAGAACCCAGTCGTCAAAATATGCGAAGATTTTTTCGTAACGATCAAAGAATGTATACATCGACAATAAATCGTCCTTCAAAATGTCTTCCGTTATAGACGATATGGAGCAGCCTTTTTCCTCCGTAAATTCGCCGAAGTCAGGATGTTTCTGTGCATACTCGTTCAAAATGTATCGCATGACTTTGTCTTCGACTTCTTTGCGATAGTCGAATTCATAGCTTTGCGCATCTAAATGATTTGCAATTAACCGAAGCGGCATTTTGATTCGGAAAGGACCCGGAATGACATAATACCATTTATTGTCGGTATCATAAAAATAACCATAATCGATAAATGCAATCTGACTGAAAATCGCTCGTTCTGTACGTGCCAGCCAAAATCCTTCTCCAGTCGGTTCGTGTGTTTCAAACCAATGGCATCCACCTTTTTCACTTCCTTTTCTGCCTATCAGTCTTGTCTGTCCCAGCTCGAAGAGGTATTCGACATCGTCGAGGTTGTCATACCAGGCAAGGAGCCGCACACCGACATTATCAAAATATCCTCCGTTTCCGCTCCAGCCATATAGAACATGTCCATCCGCAAGCCTTCTTGCAATAATACTAACGTCTCCCATTTTCTTCACTCCTTTATGTTATATTACGGTTCGCATATACGAATTGTGCAGCGAATAAAAATGTATGTCAAACGAAAACGCGACATACATAATGTACCTTTTCCGAACTCAGTCGTTCTGACTTGACAATGCCTCCGCATACCCAAGAAGCCGCTGCTGCCTCTTTGTATCCAGTCTGCGAAAGGATTCTATCAAAACACTTTCATCCCGGCTGATAATAAGAAAGTCTCCCTGCGGTGAAATCATATTTTGATTAGCGCCGTCAGTCAGCAATTCGTAGGGTGTCACCTGCAGCACTTCACATATTTTTATAATTTTATCTGCAGATGGATTTGTCTTTTTTCTTTTCCAATCACTAATTGTGCTCGGCGATATTTCCGCTCTTGCTGAAAATTCTTTTTGGCTCATGCCGCGCTGCTCAAGCAGTGAAAAAATTTTCTGACTGATAATCATAGGCTCACCTCTCAGGAATGCTTTTCTTCATCATACCATAAGGCCCGCCTGAGTTCAATGACGAAATTACCAGTAGCATGTCTCTATATGTTTTGCTTCTCTTTTCTTTACAACGATATCGGTAATTTCCGTATCATCTTCATTCGTTTTAATGACTACCCAATCATCGAAATATCTGAAAAGTCTTCCGTAGCGTTTGAAGAAAAAACATGAAGCATATAGTGAACTCAACAAATTCTCTTCGCGGATATTTTCCAGTATCGCTTCTAAAGAAAAGCCGTCTTCCTCGACGAACGCTGCGAATTCAGGATTCTCCTGTGCATATTCGGTTAACACATATAAAACGATTTTCTCAAGAACTTCTGCTGCATACTCACCTTCATCTCCATGTGTGCCCACATGGTTTTTTACGAGAGTCAACGGCAGCTTGATATGGAAGGTATGACATAAAATAATGTCATACCATTTATTATCAATATCATAAAAATGAGTCTTTTTAGCAAGCGGAGTGTGATTGAAAATTTCTTGTTCGGTTCTAGAAAGCCAAAACCCTTGTTTTAGCAGATGATGGGTATCAACTACCCGACAGCCGCCATTTTCACTTCCTTTTTTACCAATCCCTGCTGTTTGTCCCAGCTCAAAGAGATATTCCACCTCTTCCGGCGTATCATACCATGCAAGCAGCCTCATGCCGTCATCGCTTGTGCCACCCCAGCCATATTGAATATGCCCGTCTGCCAGTCTTCTGGCCATACGACTTCCCATTTTATTGCACCTCCTTATATGCGTTTATACAGTTCGTATATACATATTACATGATTAAAAAAAGTATGTCAAGCCTAAACTTAACATACCATCTAAATCATCTGCGTCTACAGCGCTTCCACCTCTTCGGCTGACAAGCCTGTATTTTCAGCAATAACTTCGATTGGAATTCCCGCTTGTTTAAAGTTTTTCGCTATTTCGCGCTTTTCCTGTGCGGCACCAATTGCTTCGCCTTCACTGCGTCCTTTTTCAAATCCAATGGCCTCACTTTCCCGCCCGCGCTCGTTCAGCATTTGTTCGAATGTCATATATTTTCGCCTCCAATCACCGGAATTGAACTTCCTGACGCGCTCGTCAATCATGCGCGTCAGCTCCGAAGCCTGATTTTTCTTCGGGTCATTCAGATACTCGTAAAAAGGCTTCAGCGCCTCCGGAACTTTCTCCGGAGAACATTTCGTGTTCAATACTATTGTATACGATAAATCTTTCAGAGGCAAGCCTTTTTCCACATCCCACGAGCGGAAAAAATAGACAGGCTCGTCCATTTTAAAGTGGTCGAAGGTGCAGATGAAGATAACATAACTCGGCTTGAGATTTTCGTAAGGCTGCCCCTGCTCAAGGAAGTCCAAATCCATGTTGGCATGATAGTATCTTGCGCGTTTGTCAATCATGGAATCGTTATCAGTCTGCATCTCAATATCAGCCCAAAGTTTTGAACTTGCAACGAAGGCGTCAAAACGCACGCCGTGCGCATCCGCCTCAAGCTTGAGCGTTTTCTGCGTTTCTACCCTCAGGTTTTCGAGTGCATCTGTCTGCTCCGAAGTGTCATCGTTTCCATCACTTTCACTTGCGCTTCCGTCGTCCTCTTCGTCAATCGCAGAGTTATCGAGAAACGGATTGTCGGACTTCTTAATGCGGATGGCTCCGATTTCTTCATTCGGCAGAATCAGTTCCAGAAGCGCGCGGCAAATCTTCGGACTTCGCATGACATTCATAAAGATTTTGTCATTCGTAAATGGAAGAAAATTGGGGGAATCATAGATAGAGTTGTTGTTTTCAATCATAATCTTTTCTCACTTTCCAAGAGTTACGCTCGCGCGACAGCGCACTCTTATTTTAAAGAAATAACGAATTTGCCATGGCATGTTCATACAGATTCTGTAAGATAATAATAGCACAATATGGAAATAAATACAAGTCATATGCTGGAATTAATGCTCAAAAAAAATTACGATGAATTCCGGCAAAATTCGACAGAGGAAAGTCAAAGAATATTGATTTTGTTTTGCAAAAAATACGCAAAATGGAGGACGGTATATGCTTCTTGAATTTAAGACGAAAAATTATAAATGCTTTGTAGAAGAGGCCTGCTTTTCGATGACAGCGGCACCCAAGCAAAAGGGATTGGACTACAGCTTGATGCAAGTAAAGACAAAAGGGAGCAAGGAAACGAAAGTGTTGAGTTCTTCTGTTATCTATGGACCGAACGCTGCAGGTAAAACAAACATAATCGGTGCAATGGATGTGCTGCGCGCAATTGTACTGAGAGGCAACATTCACAATGCAGAGGAAAAAACATCGCCGAACCCCGCAGCATCAATGTTGGAACTGATTCCAAACAACAAACAGACAGATCCGAAGCCAGTATGCTTTGATGTTGAATTTTACGAAGAAGACCACGATGGAAATAAATTAATCATTCACTATGGATTGCAGATTGCCCTCGGAGGCTTCCTTGAAGCAGAATACCCACGTAAAATTCTTTTTGAAGTTTTGGATGTCAATGGTGAAAGAGTGTTTGAACGCACAAATGATTTGACAATTAAAAATTTAAAGGTAATTGAGAAATACTTATCAGAGGTTGCAGCACAAAACAAAGAAAGTGCCGGAGAAATTGCCGAAAACAGTTTAAACTCGGAAGAGCTGTTTTTGACAAATGGATTCAAGCTGATTTTCTCACCAAACCTCACGAAGCTGATTCTTGATTGGTTTAAAAGCGGTATATGTAGAAAAAACTACAGATAAAGCAGCCGCCATTGCCGCAGATATCTTTGAATCCTACGGGACAATACGCTTTATCAATATGTTTCTGCTTGTAATCAGAGCCATGCAGACCGGAGGCACCTTAGTTGTGGACGAATTCGACGCGTCAATTCATCCGATGGCACTTATGAGTATCATCAATGTCTTTCATAACGATGATGTGAATGTGCATCACGCACAGCTCATTTTTAACACGCATAACCCGATTTTTCTGAATTCCAACCTGTTCCGCAGAGACGAGATCAAGTTTGTCGAAAGAGACGATGATACCCATGAAAGCATGCTGTATGCATTATCGGATTTCGGTACAACAGGAGATAAGGGCGTTCGCAAGCATGAAGACTATTTGAGTAAATATTTTATCAGTCAGTATGGGGCAATCAAGGACATTGATTTCACCCCAATCTTTGAAGAAATCCTATCAAACGAAAAAGAGGGATAAATATGTCGAAGAAACTGTGAGAAAAGACCCGGTAAAACATGCAAAATGCTTGAATGTGACACAGAAAGTAGAAGTCTATCATTTCTTTGATTATGAAAGTGATGAGCAGACTCATGTCAATGCTTTCATGAGTGCCATGGATAATATGAAAAAGGCAGAGAAAATTGGCAAGCAGATTACATATAAATCGGGATACAGCAACTTTACTTTCGATTTGTGGATTGTTTTGCATATGGCAGACAGCAATGCTTCCTATGCACATCGAAAACAGTATCTCGTGCCGATTAACCGTGCAATCGAAAGAGCAAAGAAAATTATGCAGAGCAATCAGGATAATGGATATACGCTTCACCAATATAAAGGATATCACTTCTATAAAGAAAATCCATCTTTAGAATCGTGGAAGGCAATTGAAAAAATTTTAAAAGATTGTGGCTTGATTTGAAAACCAAAAATTCTTCCATAACTCCTAAAAAAATACCACTTTACAATCACCTCGGATTGCGGTAAGATAGGTGTGTAAAATTTGGAAAGGAAATGTACGCAGACATGGTAGATAGTTATAAAAATGTAAATAATTGGCATAATTCTTGCAACCAACCAACCAACCAACCAACCAACCAACCAACCTTTCCTATTT
>OLOV01001082.1_pt1 | contig 22225 bp, 22 predicted proteins | sample 1672931 | NCBI WGS metagenome assembly OLOV01 (sample SAMEA3136738, study PRJEB25190) | human gut metagenome | biome: human gut; feature: human-associated habitat; material: faeces | place: Austria | collected 2013
AAGAAAGCGTCAATGTTGACCGCTTCATGGAGCTGGTAGACCGCTATACGGACTTCACCGAGCTGACCACGCCCATGCTCAATGAGTTTATCGACAAAGTGATCGTCTACGAGCGCAGGAAGATCAACCGCTATCAGTACGACCAGAGAATCGAGATTTACTTCAATTTCATCGGCAAGGTGACGCTGCCGGAGGAAGAAACGGAAGCCGCGCCGGAAGCCCCCAAAACGCTTCACGTTGCCAGCAATTCCAGCTTTGCGCCCATCGGGGACTACCTCTCCGCGCAGGGCGAAGAAGCGATTGCGCTGCCGTTCTCCAAGGTGGAGGAACTGACCGGCAAGCCGCTTTGCAAGTCGGCGTACAAGTACGCTTCCTATTGGTATCCGGCGCAGGACAGACCGCTTTCCAATACCATCTACAACGCAGGATATGACGTTGACCGCGTGGATTTAGCTGCCGGGATCGTGTATCTGACGAAAGCCGCATAACAGAACGAACACCCCGCACCGTGCGTTTACAAGACGCATGGTGCGGGGTGTTTTTGCGTTTTCAGGAAGATAGTTGCAAACTGGAAGTTGTCAGACTGTTGTATAAGCATTACCCGCCGTGTTCTTGAAATTCTGCTTTTCCAGCTATTGCTTTTCTTCTTCGTTTTCCTGAATATCAATTCGCTCAATCTTGAAGACAACGGAGCGTGTACCGTCATTGTAGCCGGCAAAGCGGCAAAGAAACATTCCGGCAACTTGACACACCCTATTCAAAAAGATGTGCTATAATTTCTTTGAAAACTTCTCTCTTTCATTTAGTGTTTGCAGCTAAAACCGTAGTATATAGGTGAAGCCGGAAAGGAGGTGGCGCGATGATTGATGATGAAAAAATTATTGAGTTGTTTTTTGAGCGTTCCGAACAAGGCATACGGGAACTGGACATGAAATACGGAAAAATCTGTCACAACCTTTCGTACAACATTGTGAACAGCAGCCGGGACGCGGAGGAATGTGTAAACGACGCTTATTTAGGCGCATGGAACGCTATTCCCCCGGTACACCCCAATCCCTTGTTGTCCTACATTGTGAAAATCGTGCGGAACATTTCCCTTAAAACCTATTGGAGAAAGGAAGCGGCAAAACGAAGCGGACACTATACGGTTGCCTTAGAGGAAATCGAGAGCTGCATCGCAGATCAGAAAACCGTGGAAGATGAAATTGAAGCCAGAGAGTTAGCCCGTATCATCGAGGCGTTTTTGGATACATTGACCGCAAAAGAGCGTGTTATCTTCATGCGCCGCTATGCGTATGCAGACACCTACGCGGACATAGCAAAGCGCGTAGGTATATCTGAAAAAAATGTATCCGTCCGGCTCACACTAATCCGCCAGAAGATGAAGCAATACTTGATTGAAAGAGAGGTATTCGTATGACCACGAAATTGTTTTCCGAAGCCATGAGTGAAGTCGGCGATAAGTATTATGAGGAAGCCGAAAACTACCATTGTCAAAAGCATGAGTGGATAAAATGGAGTGCTATGGCAGCTTGCCTTACTGTTATGCTTTTTACCGCTCTTTCGGTTTTCCCCGACTATTTCCACCAGCAAGGTACTACACCACCGGACAATCCGAATGGAGTGATTGTTGACAACCCTATTGACACTGCCGATGATGATACAACTCCTGCAATATCTGAAATCCATGTCAGCATGGACAATATTTCCTTCAATGAGGTGGCGTCATTGAGGGATGCTGCACGTATATGGCGCAATCCGGAGTTATATGACCGTATTCAGTGGGATAAAAACGCTGTAATTGAATACTATGGAAAAGACTTGTCCCCTGCATATATTCCAGATGGCTTGACCGCAGCCAATGGCAATGGCACTGCACGGGTTATTGTAGACAAAAGCGGCAATATTGTAGAGGACACGGTTGGGCTCAATTTCTACCATGACTATTACGAAGATGGAAGCCCAAAACTGACAGAAGGCGTGACGGCGCGCAAGGGATTTTCTATCACGGCTTCAAAAATCGGCATTCTAAGTGATTGTGTTTATCTTCTGCCCGAAAATGAAGTGAAAACTTCTGACATTGACGGAACGGCAGTTACCTTTGGGTATCGTTCCATGCCCTATGGTCCGTATAACCCTGACACGCACGAACCGTCTGGCTACTATGATATGTATGTGGCTGAATTTGAATATGACGGTATCAAATATCAGATAGTCGCAGAACAAATGGAAGCCGAAGAAGTTGTAAAAGTTGTATCGTCTATCATCTATGGAGAAGAAGTAATCGTTGATAAGTAATTGACACCAAAAGAGAATATACCACAAGGGACAGCCGAGAAATCGACTGTCCCTATTCTATGCCTATGAGCAGAAAGGAGCGACCACCCATGACAAAGCCAAGAGAGAAAACCCGCGAGGAATTGACTGCCGAGATTGAGGACGGGAAGAAGAAAATCCGGCAGTTTGAAAATCGGGAAAAGGTATTGCGGCAAAAGTTAAGCATTGTGAACAACTCCACACACTTTGACATCTCCAAATCAACTTTAGCCCTGTGCTGCGTATTGAGCGCGGCACAGGGCTTTTTCCGTTTCTGACGATTTTGAGCAACACATTCGATGCCCTGTACGCAGGACGCACCTTTGTATTTCGTGGAATCGGACGATAATCAGCCAAACCGCAAAAGGTCACGCGAAACCGCGTACCAGCGGCACGACACCGCGAATCGCGGAACGATGCAATCCATACGCGCAGACGGCAGATACTTCACGAATCCGGCAGGCATTGATTTTTCCTCCCTGATTTCAAGACCTTCCTGCCCGAAAATCCCTGTGAATCCGTATCGTTCGCAAAGTATTTACAGTTTCATTTGAAAAACCGTCTTGACAATATTCATCGGATAATAAAACGCCGGTCATGACTTTCTTTGTTGATCCTTAATATCTCGACAAGAATATGCCATACACAGATAAATGGAACAGAAATGGCGCGACCTATCTATCTATATATATATTATAATCAAGAATGCTGCATTCTCTTCAGCTTTCTCCACAGCGTAGTTCTGTTTATTCCCAATATCTCCGAGGCTTTTGTGCAGTTTCCACCGGTGATTTCGAGCGCACGCATTATTCGTTCGTCTTCCGAAAGCAGCTCTGAGATGTTGGCCGCTTCCGTATGCGGCTCGGCGCTGGACTGCGGCGGCGTTCTGACCCCGCCGCGGCGAACCAGCTCTTCCGTAATACAGCTCAAAAGCTCACTTTCTTTATCATAGGGGCTGACGATTGCAAATATCTGATAGGCAAAGTTTTCAAGCTCTCTCACATTTCCCGGCCAACTGTACCCGGTTAAAACCGGCTCCAGCTTATCGGAGAGTTCATAGTAACGTGAGGCCAGCACCGGGTCAAGCTTTTTAGTGAATTCGAGGAACAGCGGTAAAATATCCTCGGCGTGCGCCGAAAGACACGGCACAATCAGATTCAGCACGGACAGGCAATAGTACAGAGACTCGTTGAAGCGGTGCTCACATACCAGTGTCCATAGGTTGCGCGTCGTTGCGGCAATGACCCTGACGTTGCATGGGATCGTTTTTTTTGAGTTAAGATGAGTGACCTGTTCCTCCTGCAGCGAACGAACCAGCTTTGACTGTACCGTCTGGCTGAGAGCGGCAATATCGTCAAAAAATATGGTCCCTCCATGAGCAATTTCCATAAGACCCTGGTGGATTGTCCGTTTCCCACCAGCGTATGGAATCTCCTCATATCCGAAAAGCTCGGACTCTATTGAGTCGTCGGAAGCCGCATTGCAATTTACAAAGACGAACGGATAATCGGAACGGCTGCTGGCACTGTGGATGGCCTGAGCAAGCACGGCCTTACTGCTGCCGCTGGGACCGAATATCAGCACATTTTTATCGTGCTTTGCATAGTTCTTGGCTCGTTCCAGCACACAATTGTAACTGCTGTTTCCGGATCTCACATCGTCAAAGGTGAAACGGGAAACGTATCTTCTGTTGACCAGTGCGTTTCGTATGCGGCGCTCTTGCGTCTGTATAGTGTTGATGTTATAGAACGACAGAACCGCATTTGTTGGTGTATTTCTGATGTAAATTGGATATGCGGAGAAGATATACTTCTCTCCGCAGAAATCAGCCAGAATGTTTTTCACCGGAGTAAAGCTGCGGAACAGCTCCGCAATATCGCAGTTATCCGAGAGATCGGTTATTTTCTTCCCAGCAATATCGGAAAAACCATCTCCGGAAAAAATAGACCTCGCTGTCGGGTTGCATACAAGAATACGACCAGTTTCATCCGTAAAGAGAAGACCATCCTTGACGTTGTCCAGAGCCAGCGAAAGGAATTTGTACTCCACGTCCTTACTGTGTATGCTTGAGGCTGTGTCATAGGCGAGCGTTACGTAGGATTTGAGTGACTCTTTGGGGTAAAGGAATATGCTTTCCAGTCCAAATTTCTCTGCCTCTGTGCAGGCGAGTCCGCTTCCTATTATGCACTGTGTGCCGGTGCCCATCAACTCCAGAATAATTGAATCCAGTTCTTCGAGGTTCATATACACAACGGACTTGATATCCACAGACAATATCGTTCTGAGTTCCTCAACCAAACTTGAATACTCATGGAGCGGATATATTATTACCGGCTGTGGGTCGATGGCAACAGCTTGACTGTATGCGTACAGTATGTCATAGACGCTGGGTTCGATTATAATGACCGGTTTATTTGTTAGTTTTTTCAGAATGGAGCCGCGCACGCCGCTGGATACGAGGACTTCTGCTTCATTTAATTCGGTGGGAAGGCTCATTCCATCAAACAGATCTATATCAGAAAAAAAGAAACAGTCCTCCAAACCAAGCGCATTCACGACCTGACGAATCGATTGCTCAAGCAACCCAATACTAAATACTCCTACTTTGCACTGCACATAAATCACCCCAAGTGTTGTTGTAGCATATTTCAACAGTAAATGCAACACTTTTGTTTCACAAATGTGTTGCATTATGGCTTGCTTGATGGCAAACGTTGTGAGTTTTGTGCGAATTGCTGAGCTGAAATTGTATAATATTAATAATGCTGCGTTGCATAGTTAATAAAATAACAGATTTCTTTTTGTACACAAACAACAAAATTATCAAAATTTCTTTAATAAACACAACACTGAAACAGCGGATGTTAAAATAACATCATCAAGAGTTGCTTCTCCATTAAAGCAACACAATCTAATTACTAAAAGAAGGAGTACTATAGAAATGGAAGAAAAGAAACTATCCCTGTCACAGCAGATAGCGCAGCTTGGTGCAGACCTGAAATATGAGGATTTGCCTGAGCGCGTTGTAAAGAACTCCAAGATGTTTATACTGGATCTTCTGGGCAATATTATTGCATCCCGCCATGTCGATTCCAGCATTGCCTGTCTGAAAGCAGTCCGCGAGCTTGGTGACGGCGAGCCCACGGCGACTGTCATAGGCTGCAATTACAAGACAACACCCCAGATGGCAGCGCTGATTAATGGCACCTTTGGCCATGCATTCGACATGGACGACGATCATCGCTACGGTACTCAGCATTCCTCGGTCGTTGTGTTCCCTGCAATTCTGGCGTTGGCGGAAAAGTACGGAAAGAGCGGCAAGGAGGTCTTGACTGCATTTGTCTACGGCTCAGAGATCACCATCCGCTTAGGCGAGGCATTTGAGGGACAGACTTACTATCAGGGCTTCCATCCAACAGGAACCTGCGGCGTGTTCGGCGCAGCCGGTGGTGCGGCAAAGCTTCTGGGACTGGACGCAGGGCAGATCACTTACGCTCTTGGGCTGGCAGGCAGTCAGGCGGCTGGGCTTCTTGAGTGGAAGGCACAGGGCACATGGTCCAAGCGTTATCAGGCAGGACATCCCGCAATGTGCGGCGTGATCAGTGCCATTATGGCAAAGAACGGCTATACTGCGCCCACTACTGTATGGGACGGTCAGGACGGTTTCCTGCGGGCATACTCCTATCACGACATTTGGAATGATAAGAAGGTATATGAAGAGTTCGGCCAGCGTTGGGAGATGGCGGACACCTCTATTAAAGTTCATGCGTGCTGCCGATTCTCTGCACCTCTGGCGGATGCCGGCGTTGACCTGTTCAACCGCGGCGTGGACTATAAGCAGGTCAAGTCCATTCTTGCCCGGGTTAACAAATACTCCATTAAGGTCCTGACTATTCCCACTGAGACCAAGGCAGACCCCAAAACCGTTGTTGACGCGCAGTTTTCGCTGCCCTATGCAATAGCATGCGGCATGGTCAAGGGGCACGAGAACATTGACGACTATACTTACGAAGCCATTCGGGATCCCGAGGTGCTGGCACTGGCCAAGAAGGTCACTTGGATCCTGGATGAGGAGATAGAGAAGGTATACCCCAGATACTACCCCTGCACTGTGGAAGTCACAATGAACAACGGTTCCGTCATTACCTCTCACACTGAGTATCCCAAAGGAGATCCGGAGAATCCCGTCGAGTGGGATGAGGCGGTCGAAAAGTTCCGCTTCATGGCAGGACACGAAATGGGCACCTATAAGGTTCAGAAGATCATCGACCTGTGCAGCCGTCTTGAGGAACTGGACAACCTGAACGAACTGGTCGAACTGCTGTATTGAGCCATTTATGTGGAGCCGATTTGGCAGTTTTAATTCCTGGATATTGTCGCCATGTGCGAATATCAACATAAAAATGGGTGAAAGGAAGAAAAGAACATGAAATCGATGAGATCTGTATTCGCAGTCATAGTTTTGTATTTGTTTGGCATTTTCTCCCCGTATTTCATTCCGGCAATGAATCAGTTTGACCCACATCTTGGCCCCATACCGTTTACTGTCTGGTGGTCGATCATGCTGGTCGCGGTATTCTGTGTCTGCCTGTATGTGTGGTCAAGAAAACTGTGGAAAAACTATGATGAGGAGGATAAATAAATGAGTGCGTATCTGGTTCCAAGCATAATTGCCATAGTTGTCTACTCCGCGTTCTGCCTTTATATCGGTATCGGAAAAGGGTATGATAAGACGGCTGTTTCCAAGTCCCGCGGTTACTTTATCGGCAACGGAACACCATATTTTATTCTTTTCTTTACGACAGTTGCATCGTGGTTTTCTACATGGATCTTCATGGGGGCACCCGGCTCATTCTATAAGAACGGTGTTGGCTGGGTCGCGGGCATGACCTGGCAGGTAATCATTCTTGTTCTCATGGGCTACTTCGGCCCCAAGTTCTGGCGCATCGGCAGAGACCGCGGCTACATCACTCCCGCCGATATGATGGATGACTTCTACGAAAGCCGTCCGCTCAGATTCAGCGTCTCCATCAGTCAGATCGTCTTTGCCGTTCCCAACCTGTTGGCGCAGGTCGTGGGCGTCGGCTCCGCAATGTCCATTCTAACTGGCGGCCTGCTTCCCGTATGGGCAGGATGCCTCTATGCAGCTCTTCTGGTCGGAGTCTACGTGTATTTCGGCGGCTTCAAGTCCCAAGCATGGGTCGATACTGCGCAGGCATTCATGTTTGTCATCATCCTTTGGGGCAGTGTGTTCATTATGCTTCGCAATCCTGCCGTCGGCGGTATGCAGCAGATGTTCCATGTCTTGGAGACGGCAAATGACAATGTCATGCAGTTCTTTACCGATAACTCCCACTTCTGGACGTGGAAGATGTACGTTTCCTTTTTCATCGCTCAGGCATTCGGCGGCATGTTTGCCCCCTATGTAGTGCAGCGTATGTATGCCGCCAAGGACGGCAAGACTATCGTCAAAATGGCTGGAACGCTCGCACCTTTCTACACTCTTGTTCTCCTGCTCCCCGCAATGTTGATCGGCTTTGCAGGAAGGGCAATGGGCGTTGACGTTGCAAATGCGGACAACATCCTTGTCACCGTTATGAGCACCTACAGCCCGCTGTTCTGCATTCTGGTCGTTATTGGCATTCTGGCTGCCGGCATGTCAACCATCTCTTCTCTGCTTGTCACATCCACCTCTATCATCTCCATAGATATTGTCAAGACTCTCAAGAAGAACATTGACGACAAAACTCTGAGAAACATCGGCCGATTCACTACTGTTGCAATGCTGGTTCTGTCCGTCCTGTATTCCAGAATGTCTATTCCCGGAATCGCAACTCTGATGAATATGTCTATGGCTGGTTTCTCACAGGCATTCTGGCCCTCCCTCGGCCTGTTCTGGAAGAGAGCCTCAAAGCAGGGCGCATTCTGGGGCTACACAGTCGGCGTTATTCTTGTTGCCGTTCTCTACTTCGGCGGCATCAATTTCCTTGGATTTACCGGCGGCTTCTGGGGCTTCATCGTCAACGGCATTATCTTCACCACTGTCAGTCTCTGCACCAAACCGGTCGGGCAGGCGCACAGGGCTGAGACACTCGGCAATATCGCCGCTGAATAAGGAGCAGTCACGTGGAAAACATTCTTTTCACTCCAATAAAAGTGGGGTCTCTGCAGCTCAGAAACCGTCTGGTAATGGCTCCAATGGGCACCAATTTCGGTAAGGGCGACGGCAAAGTGACTCAGATGCATATAAACCATTATGCAGAACGCGCAAAAAACGGCATAGGAACGATCATAGTTGAAGCCATGTATATCCACCCCAGCGGAGCGCACAGAAAATGGGCGATAGGCATGACCAATGACGATTTTATTCCTGGACTCAGGATGCTCACCGACGAGATACACAAATATGGAAGTGCCGCCGTTGCACAGCTGAACCATACGGGAAGAATCAACGCTTTTTGCAAGGAGGGTGCACATAACATTGGACCCTCTGCTGTTCCTCATCGGGTAACCGGTGTCATTCCTCATGCGCTTTCTATTGCTGAAATAGAAGATATGGTAAAATGCTACGGCGACGGAGCAGCCCGTGCCAAGGCAGCGGGATTTGACGCGGTGGAGGTCCATGCCGGCCACAGCTATCTTATACAGCAGTTTGTATCCAGACTGTGGAACAAGCGTGTTGATGAGTACGGCGGATGTCTGGACAATCGCATCCGTTTTGCTCTTGAAATCGTCGCCGAGATAAGGCGCAGAGTCGGCGAGAGCTTTCCAATCGGCTTCCGCATTGACTATGATGAAATGATTCCCGGTGGACAGTCCCCCGAAGAATCTATCTATCTGGCAAAAAAGCTGGAGGAGGCAGGTGTGGATGTGCTCCATGTCTCCGGCGGCAGCAATGAGACCCCCGAGGATATGCGCAAGCTTATTGGTACTATGTACCTTGAGCCGGGATACTTTGTTGAAGCCGCTGCTGCGATAAAGAAGGCTGTTAAAATCCCTGTTATCGCCGTTGGCCGGCTGGGCGCAGACCCGGCGCTTGCGGCTGGCGTTCTGGAAAGCGGCAAGGCCGACATGATTACCCTCGGCAGGGCACTCTACGCTGACCCGCTCTGGGCAAAGAAAGTTCAGGAAGGGCGCGGTGAGGAAATAGTAAAGTGTGTCGCCTGCAATCAGGGCTGCATTGAGCGTCTTAAAATCATGGAAGTCATTACCTGTATGCAGAATCCGCTGCTGGGCCGCGATATCTATGAGATCCCGAAGGCCAAGGTGCGGAAAAAGATCCTTGTTGTCGGCGCAGGAGTTGCCGGAATGGAGGCCGCCAGAGTTGCGGCCAGACGAGGCCACGATGTGACCGTCTGGGAGGCCGGCGGCAGAGTCGGCGGTCAGGTACTTCAAGCCTCACTCTCTCCAGGAAAGGATGTTTTCAGAGAGATTATTTACTCACGTGAAAACGATCTGAAACGGCTGGGTGTACCTATTATTCTCAACAGGCGCGCCTCTGTTGAAGATGTGCTTTCGGGTAATTATGATGAGGTCATCGTTGCGGAAGGAAGCACTCCCGCCAGCTTGAACACCCAATGGATCAATGCACCGATCGTCAAAAACACGCTTCAATTTTTGGAGGACAACCAACCTGTTGAGGGAATGCCTGCCGCAATCATGCTCGGCGGTGGCAGCATCGGACTTGAGGGCGGACACCAACTGGCTGAATTGGGCTATAAGGTCTACGTTATGGAGCTTTACGAAGAGGTCGGCGGAGCAACCGTTCCAACAGTTCGCGCAGCACTATTTGAAGAACTTGAAAAGTCCGGCGTGCAGATCATCACTGCGGCGTCGCTGTGTGAGATCGACGGCAATGATGTGTACTACATCCAGAATGGCAGGAAGAAGTGCCTGCATAACGTTGTTGCAGTCTGTCCGGCAGTTGGCGTCAGACCCACTACTGCTTTGGCGGACGAGCTTACAAAAGTAGGCGTCAGATTCCACTCTGTCGGCGCATGTACAGGTAAGGGCATGGCTCTTGAATGCATCACCGATGCCTGCACATTATCTCTCACCCTTTGATACAGCGAAAAATCCTGGCCTATGGGTCGAGAGAGCTTCCCATAGGCCAGGACTACGAGCGCCGTCGTAAGTGACTGAGCGTTCCCGCCAACTCTGCTTGGCGAATTCTTATGATTTCGCTACTGCGGTACCGGCTAGTTAAAGAGAGATAGTTTTTGGAGGTAAAACGTTATGGCGAAATATAAGATATATCCGATGCATGTTGGCGATCTTCAACGGCAGAAGAGCAATCTGCTGTTCATGAAATATCCGGGAGAGAAGGTCCTGTTTCCACTTATCTGCTGGTACATTACCGATGGAGAGCGTCATATTATGGTTGATACTGGGGGAACTCCTCCGGATGGACGCTGGCAGCCCAGCTACAGGACGCCCGAACAAAATCCCGCTCAGGTCCTGAAACGAATGGGGGTTGACCCTCTCAGTATTACAGAGGTTATATTCACCCATCTGCATTGGGATCACGCGGGCAACAATCACTTGTTCCCCAATGCAAAATTCTATGTCCAGAAAGATGAAATAAGAGACGCCGCGGCGCCTGAACTAAAAATTTTTGCGGGCTCATATGACTATGAGCAGATATTCAAAACTCGATACAATGTTGTTGACGGCGACTGTCAAATACTTGACGGCATTCGGGTCATAAAAACTCCGGGACATTCCATGGGTTCTCAATCTGTTATTATTGACACGGAAAAGGGGGAGTATCTGCTCGCCGGGGATCTGATTGGTATGTTTGAGTGCATGGACTTTGAGCCTTGGGTCGCAAACAGCCTGCATATCAACCTGCTCGACTACTATAATAGCTTTGAAAAAGTAAGAAAGACAGGCGCGTTTATACTTCCCGGCCATGACTACAAGGTGTTTGAGCACGCGGTATATCCGTTTTAGTGAGCGTCAACTCATATTTCGGTACTTATTAACGAGGAATGTAAAATGGTTATAAAAGATTGGATCCGCATCCCCTGCACCATCATGCGCGGCGGTACAAGCAAGGGAATTTACATGCTTGGAAACGATTTGCCCGCAGATCCTGTGAAACGAGACAAAGTCATTCTCGCCATATTCGGAAGTCCTGACAGCCGCCAGATAGACGGTCTGGGCGGGGCCGACCCACTCACCAGCAAGCTGGCAATTATTGACCGTTCCGTTAGAACCGATGCCGATGTTGATTACACTTTCGGACAAGTGGAGATCAACAGATCATATGTGGACTATTCCTCAAACTGCGGCAATATTTCCTCTGGTGTAGGCCCATTTGCTATTGAGCAGAGCCTTGTGAAGGCTGTGGAGCCTATCACAACCGTCCGTATTTATAATACGAACACCCGAAAGGTATTTGAAGAGGACGTTCCTGTTAAGGATGGCAAGCCCGTTGTCAAGGGCGATTTTAAAATTGACGGTGTTCCGGGCTCTGGGGCGCGTATTGCCATCAACATGGCCGGTACTATTGGTGCCAAGACAGGCACGCTCCTGCCTACAGGAAATCCTCGGGATACTATTGAGGTCGAAGGCTGCGGCAGACTTGAGGTCTCCATGCTGGATGCCGGAAGCCCCATGGTGTTTGTCCGCGCCGCTGATATTGGCCTTAAAGGCACGGAGGGGCCGAAGGATATCGACGGTGATCCAGCTATGCTGGAAAAGCTGGAGGCAATCCGCTGCACGGCCTCTGTCATAATGGGCATCGCTCCAGACGTAAAGACGGCGCGCGAGAATATACGCGCTGTGCCCATGGTATGCTTCGTCTCTCCCGCAGCCGACTACGAAAGCCATATCACCGGCGAGACTGTCGGAGCAGAGAATGTGGATCTCGTATCCCGCGATATGTTCATGGGCATCATGCACAAGACCTATTCGGGCACGGCATCCGTCTGCACCACTTGCGCCGCCGCAACTGACGGTACCATTGTATGTGAGGTCATTGGACACTGTGTGAAGAACGGCCAGCTCCGCATAGGCCACCCCGGCGGAGTCATGATCACCGATGTTGCCGTCAAGGACGGCAGCATCACCAAGGCGGCCTACGGACGTACAGCCCGTCGTATTATGGAGGGTTATGTATACGTTCCCAGCGATATTATGTAATAAATAGATATATTTCAAGGAGAAGCACTATGAGAACCACCGCAAATTCATCCGGCGCTAATGCGCTTCGTGAGCGTCTTAAAAAATCAGGCATCATCATCGCTCCTGGCGTATATGACTGCCTCTCGGCAAGAATAGTTGAACAGTGCGGCTTTGAGGCCGCATTTATGACAGGCTTCGGTGCATCCGGCTCAATTCTTGGCGAGCCTGACTATGGTTTGATGACCATGAACGAGATGGCCGAGGTTTGCGCAAACATGAACTATTTTCTCAATATCCCCCTTATCGGGGATATCGACACTGGCTATGGCAATCCGCTGAATGTATACCGTACTGTTCGCGTGTTCGAGCGTGCCGGCATGGCAGCTGTACATCTTGAGGATCAGATGTTCCCCAAGCGCTGCGGCCACATGGACAAGAAGACGGTTATCCCCATGGAGGAACATGTTGAAAAGATACGTGCGGCAGTTGAAGCACGCGACGAGATGATGATTATTGCCCGCACCGACGCATACGCTACCCGTGGGCTAGACGAGACTCTGCGCAGACTGGAAGCTTACCGCGATGCAGGCGCGGATATCATATATGCTGACGGGTTGCCCAATGCCGAGGCCATGCGAGAGGTCTGTAAGATACCCAATGTCTACAAGTTCGGCAATCAGGTCGAGGGCGGCAAATCCCCTGTTCTTAGCTTTGAGGAACTTGAGGATATCGGCTACGATATCGTTATCTATCCTACCTGCACCGTGTTCTGCGCAGCGGCAGCTATGCGTAAAATGCTTACCCAACTCAAGGCTGAACACACCAACGGCAACATCATTGCGTCCGGACAGGTCACCGGCTTCGGCGAATATAATGCGATTGTCGGAATGAAAGAACTCACCGACATGGAGGCAAAATTCAAGGTTGACATCTTTAAGCAGAAGCACGACAGAGAGGTCAGATAAGACCCAAGGAGGTAACTGTCATGGGAATGACTATGACGCAGAAAATCCTCGCGGCCCATTGCGGTAAAGAGTCTGTGAAAGCCGGCGAATTGATAAACGCCCGGCTGGATTTGATAATGGGAAGCGACGTCACCACTCCTATTGCCATAAAGGCAATGGAGAAATACGGCTTGAGCAGTGTGTTTGCTCCAGATAAGATCGTTCTTGTTAACGACCATTTCGCACCTAACAAGGATATTCAGGCCGCGCAGAACTGCGCCTTGGTGCGCAGCTTTGCCATAAAGATGGGAATAAAAAACTGCTATGACGGAGGCAGAATGGGTATTGAACACGCTCTTCTTCCAGAGAAAGGCTACGTGGCTCCCGGCGATCTCATTATCGGAGCCGATTCACATACATGTACTTATGGCGCACTTGGAGCCTTTTCCACCGGCATCGGCTCTACGGATATGGCTGCGGGGATGTTTTCCGGCGAAATCTGGCTGCGTGTGCCTCAGGCCATAAAGGTGGTTCTTAATGGAAAGTTCAACAAGAATGTGGGCGGCAAGGATCTTATTCTGCATCTAATTGGCATGATAGGTGTGGATGGGGCAAGGTATCAGTCTTTAGAGTTCGTGGGTGATGCCATCAGGGATATTCCAATGGATGACCGCTTTACCATATGTAATATGGCCATAGAAGCCGGCGCAAAGAACGGTATCTTTCCTGTGGACGAAATCACCTTGGAATACCTTAGGGGCAGAATTGACCGCCCTTATACCGTTTGTACTGCCGATGAGGATGCTGTATACAGCCGCGTCATAGAAATAGAGCTTTCCTCCCTTAAGCCTGCTGTGGCTGCTCCGCATATGCCGGCAAATGTGAAAGAGGCCGCAGATTATGCAGGCCTTCATGTTGACCAGGTCATCATCGGATGCTGCACCAATGGCCGCATCGGCGACCTGCGCGCGGCCGCCAGGCTTATGCGTGGGAAAAAAGTTGCGCCTCACGTCCGATGCCTGATTATTCCTGCAACGTGGGAGGCTTACCGTCAGGCGATGAATGAGGGGCTTATAAATGTATTTCTGGATGCTGAGGCATCTGTTACCATGCCTACCTGCGGGCCGTGCAACGGCGGTCATGTTGGTGTTTTGGCCTCCGGTGAGCGCTGCATATCCACCACAAACAGAAATTTTGTGGGCAGGATGGGCGCAAAAAATTCTGAAATCTATCTTGCAAGTCCAGCTGTTGCTGCGGCATCCGCCATTGCTGGTTGCATAGCCGTTCCTGAGGAGGGCTGAATATGGCAAACAAGGTTTTTAAGTATAATGACAACGTGGATACAGATGTGATCCTTCCGGCAAGATATCTTGCTTTGTACAGGGATGAAGATCTGGCTGCCCACTGCATGGAGGATATTGACGCTTCCTTTGCTGCAAATGTTGCAAAGGGGGACATTATCGTCGCTGGGGAAAACTTTGGCTGCGGTTCTTCTCGTGAACACGCCCCTATTGCCATAAAGGCCAGCGGTGTATATTGCGTTATAGCCGCGTCTTTCGCCAGAATATTCTATAGGAATGCCATAAACATTGGACTTCCCATTTTGGAATCCCCCGAGGCTGCTGCAGAAATTCAGGCAGGTGATGATGTCACAGTTGATTTCAGCACCGGCGTTATTACTGACGTAACGACTGGCAGAGTATATCATGCAGGGGGCTTCCCCCAATCTATCAGAGCTATGATCGACGCGGGGGGGCTTCTGCCTTATCTGGCATCTAGATAAAACATTTTTACTGATTCTATTCCTTTGTCCTATCAACAAAAATGACGGAGGCTTTAACATGAGCATGGCAAAGCGGCTTAGAGAAATGATAAACTCCGGAGAACTAATCATGGCCCCCGGCGCATATGACGTATGGAGTGCACTGATTATCCAAAAAGTAGGCTTTCCGGCAGTATATATGACCGGATACGGAGTATCTGCCAGCATGATCGGAAAACCCGATATCGGACTTATGTCGTTTGCTGAGGTCTCGACCATGGCGCGCAGCATGGCCATGGTGTTGGACATTCCTCTTATCGCAGATGCGGATACTGGCTTTGGAAATTGTCTGAATGTTGTACGCTGCGTTGAAGAGTATGAGGCGGCGGGCGTTGCTGCGATCCAGTTGGAGGACCAAGTAATGCCGAAGCGCTGCGGCCATATGGATGGCAAGGGCCTTGTCTCAACTGAGGATATGGTGTCCAAAATAAGAGCAGCTGTACATACAAGAAAGGATCCTGATTTCGTGATTATTGCCAGAACAGATGCCCGTGCCGTTATCGGGCTTGAAGAGGCAATATGCAGGGCAAAGGCGTATATACAGGCCGGAGCGGACGTTATATTTATCGAAGCGCCTCAGTCTGAGGAGGAAGTAAGGTGTATTGGCAAAGCGCTGAAAGCACCGCTTATGGCAAACATAGTAGAGAAAGGCAAAACGCCATGTTTTACAGCGCATCAGTTAGAGAAAATGGGGTACAGCATAGCCATCTACCCTGTCACCGCACTGTATGCGGCTACAAGACAGGTGGCTGAGGCAATGAATATTCTGAAGCAGACCGGAAGCATATCCGAAACTTCGGCGTATACTTGCAATTTTCCGGAATTTAATCGGATGATCGGGCTTGACGAATTGCGGACATTGGAAAAATCGTTTGTTGAATAGAGCACTGGGATAAAAGCAGTTTGGCTGCAAGCATCACTTGAACTATAAAATATGCAATGCAGTATTCCTTATTATTAAAATATTATTAAAATAACTCCTAGATAAAAGTCGTGGAAGGCTGCCTTTTTGGTTGCCTGCCACGACTTTTGATTTGAAGCAAAATTGGCTCTTTCCCAACTATTTACACAGAACCAAAAGCTATATTCACGCGTTTTCGATAACAATCTGGCAGGGGCGCATGGCGTCCAGCGCGGTTTTGTGGCTCTCGGGCGTCACACCGGCGCAGCAGGCGGCGTCCACCTTGACTGTGACCTCCGGCAGAAACGCCTTTATCACCATCGCGTTTGCAATGACGCAGATATCGGTGCACAGCCCGACGAGCGTGATGCTCCCGATAGGCTCGCGTATGTTCGCCGTGGCGAGAAGCTCCGCCAGCGTGTAGCTTCCGAATGTGGGCTTGTCCACGGGCGGCTCGGTGCACAGGGGGGCAAGCTCCGCGCATATCTGCCAGCCGTCGCTGCCCTTTATGCAGTGCGGCACGGGCAGATTCCGCCCCTCCTGCGTGGAAAGATAATTTTCAAAATGGGTGTCGCGCGTGAATATCACGCGGCCGGTGAAGCCCTTGACCTTTTCAACGACCTTCGGAACTATGGCCTGCGCCTCGGCTGTGCCCAGCGCGCCGGAAATGAAGTCGTTCTGCATGTCAACAACTATCAGAATGTCCTGCATGTTTGATTACTCCTTCTGTTTTTTATTTGCACGGTTGTCCTCAGAAGGCAGCCGTAATTGATTTTTTAAACCTCCACGATCTGCGGCATGACCACGGCGTCGTGGCTTGCGAATACTCCGGCGCAGCCGGGGCGGCGGCTCATATGCCGCACCCATTCAAGGCTCTTCCTTTGCAGCCCCGCGTCAAAGCCGAAGCCCGGCGCGGCGTCACTCTCCCACGCGCGGCGGGTATAGGCGGCGTCCGCGCACATCAGCGCGAAGCGCCTGCCGTTCACTGCGACAACGGCAGCCATGCCGTCGGTATGGCCGGGGAGATTCACCATGTAAAGACTCCCGTCGGAGAACACGTCTATTGCCCATGAATTCGACACATCGGGAAAGCCGCGGTAAAATACGCGCTCTATCGGCAAATCGATCCACAACTTCCACGGCTGGCGCAGCTTGTACACCGTGCGGCAGCTCCAGAAATATTCGTCCTCCGGCATGATGATGCGTTTTGCACCGGCGACGTGCCTCACGCCGCTGACGTGATCCGGGTCAAGATGCGTGACGATGACAAGCTCCAGCTCCTGCGGCCTGATGCCGAGGGCTGCAAGCTGCTCATGCACGGCCTGCCCAGGCCCAAGCGCGGGGCGGTAGAACGCGGCAAGCTGTCCGCCGAGCACGGCGCGCGCCGCCTTTGCGTCATATACGCCCTCCGGGCTTATATCCCGGCACCAACCGGCGTCCACGAGCACGAGCCCGCGCGGGTGCTCGATAAGATATGTCGACACGGGCAGCGTCACGCGCCGCCCCTCCGGCGCAAGAAGCTGCTGCGCCGATGAGCGCAGCGTGACCCTGCCGCCGTCTATCACGGACGGGGCGACGCTGATGCTTCCGCAGTGCAGAATGTGTATTTTCATCTTGGCTTGCTCTGACATGCTATCATCCCCAAATGTTTTTGTACCAATTGGTCAAAATAGATGTTAGCACCGAATGCCCAAGCTGTCAATAGGGATAACCTCCTGTCAGCTCTTGCTGAGGTTGGAGAGACAGCCAATGATGTTGCCGTTTATCCGGCCGGTCAGCGCCTTGGTGTAGTTGCAGATGAAGGTGCCCGCGATGAGTATCATCATCGCCTCGGCCTCCGCCGCGCCGGCCTCCGGTCCGTAGGTACCGGCAAGGCACTGCTCCATTATCGTGCGCCATTCCAGAAACTCCGCCCTTACCAGCGCCTCTATCTCCGGGCTGTAGCGCGCCAGGACATAGGTCTGCGTCGTCGCGTTCGGGCGCACCTCGCCCGCCTGCCCGGCGGCAACGTATTCCATGAACGCGTTCATATATGCAAGGTTGCTTTCATACTCCGCGCGCGGATGACCCTTGAACCATGCCACGCACTTTTCCGTCATGTAATCCTTCGTGTACTTGACGTAGCTGATGATAAGCTCGTCCTTATTCTTGAAGTAATAGAGAAGCTTCGCATGCGACATTCCGGCCTCGGCGGCGATATCGCGCAGGGATATCTGCGTGATGGGCTTTACCGTGATGCAGCGCTGGAAGGCCTCCAGTATCTGCATTCGCATTTCGTCATGGTCAACTATTGCCGGCATTGCTTCCTCCGCTTTCAAATGTGCCAAGCTTCGCGTTGAGCTTTTTGTATATCCGCTCCACGAACCACGGCTCGCTCGACGCACGCAGCGCCTCCTCCGGAGTGAACCAGCGCACGCCGCTGTTTTCCCCGGCGCACACGTGCAGGGTGTCCGCCTCGCTCGCTTCGATGAGATAGGTGACGTTCAGGTGCAGATGGCTCGGCACGTATTCGCCGCGCTTTTCATGCCCGTCAACGGTCAGCGCCTCAAGCGAGAATATATCCCGCGACACGGGGCGCAGATGCCGCACGCCCGTCTCCTCCTGCACCTCGCGCAGGGCGACGGCGAGAAGATCCGTCTCCCCGTCGGCGTGCCCGCCCGTCCACGACCATGAGTCGTAGATGTTGTGGTACACCATCAGCACCTTCGTGCGCGGCGGATTTACCACCCACGCGGAGGCCGTCATGTGCGCGATGAGATTCGTGCGCAGGAAAGCGTCGTCATTTTTCTCTATGAAGTCCAGTATGAGCTGCTTGTCGCGCCGCTCCTGCTCACAGCAGGGGCGGTAAGCTTTTATGTCGTCAATTATCATTCCGTCACCGTGTATACGTCGCGCCGCAGATGCAGGAAGGTCGGCAGACTGCGCCTGACCTCGGCCACGCGGTCAAGGTCGATATCGGCATAGAGTATCTGCTCCTTCTCGTCGCACTCGGCGATTATAGTTCCGAAGGGATCCGCCACGGCGGAGTGCCCCCAGCATTCATAGTCAAAGCCCACGTAGCGCGCGGCCGCCGCGCCCACGACGAAAAGCTCATTGTCCACCGCGCGCGAACGCAGCGTCATCTCCCAGTGAGACGGCCCGGTTTTCATGCTGAACTGCGCGGGAAGGAATATCACCTGCGCCCCGCGCACGGCCATCGCGCGGAATATCTCCGGAAAGCGCACGTCGAAGCATACCGCCGCGCCCATCTTCCCGAACTTCGTGTCGAACACCGTCACCTTGTCGCCGGGCGTGAAGGTCGCCGACTCACTGAAGCGCATTCCGGGAATGTCCACATCGAACAGGTGCACCTTGCGGTGGCGCGCGATCTCGCGCCCGTGCTCGTCAAAGACGAAGCAGGTGTTGTATATCCTGCCGTCCTCCGTCTCGGGGATGGAGCCGCCCACGAGCAGCACGCCGTTTTCCTCCGCCCAGCGCGAAAGCAGCGCCACCGTCTTTTCGTGACCCTGCGCGGCGTAGGGGCGGAAGTACTTATGAGAGTACGGGCAGTTGAACATCTCCGGAAAGGCGACGACCTCCGCGCCGTTTTCGGCGGCCTCGCGCACCATGCGCCCCGCCTTGGCAAGCGTTTCGTCCTGATCCACTTCCGTTCTTATCTGACAGACTGCAAGCTTGAATTTCATAATAAGTCCAGATACCTTTCAATGTCAAATTCGCGTGTTTTCTCATCCTTGCGCAGATACAGCGGGTGGTGCGGGTGCCCCTTAGCGGAGCATTTGCCCGCGCACAGCCAGTGCGCGCCGTAGCGTTTGCCGAGCCCGACCATATCGCGCACGCATTCGGGCAGATAGCGGCGCTTTTCTATTATCGTGCCCCACGCCGCCCACACGGCGGGGGAGTGCCCGGCCGCCGCGGTGTTTTTGAGTATGTATTCAAACGCGCGCATGTTCTCTGCGTGCAGGCGCTCGTTCTTCTCCGCGTCCATATCGTCCGGGCGCGTGGCGCGCTGGGCATAGACGTTGAACATTATCCAGCTTTCATACCCGTTGCCCGCGGCGATGCGCGCCACGGATTTTAATGTGTTGTCCAGCGCGTCCGGCGCGGCGGTCGAGGGGTTTATCCCGATGCAGATGAGCGGGTCATCCCCGCGCGTGCCGAGGATGTACCTGTACTCGGTGTAGAAATCCGGCACGTACAGCCACTTTCCGGCGTCATAGCCGCCGCTGCGCCCGGAGAGGGCCAGCGCCTCGTCAAAGCTGAGAAGCTCCACCGTCTGGCTCGCGCCCGATGGAATGTGCATGTTCACGCCCTCCTTTCGTCAGGCCAGTATGTACGCTGCCAGCGGCAGCGTCAGCATGCTCAGCACGGTCGTCACGAGCACGCCCTTTGAAGAATACGACGCGTCATAGCCGTATTGCAGCGCCAGCACCGACACGATGACCCCGCTCGGACAGGCCGCAAAGATAACGCAGGAGGCGAGCAGCACCCCGTCACAGCCCAGCGCCGTCAGCGCCAGCCATACCAGCGCAGGGGAGACGGCAAGCTTGAGAAAGCTTAAAACGTACATGCGCCCGTCGCGGAAGGCGTCCTGAAGCTTCACTGCGCCCAGCGTCGCGCCGATGACTATCATGGAAAGCGGCATCGTCGCGGCGGAGGTCGTGCCTATAAGCTCCTTTATCAGTCTCGGCACGGGCAGCTTAAAAACAAAGATCATAAGCGCCAGCACGGTGGCTATCAGCGGGGGCGTGACGGCGTCCTTGAGCTTCATGTGCCCGCCGCCGTCGCGGCTTCCGCTTTTCAGCCGCCACACGCCGTAGGTGTACAGCAGCACGTTGTACGGGATGCAGCTCAGCGCGCAGTACAGCACGGCCTCCGCGCCGTATATCTCCTGCACGAGGGGAAGCCCGATGAAGATGTTGTTCATCACGCTTATCAAAAGCTCCGTCACAGGGGCGTTCTCGCCGCGCAGCCGCAGCAGCGGCACGGCCAGCGCGCCCAGCACGTATGAGATCACTATCATCAGAACCAGCGCCGCCATCACGCGCGCAAGCTCTGCGCCCGTCAGCGCGGGTGGGTCGGACATGACGGAGTTGAGGATCGTGCACGAGATGAACACGTTCATCACAAGCTTGCTCAGCCCCTTGGCAAAATCCGGGCTGAACGCCCTACGCCGCGCACCGATGTAGCCGACCAGCATCAGCGCCACGAATATAACCATTTTTATTATAAGCTCGGAAAAGTCCATGGTCACCTCATGCGCTCATATCCGCAGAATGAGCTTAGCCACGTAAATATAGATAAGCAGGGAGACGGCGTCCGTCACGGTGGATATGAGCGGGTTTGCCATCACCGCGGGATCGACGCCTATCTTTTCCGCCAGAATGGGCAGCATACTGCCCACGACCTTTGCGAACATCACGATGAACACCACGGACAGACTCACCGTCGCCGCCACGGCGACAGTCACGTTGTCGTTGTTCAGCAGCATCCCGTCCACCAGCAGCATCTTCACGAAGTTCACCGCCGCCAGTGTCAGCCCGCATATCAGCGCCACGCGCCACTCCTTCCACATCACGCGCAGCGCGTCCTTCGGCTCAGTGTCGCCGAGAGACAGGCTTCGTATGACGGCCGTTGAGGCCTGCGCGCCGGAGTTGCCGCCCGTGCCCATCAGCATCGGGATGAACGCCACAAGTCCGGCCTGCACCGAAAGCGTGTTTTCAAAATCCGTGAGTATCATGCTTGTGAACGTGGCCGACAGCATAAGGAACATCAGCCACGGTATGCGGTTGCGCCACATCTCGAATATGCCCGTGCGGGAGTACGGCTTGTCGGACGGCGTCATACCGGCCATGATCTCGAAGTCCTCGGTGGTCTCCTGCTCCATGACGTCTATGATATCGTCAACCGTGACTATGCCGACAAGGCGGCCCTCCTTGTCCACAACGGGCAGCGCCATCAGGTCGTAGTCGGAGAACTTTTCGGACACGCTCTCCTGGTCCTCCGTCGTGGAGGCGAAGATGACGTTCCTGTCCATCAGGTCCTCTATTATGACGTCGTCCTCCGCCAGCAGAAGATCCTTCACCGTGACTATGCCCTCGAGCTTCCTGTCCGCCG
>OLOV01001092.1_pt1 | contig 22087 bp, 23 predicted proteins | sample 1672931 | NCBI WGS metagenome assembly OLOV01 (sample SAMEA3136738, study PRJEB25190) | human gut metagenome | biome: human gut; feature: human-associated habitat; material: faeces | place: Austria | collected 2013
TAAAGATTTGGAGAGCGTGGTGTCATTTGTTAACAGCCTTGCCTCAAGAATAAAACCGGAACGACTGTGAACAATGCAGAGTTGTGGAGTGCCGCCAGAGAGGCCGCTTTGAAGACCCATTTCAACATGAGCACGGAAGCACCACCCCTGCAGCAGGGTAAAATCACATATCAGTTCAAACTGACCTCGCATTGACCTTAAACAGAAAAATCGGCGAAAGCCGTACATATATTATCATAATGGCGTGAGCCATAAACAATTAATCCGCCCGGCAAGGGCAATATCCAAATGGAAGAAAACAACAAAGGCGGTTTTACCGCAGAAGGAAGAAAGCTGAGACCGAGACGGCCTCGCATTTCCGGTAAGGTCTATTCATCATCAGAAGGACCGGCAGAAAGAAGATCCTACGGCAACTCTGACAGCAGACGTTCAGGAAGTTCAGAAGGTAGGAGTTATGAAAGACGTCCTTACAATTCAGAGGGCAGATCATCTTACGGCCGCTCAGGCAACAGCTATGGCCGTTCATCAGGCAGAAGCTACGGCTCATCTGAAGGCAGAAGTTATGGTTCTTCAGAGGGAAGGAGCTATGGACATTCATCAGAAGGACGCAGCTACAGCAACTCCGACAGAAGGAGCAGCTATGGAAACTCCGACAGGAGAAGCAGTTATGGCAGCCAGGACAGAAGAAGCAGCTACGGCAGATCTTCTGAAGGCAGAAGCTACGGAGATTCAGAGAGAAGATCCTATGGTTCATCTTCAGAAGGAAGAAGCTTCGGACCTTCAGGCAGAAGAGCATCTTATGGCTCATCAGAGGGCAGAAGTTTCGGTCCGTCAGGCAGAAGAGCTTTCTCAGGTGAAGGCAGAAGCTCAGAAGGAAGAAGCTTCGGACCGTCAAGAAAACCGTTCGGCGGACGTGACAACGGAGCCGGAAGAGGCGGATTCAAGAGCAGCAGACCTGCAGGAAGAGGCGCAGCTCCACGCGGAAACGGACGTGGAATGGATGCCAAGAGAGCCCAGGCCAAACCGAATCCATACAAATTCAACGATACTGACGAGCAGAATATGAATATGATGCTGAGCAGAAAACCTCAGCTCGACCAGATACAGATTTCCGACAATGACTACGTGGAGACACCTATCAAGGAAGTTATCCGCCTCAACAAGTTCATTGCAAACTCAGGTATCTGCTCACGCCGCGAGGCTGACCAGTACATCCAGGCAGGTGTCGTGACCGTCAACGGAGAGGTTGTCACCGAGCTCGGTTCCAAGGTCAATGTCCTCAACGATGACATCAGATTCAACGGAGAGAGAATCCGCGGAGAGGAGAAAGTCTATATCGTAATGAACAAGCCTAAGGGATTCGTAACTACAGCAAGCGACCCTCATGCAGACAAGACCGTCATGGACCTTCTCAAGAACTGCAGCGCAAGGGTATTCCCTGTAGGACGTCTCGACAAGAACACCACCGGTGTGCTCATGTTCACAAACGACGGTGAGATTGCAGAGAAACTTACACATCCTTCATACGACAAGAAGAAAATCTATCAGGTTATCCTTGACAAGCCTATCTCCCAGGAAGATTTCGACAAGGTTCTGAACGGAATCACCCTCAATGACGGAGACATCAAGGCTGATGAACTCGAGTACATCGACGCAGAGGACCACAGAAAACTCGGTATCGAGATCCACTCAGGCAAGAACCGCATCGTCAGAAGAATTTTCGAGTCACTCGGATATGACGTGAAGGCTCTTGACAGAGTTTATTTCGCAGGACTTACTAAGAAGGGCCTGAAGAAAGGCGAGTGGAGATATCTCACAGAAGGCGAGTCCAATGTCCTCAAGATGGGAGCATACGCTTAATCTTAAGATATGTCAACAAGTTCTATTCAGGAACCAAAAGAGCACAGAGCTGGATTTGTCAACATCATCGGTAATCCGAATGTGGGCAAATCCACTCTTATGAACGCTCTTGTCGGCGAGAAACTTTCGATTGTTACGGCGAAGGCCCAGACGACCAGGCACCGTATCATGGGAATTGTAAACGGAGAGAACTATCAGATAGTCTATTCCGACACGCCGGGAATATTGAAGCCGAACTACAGGCTACAGGAAAACATGATGGATTTTGTCGATGCTGCCATAGGTGACGCGGACATCATCCTTTATGTCACAGATATCGTCGAGAAGGCTGACAAGAATGTCGAGTACATCGAGAAACTCCAGAGACTCGAATGTCCGGTCATCATTGTCATCAACAAAATCGACATCAGCGACCAGCAGAAAGTGGTAAAGACAATGTCAGAGTGGCAGGAAAGACTGCCCAAGGCATTGATCATACCTGTTTCGGCGAAGGAGAAATTCAACCTCGACAGCGTTCTCAATGCGGTCATTTCGAGACTTCCGGTGTCACCGGCATGGTTCGACAAGGACGCGTTCACAGACAAGAACCTCAGATTCTTCGCCTCGGAGATTATCCGCGAGCAGATTCTCGAGAACTACTCTGAAGAGATACCTTACAGCTGCCAGGTGGAAATCGAATCCTTCAAGGAAGGTGAAGACAGGTACGACATCAGCGCCGTAATATATGTCATGAGAGATTCGCAGAAGGGAATCCTCATCGGCAAGGGCGGAGCAGCATTGAAAAGGACCGGAACCAAAGCGAGAATCGAGATGGAAGATTTCTTCCAGAAGAAGGTGTTTTTGTCAATGTTCGTGAAGGTGGATGAGGGCTGGCGCGAAAACAAGAGGGAACTCAGGAAATTCGGCTACGAAGACTAGTGCCGGATATCCGGAGGGAAGAAAATTGATAACCATATATTCAACTGAAAATGAGCAAGAACTGGGAAGATGACGACGAGCTGACTCCGGATGAGTTGGAGAACGATGAGGAACTTGATGAGGAGCCGATTGACGACTCTTCAGCCGCACCGTCTGAAAAATACGAGAAACTGCTTGGTGAAGACAGCAAGAAGTACAAGTTGTCCGGAATGTTCAAGGACTGGTTCCTGGACTATTCTTCATACGTCATACTCCAGCGTGCCGTTCCGAATATCGTAGATGGACTGAAACCGGTCCAGAGACGTGTCCTGCATGCAATGTATGAACATGACAACGGCTCATACAGCAAGGTCGCGGGAATTGTCGGCGAGGCCATGCACTATCATCCGCACGGTGACGCTTCCATTCTCGGAGCGCTTGTCCAGCTCGGTCAGAAAGGTTATGCAATCGACTGCCAGGGAAACTGGGGTAACATCCTCACAGGAGATCCGAATGCGGCAGGACGATACATCGAGGCAAGACTCAGCAAGTTTGCCAAAGATGTAATTTTCGACCCGAAAATTACGGAATGGATGACTTCCTACGATGGCAGGAATCAGGAACCTGTGGAACTGCCGGTCAGATTTCCTCTTCTGCTCGCCCAGGGCACAGAAGGAATCGCCGTGGGAATGGCGTCCAAAATTCTTCCTCATAACTTCAATGAACTTATAGATGCATCCATCGCATATCTCGAAGGAAAAGAGTTCGAAATTCTTCCGGACTTCCCTACCGGAGGATATGCGGATTGCAGTAAATATATGAAAGGCCAGAGAGGCGGAAGCGTGAAAGTCAGGGCAAAAATCGAGAAAATCGACAAGAACACCCTGGCTATCAAGGAGATACCTTATGGAAAGACAACCCACATCCTGGTAGATTCCATCCTCAAGGCCAAAGACAAGGGAAAAATCAAGATTAAGAAGATCGAAGATATGACGACAGCTACGGCTGACCTCGTCATCCATCTTCCAAATGATGTTTCCCCGGACAAGACCATCGACGCACTCTACGCATTCACCGACTGTGAAACCACTATCGCACCGAATGCCTGCGTCATCAAAGACAACAAGCCACAGTTCCTCAGCGTAGATGATATCCTCATCTATGATACCGAGCATACCCGCGACCTGCTGAAGAAGCAGCTGGAAATCAGGAAGAACGAGCTCGAGGACACATGGCATTATACTTCCCTTGAGAAGATTTTCTTCGAAAACAGAGTCTATAAGATTCTCGAAGAGGACCAGAAATCATGGGAGGCGCAGACAGAAGCCATCTTCGGCAAGATGAAGGAGTACCAGCACATGCTCCTCAGGGAGATTACCATGGACGATATCCTGAAACTTGTCGAAAAACCTGTCCGCAAAATATCCAAATTCGACACCAAAGTCATTGACGAAAAGATACTGGCAGTAGAGGCAGAACTTGCCAAAGTCAAGGATAATATCGAAAACATAACGCGATATACCATCAACTTCTTCAAGAACATCAAGGCCAAGTACGGAAAGGATTTCCCGAGACAGACGGAGATTACCGGCTTCGAGACCATCACCGCTACAAAGGTTGTCAGCAACAATGCGAAACTCTATGCCAACCTTGAAGAAGGCTTCGTAGGTATCGGCCTGAAGAAGGACGAGGGAGAGTTCGTATGCGACTGCTCAGACCTTTCAGAGGTCATCGTCATCAGCAAGGACGGCAAATACTGGATAAAGAAGGTTGCGGAGAAAGACTTCTTCGAAAAGAATCTTCTCTATGTCGGAATCTTCAACAGAGGTGACAACAGGACCATCTACAACGTCATCTACCGCGACGGCAAGGCCGGAGCATCCAGCGTATATTACGCCAAGAGGTTCGCCATCACCAGCATCATCAGGGATAAGGAATACGATATCACCCAGGGCACTCCCGGCTCGAAAATCGAATGGTTCTCTGTAAATCACAATGGTGAGGCAGAGACGGTGAAAATCTATTTCCGCCCGAAACCGAAGCTCAAGAAACTGAATATGGAATACGACTTCTCGGAACTTGCCATCAAGGGCAAACTCTCCAGAGGCAACGTGGTGACAAAAAATGCCATCGCCCGTATTTCATTGAAAGCCAAAGGCATATCCACCATTGGAGGAAAAGACATCTGGTTCGATTCTGACGTGCAGAGAATCAATGACGAAGGACGTGGCGAGTATCTCGGACAGTTCAGCGGAGACGACAGAGTTCTGGCCGTATTCAAGGACGGAACCTACTATACCACGTCGTATGACCTCAGCAGCCGCTATCAGGGAGAACTGCTCAGAATCGAAAAATACGACGAGAACAAGGTCTATGCTGCATTGTACTTCGACGGAGAGGGACATTTCTACATCAAGAGATTCTCATTCCCGATCAGTGACAATGTTCCTGTGGAGTTCATTCCTCATGGAAAGGGCACATATCTGGCTGACTTCAGCGCAGACAAACATCCGCAGTTTATGGTCACTTTCACGGGACGTCAGGAACACAGGACTCCTGAAAAGTTTGACGCTGAGGAGTTCATCGGAAAGAAAGGCATTGCGGCAAAGGGCAGCAGATGCCACAGGCTGGATGTTCTGAAAGTGGAATTCATAGAACCTATACACAAGCCTGAGGACGATGAGGAAGACGAGCTCACTGTCAATCCCGGAGAGGAAATTTCTCTCGGCCCGGACGACATTCCGGATGACGCGGCCTTCAATCCTGAAGACCTTTACAGGCCGGCCGAAAAGGGCGAAGAAGTCAAGGGTGACATAGGCGAAGCTGATCCGGATTCTGACAATGACGACGAACCTAACCTGTTCGACATCTAGACACTGTCCCGATGGTCATTTCATTGATAGGGTTCATGGGATGCGGCAAAAGCTGCATCGGAAAGGAACTGGGCAAACAGCTCGGATACAATGTCATTGACCTGGACAGTTGGATCGAGGCTTCGCAGCAGCGCAGCGTCAGAAGAATTTTTACAGAGGAGGGAGAGAAGCGCTTCAGGGAAATCGAGACACTGGCATTGACAAAAGTCCTGGATGAAAATGGGGACGGAAATCTTGTCCTGTCGCCTGGCGGCGGTCTTGTCACGACTCCGGAAGCTGCCGGAATCCTCAGAAACAGAACCACTTGCGTATATCTGAAAGCAGGAACGGACACCCTAGTATATAATCTATGGTGCTGGCCCGGCGACAGACCGATACTAGGTGACAGGCCTGACAAGGAGACGCTGCGGAGGAGGATAGAGGAACTGATGGCAGTCCGCGCTGCACTCTATGAAAGGACAGCGCACATTATCATTGACATTGACAATAAGGAATATCCTGACGTTGCTTCAGAAATAATAGCGGAGACCGGAGCGGCTAGATGATGTCCTCCCTCTCGCGCATGTCCTTTATGCGGAGCTGGAGTATGGAATTCCCGCGATAATAATTCTCGACAATGCTGTAGCAGACATCCACGGGATTGCCGTTTCTGATATGCTCGAAGTATGCCGCCATATTGAAAGCAATGGCAGAAACCTGATGGTACGGCTGAGATTCCTGTATCAGTTCAAGTTTCAGATGCTGTCCTCCGGGGCCCACCTTTCTGCCGTTTCCGTCGTCATAGACATTCTTGGTCAGGAAAACAGGGGAGCTGTTACCAGGTCCGAACGGCTGGAACTGCTTGAGTATGCGGAAGAACTTCGGGTTGATCTGGGCGAAGTCGAGTTTGGCGTCAACCTCCACCACCGGAGTCATCATCTCCTTGACTATGTGCTTCTCCACGAAACTGTCCATGCGGCGCGAGAACTCCTCAAGGTTCTCTTCCTTCAGTGTGAGGCCGGCGGCGTACATGTGGCCGCCGAAGTTCTCCAGGAGGTCGGAGCAGCTGTCGATGGCCTCGTACAGGTCGAATCCCGAGATGCTCCTGGCGGAGCCGGTGACGAAGCCGTTGGACTTGGTCAGCACCACGGTCGGCCGGTAATACGCCTCCACAAGCCGTGAAGCCACGATTCCGACCACGCCCTTGTTCCACTTGGGATTATATACTATGGTAGCGTTGACATTGCTCAGGCACCTGCCGGACTGTACCATCTCAAGCGCCTCCTGGGTGATCTCCCTGTCGATGTTCTTGCGCTCGTTGTTGCTCTCGTTGATCTGCCGGCCTATGGCCATCGCCGTGGCGGCGTCCGCGGCCGTCAGGAGCTCCACCGCCATGCGTCCGGACTCCATGCGCCCGGCGGCGTTGATTCTCGGGCCTATCTTGAACACGATGTCGTCCACCGTTATATGCCCCGGCTCCAGGTTGGACAGGGACACCATCGCCAGGAGGCCCCGACAAGGGTTCTCATTGAGCTGCTTGAGCCCGAAATGGGCCAGAATCCTGAGATCGGAAGAGTACAACAACTGGTGGTGGATCGTCATTCTGATCCTGCTGTGCTGCAACAGCGGGCTGACCATCGGCTGGAACAACGGCTGCGGGTGCGGCTGCTGACTTATTTTGCGAGACCCCTTCGGGGGTCTCTTTTTTAATATCACGGCATAGTCTTGTACAAAAAGCAAAGGAGCACAGACTATGGCATACGAGGAAAAGGAAAAGCTGAAGCCGGCGGTAAAGCCGCATTCGGTGAGTATGGACGACAGATGCAGGCTCAATGTCACGGGGGTCGATGATGTTGAGAGCTTTGACGAGACGACCATCGTCATGAACACCTCGCAGGGCAATCTTATCGTTCGGGGCAGCGGCCTGCATATCGGCAAGATAAGCCTTGATGTGGGCGAAATCAAGGTCGAGGGCATGATAACCGACCTCAACTACGAGGAAAAAGCGCACACAGGCGGCTTCTGGTCGAGGCTGTTCGGCTAAATGGGGATCGATGTTTCAAAGCAGCTTCTGCAGATCGGAGTTTCATGGCTCACGGGCTTTGCAGCGGGCTTTGCCTACGATGTTTTCCGTGTGCTGCGCCGCAGGCTGAAAGCATCGTCGCTGTTTGACGGGCTGTTTTGCCTTGCCGTGCTGTTTGCACTTTTCACCCTCGGCATGAGCGCAGGCGGCGGCTCGCTGCACATTTTCATGATAGCCTTTTTCTGCCTCGGCTTTGCAAGCTATATGCTGCTTTTGAGCGATCTCGTGCTTGCCCTCCTCAACAAGATCGTGCAGCTCATTGCAGCACTTTTTGCACCGATATTGCTAATTATGAAAAAAGCAGGCTCTGTCGTCAAAAAACACTTTTCAAAAGCAGGAAATTGGGTTAAACTGAGAGCACAAAAGAGGAGAAAGGGCAAGGAGAAGGCAGTTGAAGAGGACACAATGCATTTTAGGGATAGCTCTGACGGTGCTGGTCGTATACGCTACACTGAGCCTCGCAGGCGTGATGGGCGATCTTAATGAAGCTATGGCGGCTACGGCGGAGCTTGAGGCCGAGCTTGCACAGGCACACAGCGAAAACGCAAAGCCCAGGGCCGATATCGACAGCCTCGGCACGGATGAGTCCGCCGAGAAGCTTGCAAGGGAAAAGTTAGGACTCGTCAAATCGGATGAGATCGTGTTTATCGACATGAACTAACAAGGCACATTCCTTGCAAAAACGGCACAGCGTGCCGGCATACATGCCGAAAACTCGGTAAAAGCAGCCAGGCAAGCGCTTTTGGCTGCTTTTTTGCGCCCAAAAGCTGAAATTTCTCATCCTGCGATTCTGCACAACGCAATTGCTGCCCAAAATCAATCGATGCAGATTTTGCTCGTTTGTCTGTGGGAGTTTTACGAAAATTTTAAGCATCTCCCGAAAATAGCCGTTCAAAAATGCAAGTACGGCAAGCAAGGAAAGCTTGAACAGCGACAAATTTGCATATTTTCAAAGCCTGAACTTGCAAATGAAATTCTGACTGCCTGCAAAATGCAAGGCGCAATGCATCTGTTAAAACTTAAACTTGCATTTTCAACGCCTGATTAACGCTCAAAGCACCTAAAATGCATAATGCATGGTGCGTTCATTCAAAATGCAAAAATGAAATTGCACGGTTTTGAAAGATGGCGAAAATAAACTGCAAAAGCGATTGAATTGTGCAATTTCAACAAATGCGTTTGTGTAGGTCTCACAAAAAAGAGTTGATTTTTCATAAAAAACAGCTATACTGAAATCACAGACAGGAAAACAAACCCGGACTTGAATTTATGAAAAGGAGATCTATTAAAATGGTAGCAGGACTCGGAATTTTTGTTGCAGCTTACTTTGCAGGCATGGTCTGCATGACCGTAAAGGGCATGGCATAATAGATTTGACTTATTGATATAGACTTGAAAGGCAGCCTGACCGGCTGCCTTTTTCTCAGCTCACAAAGAGTCGTTGACTTTTTGTGAGCTTCAAAAAAACGCCACATTTTTTGTGAAAAGGAGTTTTCACAAAAAATCTCGCTATGCTCGTCAAAAAGCCTTGTCAGGCGTTTTTGATGGCTGCTTATCCAATTTGAGCGGGACCTTGTCCCCTCAAGCTCCCCTGCGGCGTATTGGAGTTTGCTCTGTTGCGAGTATTTTTGCTTGACTGGTTTTGGCGGCCTGAAAAGACGACCTTTTGGGTCGTCTTTTTTGTTGCGCTTGCGGCATAAAGCGTGTATACTTGGTGACATGAAAGAATTAACTGTAAAACGAAACGACGCAGGCCAGCGGCTCGACCGCTTTGTGGGTAAGGCAGTACCGCTGCTGCCCGAGGCTCTGCTGCAAAAATACATAAGGATAAAACGCATAAAGCTTAACGGCAAGGGCGCAAAGCGTGACACACGCCTGAATGAGGGCGATGTGCTGAGCCTATATATAAACGATGAATTTTTTGAAAAGCCGAGGGAGGAAAACTCCTACCTCAAGGTCGGAACGCCGAAATTAAGCATCGTCTACGAAGACGAGAATATTCTGCTTGCAGACAAAAAGCCCGGCGTTTTGTGCCACAGCGCAGGCCAGTGGGACTATAACACCCTCATTGCCAACATCCAAGCCTATATGGCGCAAAAGGGCGAGTGGCAGCCAAAAGAGGAAAACTCCTTTGCGCCTGCATTGTGCAACCGCATCGACCGTAACACCGGCGGTATCGTCATTGCCGCCAAAAATGCCGAGGCACTGCGGATATTAAACGACAAGATAAAAGACCGTGAGATTGAAAAGCTATACCTTTGCGCCGTGCAGGGCAGACCCAAGCCAGCACAGGGAAGACTGGAAAATTATCTTTTCAAAGACGCACAGAAAAATCAGGTCTATGTAAAAACCCGTCCCGAGCCCGGGGCGAAGACCGCTGTCACCGAGTACCGCACGATAGCGACAAAGGGTGCGCTGTCGCTTGTCGAGTGCAGGCTCCTGACCGGCCGCACGCATCAGATAAGAGCGCAGATGGCGCATTTCGGCTGCCCGCTGTTAGGTGACGGAAAGTACGGCAGTGAGCGGTTTAACAAGGGCTACGGCGAAAAGGGACAGGCGCTTTATTCGTACAAGCTGCGCTTTGAGTTCCCCACGGATGCAGGCTGCTTAGAGTATCTCAGAGGCCGTGAATTTTGCGTTCGTTCCGTCGATTTTGCCGAAAAATACTTCGGTATATCCGAGCTTGGGTCACTATAAGTAAAAATGCGGCGAAATTTTGGGATTTTTGTTGACTTTCCAATGGTTTGTATGTATATTGTTATCGTCTGCAAAGGACGCTCCGGAAGCAGTTTCGGAGCGTCCTTTAGTATTGAATTTTTTAGAAATGGGGGAGGATAAATGTCCAAAGAACTCATTCGCCTTGTGAATTGTCAAATGGCGTTTGACGACGAGATCGTTTTAGACGATATTAACCTGTATTTTAATGATAAGGAATTCCTCACGCTTTTAGGCCCCTCCGGCTGCGGCAAGACCACCACGCTCAGGATCATCGGCGGTTTTATAAAGCCCACAGGCGGCGATGTGTTTTTTGATGGCGAGAGGATCAATGATGTCCCGCCTCACAAGAGAAAGGTCAACACCGTTTTCCAGAAGTATGCGCTGTTTCCGCACCTTGATGTGTACGAGAATGTCGCCTTCGGGCTGCGCCTTGCAAAGCTGCCCGAGCAGGAGATAGACGAGCGTGTTACTCAGATGCTGGAGATTGTCAGCCTCAAAGGCTTTGAAAACCGCAAGGTTTCGCAGCTTTCCGGCGGCCAGCAGCAGCGTGTTGCCATTGCCAGGGCTCTTGTCAACAGACCCAAGGTGCTGCTGCTTGACGAGCCTCTCGGCGCACTTGACCTCAGACTGCGCAAGGATATGCAGAACGAGCTCAAGCGCATCCAGCAGGCGATGGGCATTACTTTTATATATGTCACTCATGACCAGGAGGAAGCGCTTTCCATGTCCGACACTGTTGTCGTCATGGACAAGGGCCGCATCCAGCAGATAGGCACTCCCGAGGATATCTACAACGAGCCGAAAAACGCCTTCGTTGCGGACTTCATCGGCGAGAGCAATATCCTCGACGGCGTTATGCTCGAGGACAGACTGGTCAAGTTCTTCGGTCGTAAATTCAAGTGTGTCGACGCAGGCTTTGAGAAAAACGAGCCTGTCGATGTCGTTATCCGCCCCGAGGATATCGATATCGTTCCGCCCGACGACGGTCACCTTTGCGGCACGGTAACGAGCGTCACATTCAAGGGCGTTCACTACGACACGATAGTCGATTTCAAGGGCTTTAAGTGGCTTATCCAGACGACCGATTTTTACGAGGTCGGCTCGTATATCGGCATCCGCCTTGAGCCGGAGGATATCCACATCATGCATAAGAGCGAGTACTCCGGCATGTTCGGCGATTACAGCTCCTACTCTGCCGAGTACGATGAAATGGACGACCCCGAGGTCTACCTTGAGGGCGGCGAGGAAGCGGAGGAGTCTGCGGAGGGCGGCGAAGATGAAGAGTAGATCGCTTGCCGCACCATACCTTGTATGGATGGCGCTTTTTACGATAGTTCCGCTTGCCATCGTTGCATATTTTGCATTCACCGATTCGCAGACGGGTGAGTTTACGATGAAGAACATTGCAAACCTCGGAAACTATATGCCGATTCTCATAAAGAGCATTTGGCTTGCGCTTATCTCTTCGCTTATCTGCCTTGTCATCGGCTACCCGGTGGCGTACTATATCGCAGGCTGCAATGAGACGACGCAGAGGTTTCTCTATATGCTCGTCATGCTGCCCATGTGCATAAGCTTTCTGCTGCGCACGCTGGCGTGGGTCGCCCTCACCGAGGACACGGGCATTATAAATAACATCATCACCGCCCTCGGCATGGAGCCGCTGCCGCTTATACGCAATAACGGCGCCGTTGTGCTCGGCATGGTGTATAACTACCTGCCGTACATGATAATGCCGCTGTATACCGTCATCATGAAGATAGACAGGCGCCTTATCGAGGCAGCGGAGGATCTCGGCTGCAACGGTGCAAATGTGTTCAAAAGGGTCATCCTGCCACTGAGTGTTCCGGGCATAATCTCGGGCTTTACGATGGTGTTCGTGCCTGCGGTATCGACCTTTTACATTTCCCAGAAGCTCGGCTCGTCGGGCACAACGCTCATCGGCGATGTCATCGAGAGCCAGTTCAAAACTGCATATAACCCCAATTTAGGTGCGGCGCTCAGCCTTGTGCTGATGGTCATGATATTTGTCTGCATCGGAGTTATGAACCGCTTCAGCGACGATGAGGAGGTCATAACGGTATGAAAAAATTCAACAAGATATTCACCGTCATCGTTATGCTGTTTCTTTACCTGCCGATGATAGTGCTGGGCGTGGCTTCGTTTAACAGCGGCATGGACATTGCGGTGTTCAAGGACTTTACCTTTGATAACTACGGCGAATTATTCAAAGACAGCGTGCTGCTGCCGCTTCTGCTTAATTCCGTCATCGTTGCCGTTATCTCCTCGCTTATTGCGACCGTTATCGGCTCTGCCGCCGCCATCGGCATCCACTCAATGGGGCCGAGGCTTCGCAGCTTCACCATGGGAGTGACGAATATCCCGCTCACAAACCCCGAGATTGTCACCGGCGTTTCACTGGCACTGCTTTTTGCCTTTGTCGGCACGATGATGAAGATAAACAACATCCTCGGCTTTGCCACGCTGCTGATTGCGCACATAACCTTCAACCTGCCGTATGTCATTCTCTCGGTCATGCCCAAGCTTCAGCAGATGGATCCGTACCTGCGTGAGGCGGCAATGGATCTCGGCTGCACGCCGTGGCAGGCGTTTTACAAGGTCGTTATCCACGAGATAACCCCGGGCATCGTCTCGGGCGCACTCATGGCGTTCACCATGAGCCTTGACGACTTTGTCATCAGCTATTTTGTCTACGGCCCCCGCTTCGTTACCCTGCCCGTAGAGATATATAACTACACCAAAAAGCCGCTCCAGCCGAAGATATACGCACTGTTTACACTGCTGTTTGCGGCGATACTGCTCGTGATGGTTGTCATGAACCTCTTGCAGGAGCGTGACGCAAAGCGCAGCCGTGAAAACCGCCGCGCCTTCCGCAGAAAGCAGGTGAGCGCATGAAAAAGCTGCTTTCACTTATCCTGTGCCTTGTGCTCGTGCTGACCGCCGTTCCCGTGACGGCGAGCGCAGAGCAGGTGACGATAAACGTGTATAACTGGGGTCAGTATATCTCCGATGGAACGGACGGCTATATCGATGTCAATAAGGCATTCACCGAGGCCACCGGCATCAAGGTCAACTACATGACCTTTGACTCGAACGAGACCATGTACACCAAGCTCAAGACCGGCGGCAGCACCTACGATGTCATCATCCCATCGGACTACATGATAGCCCGCCTTATCTCCGAGGACATGCTACTGGAGATAGATCACTCGAATATCCCCAACTACGCCGATGTCGACGAGGCGTACAAGAACACCGCCTTTGACCCGGATAACAAGTACACAGTGCCGTATACTTGGGGTACCGTGGGTATCATCTACAACAAAAAATATGTTGATGAAGCCGACCTCGGCTCGTGGGATCTGCTGTGGAACAGCAAGTATTCCGGCAAGATACTCATGTTCGATAATCCCCGTGACGCATTTGCGATATCGGAGCTTTTGCTGGGTATCGATATAAACACCGAGGCTGAGGACGAGCTGCGCAGTGCAGCGTATAAGCTCATCGAGCAAAAGCCCCTTGTGCAGAGCTATGTCATGGATCAGATCTATGACAAGATGGAGCGTGAGGAGGCGTGGATCGCACCGTATTACGCAGGCGACTATCTGCAAATGGTGCAGGAGAACGAAGATCTCGGCTTTTACTTCCCCAAGGAGGGGTTCAACCTTTTCATCGATGCAATGTGCATCCCGAAAAGCTGCCAGAACAAGGCCGCCGCCGAGGCGTACATCAACTTCCTGTGCAACGCTCAGGTAGCGGGTGAGAACCTTGATTATCTCGGCTATTCAACGCCCATTTCCGCCGCAAAGGAATACATGGACCCTGACATGGTCGCAAGCGATGTAGCCTACCCGAGCGAGGAAACGCTTGCAATGGGCTCGGCGTTTTCCTATCTCGGCGAGCAGACAAACCAGCTCATGGATTCGCTTTGGCTCGAGGTCAAAACGCAGGGCAGCGTCGACAACTATGCGATAGTCAGCATGGCAGTCATCGCCGTCGGCCTTGCGGCGTACTTCACCATCCACGGCGTGCGCAAGAAAAAGCGCATCGCCAACCGCTGCAAAAAATGGAAAACTCAAGAATGACGAAAAAATCGACCGAATTATTCGGTCGATTTTTTACTGCATTTGCTTTATCATCTCACGCCTAAGACGCACGATTATGCGCTTTTCAAGGCGGCTTATGTAGCTTTGGGAGATGCCCATGAGGTCGGCAACCTCCTTTTGTGTGAGCTCGTTTCTGCCGCTGAGCCCGAAGCGCAGGACGATGATGCTCCGCTCACGCTCGTTAAGCGTCTGTATCGCAGCCGAGAGCATCTGCCTGTCGGCATCGTCCTCGAGCGGGCGGCACACCTCGTCGTCATCCGTGCCGAGAACATCGGATAATAAAAGCTCATTGCCGTCCCAATCGGTGTTCAGCGGTTCGTCGAAGCTCACCTCCGTGCGCTGGTTGCTCACCTTGCGCAGATACATGAGTATCTCGTTTTCGATGCAGCGTGATGCGTAGGTTGCAAGCTTAATGTTCTTGGCGGATTTGAAAGTGTTTATTGCCTTGATAAGTCCTATCGTTCCGATGGAGATGAGATCCTCAAGGTTCAGCCCCGTGTTTTCAAAGCGCCGTGCAATGTAGACCACAAGGCGCAGGTTGTGCTCGGTGAGCGTCTGCTTTGCCTTCTCGTCGCCGGCCTCCATGGCGAGTATCGCCCGTTCCTCCTCGTCACGCCCCAGCGGCGGCGGGAGAATGTCGCTTCCGCCGATGTAGAAAAGCTCCGACGGAGCAGGGGCAAAATGCTTTTCAAGCCAGTCTCTAATAAGTTTCAGAATGTTCATGACTTCTCCTTTCCAAGCTGTTAAGTTATAGCCGGACAAAATCAGATTATGCAGTCAAAGCCGTCACCGCTGACTGCGGTGGGCGATATCGCAACTAAAATATCCTCACGCACCTTGCCGTCAACTGTCAGGCTGTCGGGCCTGAACGCAGGCAGCAGGCCGCTTTGCGTGCCGACGGCGGAGTAAGGGATGAGCCGCATTTTTCCGGCGTAGAGCGTGATAAGCTCCGTGGGTGACAATTTTTCGCTTCCCACGCCGAGGAGCGGCACAAGCTGTGCAGCTCCCGCAATGAGCACCTCACTCCCGGTCATCGGGTCATACAAACAGTTACCGCTGTCATATAGTGCCCGCAGCGTGACGCTTTGGCCGCAAAAGCCGATGACCACGGTGCGTACCGTCTTTCCCGTGCTTTTCGCCGTCCTGCGGAACACGAGGCTCAGCGCAGCGTAAATTATCCCGAAGCCGAGCACAAGAACGGGCATAGAAACAGGAAGATACACGGCGTTTCCCATACCGCCGCTTTGCACCGACAGCGCCCACAGCGTGCCGCCGAATACGGCAGACACGGCGAAAAAAACCGCCGCACAGCGCCAGAACTTAGGCTCTTTTGCGAATGCGATGAGCGCCATCAAAACGCCGGACGCAAGCTTTATGGGCAGCAGTGTCAAAAACGCAAATGAGGGGAAAACGGATGCAACGGCGTACGCAGCCCCGAACAGCGCTGCCACGGCGTACCGCAGCCTGCGCAGCAAAACTCCGCATACTCTTGCCGAACCGAGCAGGATAAGATAGTCGCATATGAAGTTCAAAATAAACAGCCGGTCTATGTATATCGTCTCCATGCGAAAATTATATACTTTCAAAGCCGCACAATTTGTCATTTGATAATTGTCAAATAAGCTTGGCTGTGGTAAAATACTTTAGATTAAGATACTGTAGAATAAAAGGAAACAAGTTATGTGGTTTTGGTTTGCTGTAATAGCACTGCTTTGCTGGAGCGGCTCTGATCTGTTTTCAAAGATCGGCTGCCAGGATGCCGACGATAAGTACAGCCATCTGAAGATGGTCATGGCGGTCGGCGTAGTTATGGGACTTCACGCTGCCTATGAGATTTTCGTCGGCGGCGTTGAGATAAGCTGGAGCGTCATCATTACATACCTGCCGGTTTCGGCGCTGTATATAGTCTCGATGGCGGTCGGCTATTTGGGGCTGAGGTATATCGAGCTTTCAATATCCTCGCCTATATGCAACTCCTCCGGTGCGATAGTTGCGATACTCATTTTTGCGACAAAGGGCTTCGGCGAGCTTCCGCCGATAGCGCTCGTTGCGGTGGCGCTCGTATGTATCGGCGTTGTTTGTCTCGGTATCACCGAAGCAAACGAGGATGAAGAGCTGCGCAAGGCTCGTCAGGATGCAAGCAATCATCATTACGCAAAAAGCTGGATTGCCATTGCGCTGCCGGTCATTTACTGCCTGCTCGATGCTCTTGGCACCTTCGCAGACTCGAAGGTTCTCGAGGTTCTCAACGAGGACTCCGCTAATGTTGCGTATGAGCTTACCTTCCTTGCTGTCGGCATCGTGTGCGCAATTTATGTTCTCGGCGTTAAAAAGCAGCGGCTCATACCCAAAAGGGAAGTGCCAAAGTACACCGGCGCACTGTTTGAGACCGCAGGTCAGTTTGCGTATATCTACGCTCTGGCTGATTCTGCGCACGCAGCGCTCGCCGCTCCCATTATCTCGTCCTACTGCGTTGCCTCCGTCATCTGGAGCCGCATCTTCCTCAAGGAAAAGCTGTCAGCCAAGCATTATGTGTCTGTTTTCATAGTCGTAGTGGGCATAGTTATCATAGGAATACTTGATATTTAAAAGGAGAGGGCAATGGAGAAACCTGTTTATAAGCGTGTGCTGATAAAGATCAGCGGCGAGGCACTTGCCGGCGAGAAAAAGACCGGCTTTGACTTTGATTTTATAGCCGATGTCTGCAAGACGGTAAAAAGCTGCGTCGATATGGGTGTCGAGGTCGGCATAGTTGTCGGCGGCGGCAACTTCTGGCGTGGCGTCAAGGACGGCGCAGGCCATGTCGAGCGTGTCAGCGCAGACCGAATGGGTATGCTCGCAACGGCTATGAACTGCCTTGCTGTCGCCGATGTGTTCAAGCAGATAGGCGCAAAGGCCACTATCCAGACTGCCGTTGATATTCAGGGCGTAGGCGAGCGCTACAGCACCACGGAGGCTATAAAGCACCTTGAAAACGGCGAAGTCGTTATGTTCGGCTGCGGCACGGGCTGCCCGTTTTTCTCGACAGATACGGCCGCTGTCCTGCGTGCGGCGGAGATAGGCGCAGACGCAATACTCCTTGCAAAGAACATAGACGGCGTTTACAGTGCAGACCCGAGAGTGGACGCATCGGCCGTCAAGTACGACAGCATAAGCTATGACGAAGTGCTTGCACAGCACCTTGCCGTCATGGATACCACCGCAACCAGCCTTGCAATGGATAACGACATTCCCGTTATCGTCTTTGCACTGGCACAGCCGGAAAACATAGTCCGTGTGCTCCGTGGTGAAAAGCTCGGCACATTGGTCACAAAATAAGATAAAACATATAGGAGGTAGCAACATGTCCGATTATATTGAATTTGAAAGCAAGATGAAGAAAACCGCCGAGGTGCTCAAGACCCAGCTTGCATCCGTTCGTGCAGGCCGTGCAAATGCGGCGGTCCTCGATCAGATTACCGTCGATTATTACGGAGTGCCCACCCCCATCCAGCAGGTAGCATCCGTTTCCGTTCCCGACCCCCGCTCTCTGCTGATCCAGCCTTGGGACGCATCCGTCCTCAAGGGCATCGAGAAGGCAATTCTTGCCTCCGAGCTCGGAATCAATCCGCAGAACGACGGCAGAGCAATCCGTCTCGTGTTCCCGCAGCTGACCGAGGAGCGCCGCAAGGAGCTTGCAAAGCAGGTCAAGAAGTACGGCGAGGAAGCAAAGGTCGCAGTGCGCAACATTCGCCGTGAAGCAATCGATAAGTTCAAAAAGCAGCAGAAGGCGTCCGAGATTACCGAGGACGATTACAAGACAGTCGAGAAGGACATTCAGAAGCTCACCGACGACTACATCAAGGAAGTCGAGGGTATAGCCGACAAGAAGGAAAAGGAACTTTTCGAGATCTGATATGGCAAACGATAAGACTAACAATGCGGCGGGGGAGCAGGCAAAATGCCTTCCCCGCCATATTGCCATCATATTGGATGGCAACGGCCGCTGGGCCAAAAAGCGTGGCATGCCCCGCAGCGCAGGGCATCTTGCCGGTGCGGAAAATTTCAGAAAGATAGCGACCTACTGTCAGCAGATAGGCATAGAGTATCTGACGGTGTACGCATTCTCAACGGAAAACTGGAAGCGTCCCGAGGATGAGGTCGGCGGCATAATGAAGCTTTTGGACAAGTACCTGCACGAGGCTATCCGTGACATGGAGAAAAAGCACATCCGTATGAAGGTGTTCGGCGACACATCGAGGCTGTCGCCCGAGCTTCAGGCGCTCGTTGCAAAGACCGACGAGATAACGCAGCATGTCAAGGGCTTCCAGGCAAATATCTGCCTTAACTACGGCGGCAGAGCCGAGATAGTGCGGGCGGCGGAGCTTTACGCCAAGGATGTTGCCGAGGGCAAGGCTGAGGGCAAGCTCACCGAGGAGAAGCTGTCAAAGTATATGTACTCGGCGGATATCCCCGATCCGGAGCTCATCATCAGACCCGGCGGAGAGTACAGGCTGTCTAACTTCCTTTTGTGGCAGTGCGCATACTCGGAGTTTTATTATACCGACACCCTGTGGCCGGATTTTACGCCCGAGGAGCTTGACAAGGCCATTGCGGCGTATGGCAGCCGTGACCGCCGTTTCGGAGGAGTAAAGACATGACAAAGGCAGTTTCAATTTTGGGCAGCACCGGCTCTATCGGCCGCCAGAGCATTGCGGCGGCGGAGCATCTCGGCCTGCCCGTTGCGGCGCTGACCGCAAACAGAAAAACGGATATGCTCGAGCAGCAGGCTCGCCGATTAAAGCCCGAATTTGTCGCAGTTTACGACGAAAAGGCAGCGGCGCAGCTTAAAATTTCGCTCGCCGACACCGGCATCAGGGTCGGAAGCGGAATGGAGGGGCTTATTGAGGCGGCAACGATAGACGCCGCTGACTGCGTTGTGACCGCAGTGTCCGGCTCCGTCGGCTTAAAGCCCACGCTGGCGGCTATCGATGCCAAAAAGCGCATAGCTCTTGCAAACAAGGAAACGCTCGTGTGCGCAGGCGAGATAGTCATGCCGCGAGCGGCCGAGACCGGGGCAGAGATAGTGCCTGTTGACTCCGAGCACTCGGCAATTTTCCAGTGCCTCATGGGCAGAAAAAAGGGAGAGCTCAAGAAAATTTTGCTCACAGGCTCCGGCGGACCGTTCAGAGGCAAGAGCCGGGCCGAGCTTGAGAATGTCACGCCCGAGCAGGCGGTAAAGCATCCCAACTGGAGTATGGGTGCAAAGATTTCGGTTGATTCTGCGACGATGATGAACAAGGGGCTTGAGTTTATCGAGGCCATGCATCTTTTCGGCGTAACGCCGGACGATATCCAAGTGGTTGTCCACCCGCAGAGCATCATCCACTCCATGGTCGAGCTCGTTGACGGCACGGTCATTGCCCAGCTCGGCGTGCCGGATATGGGACTTCCTATACAGCTTGCGATGACCTATCCCGAACGGGTCGATTCGCCGTTTGAGCGCCTTGACTTTGCGACCATGCGGGATCTCACCTTTGAAGCGCCGGACTTTGAGAAAACGCCCTGCTTGAAGCTTGCGATGGATTGCGCAAGGGAAGGCGGCACGGCACCGTGCATCATGAGTGCGGCAAACGAGGTCGCAGTCTCGATGTTTTTAAACCATAAGCTCGGCTACAATCGGATCTATGACTGTGCTTTGGCGGCGGTCGAGAGCATAGACATAGTAAAAGACCCCGATCTTGAGACTATACTGGAGGCCGATAAGGCCGCCAGAGTATTTGTTACGGAGTATTTTTCCTGATGTATATTATTATCGCAATAATCATATTCGGCATACTTATCGCCATCCACGAGTTCGGTCACTTCACGGCGGCAAAGCTGTGCGGGGTCAAGGTCGAGGAGTTTGCGATAGGCATGGGCCCTGCGCTGTTTAAGAAGCAAAAGGGCGAGACGGTGTACGCCCTGCGCATTCTGCCGATAGGCGGCTTTTGCGCCATGGCGGGCGAGGATGAGGAATCCGACGACCCCAGAGCCTTCACAAATCAGGGCTTTTGGAAAAAGTTCGTCATCCTGTGCGCAGGCTCGTTCATGAATCTTGTTCTCGGCATCGTGCTCATCCTCATCATGTACGCCGGTGCGCAGGCGTTCGTCACGCCGACAATTGACCACTTCATGGACGGCTGCCCCTACGAGGGCACCGAGGCCATGCAGGCGGGCGACACCTTTTACAGCATCGACGGTCAGCGCATCTATCTTGTGAGCGATGTGTCGAGCTTCCTCATGCGCGGCGACGGCGTGTATGACATCGTCATGCTGCGTGACGGCGAGAAGGTAGAGCTAAAGGACTTTGCCCTCACGACCAAGACCTACGCCGAGTATGCAAACGAGGGGCCAAAATACGGCTTCGTTTTCGGCTACACCGAGGCCACCTTCGGCACGAAGCTTGAGTACACATGGAACACGACGCTTGAGTTTTCACGCCTTGCCTGGCTGGGGCTCGGTGACCTTATAAACGGTAAAGTCGGGCTCAAGGATATGTCCGGACCTGTCGGTATTGTCGACATGATGAACGAGGTCGGACAGCAGGCGGAAAGTGCCAAGGCCGCCGCCGATAATCTTCTGTACATTTCCGCATTCATTGCGGTGAACCTTGCTATCATGAATATGCTGCCCATTCCGGCGCTTGACGGCGGCAGGGTGTTTCTCATGATAGTTACGGTCATAATCGAAGCCGTCAGCCGCAAAAAGCTCGACCCCAAGTACGAGGGCTATATCCACCTCGGCGGCATGGTGCTGCTGCTCGGGCTGATGGCGCTTGTCATGTACAATGATATTGCAAAGCTTATAACGGGGTAAGACATGGATAAAAGAAACGAAACGAAAAAGATCATTGTCGGCGGCGTGCCGGTCGGCGGCGTGCGCAACGAGACTGAAGAGATGGCCCGGCTTTTTGATCTGCCGGAGATGGTTTTCCCAATGTTCCTGCTCTGCTTAGGCTATCCGAAGACTGTACCGCCGCAGCGTCCTCGTCTTGCGGAAACGTTGATCTGCGATACGGATCGATATCCGGCACTCCCGAATGAACAGCAGCTGGCAGACTATGAAGAAGAAGTGCGCCAATACTTTTTCCGGGCTTCCGGCGGAAGAAGCGACCGCGGCTGGACATCGCGCTGCCGCTATGCGATCAGCAAGAAGCCGCGCTATGAAGTCGACATCTTCCTCAAAAAAGCAGGCTTTATGACCGAGAACGAACCGGGAGAAAAGTAGGAGAATGAAGCACTCTGGGATTTGATCCTTATCAACGAAACAATTTGGCGAAAACAGCCGCATCCATGATCCTGCAGTGAAAGCAGAGACGTGAGGAGCGGTTGTTTTTTTGTAGAAAATTTGGCATGATATTTGCTTGTTTACTTTAAATAATACAAAAAGGAGGAAAACTATGATTATGACAGGAGCTCAATATATCGAGAGCTTAAGAAAATTGAACACAAGGGTCTACATGTTCGGCGAAAAGATCGACAACTGGGTCGATCATCCGATCATCCGTCCGTCCATCAACTGCGTGGCAG
>OLOV01001105.1_pt1 | contig 21979 bp, 19 predicted proteins | sample 1672931 | NCBI WGS metagenome assembly OLOV01 (sample SAMEA3136738, study PRJEB25190) | human gut metagenome | biome: human gut; feature: human-associated habitat; material: faeces | place: Austria | collected 2013
GCGCGGCATAGCGTATGGCGCGGCTCACAGCTTCGCCCTCGTCGCTTTTTCGCTGCGCTCGCGCTCGGCCTGCGGCGCGCGCAGGTAGATGGGCGTCAGCAGCCGGGCTTCCATGCGGCAGGATGAATCCAGTCTGGCCCAGTACGCGGCGGATGATGCGCGCAGCACGCGGGCATGCGGCGGCGCGAACCGCGCGCGTTCGCCCAGCAGCGCGCGAATGCGCGCTTCGTGAACAGCTGCGCCGTCGCCGGTGAAGGTGATGATTTCATTTTCGGGCAGTGCTTTCAAAAGCTCGGTCAGCGGCAGCGCCGCGTCCGGCAGGATCTTTTCGGGCAGCGCCGCGCCCGTCCAGCGGTAGGCGGCGCAGTACACCTGCTCGCGGCGCGCGTCCAGAATCGGGCAGACGACGCCGGGAACAAAGGGCAGCCCGGCGGCCAGCGCGGCCAGCGAATTCACGCGCGCGCAGGGCTTGCCGGCCGCGTGCGCCATGCCCTTCGCCGCGCACACGCCGATGCGCACGCCGGTGAACGAGCCCGGCCCGGCCGCGACGGCGAACAGATCCACGTCCGCGCACGTCAGGTTCTCGCGGCTGAGCAGCTCGTCCACGGCGGGCATGATCGTTTCCGAATGCGTCAGCGCCGAATTGATCACGATTTCTCCAAGCAGGCGGTCGTCCGCGAGCAGCGCCGCGGAGCAGGCCGGGCCGGAGGTATCGATGGAAAGAAGAATCATGCGCGCACCTCCCATTTTGAAAGCGCGTTTCGAATCAGCGCCTCGCGCCCCTCGGGCAGGAAGCAGGTCAGCTCGATTTCGCGGTCGTCGAAGCCCGCGCCGCGCACCAGATCGAGCTCGATGCGCACATCGGGGCATACGTCCGCCTGCTGCGGCCACTCGATCAGCGCCACGCCGTCGCCGCCGATGGATTCCTCCAATCCCGCGGCGAATAGCTCATCCGCGCTGGAAAGGCGGTACAGGTCGAAATGATACACCGGCAGCGCCGTTCCGCGGTAGGGCTGCATCAGCGTGAACGTGGGGCTCGCCATCGCGTCTGTCACGCCCAGCGCGCGCGCGCAGCCGCGGACCAGCACGCTCTTGCCCGTGCCGAGATCGCCGTACAGAAGCACGGAGTCTCCTTTTTGAAGGCAGGCGCCCAGCGCCTGCCCGAATGCGAAGGTATCTTCGCTGTTATGCGTATAATACATGCGTCTCCCCGATCAGCGCAGCCACACGGCGCCCTCCGGACGGATGTACAGCGGTTTGACCGCGCCCTGTCCGAACACGGAATCCATCGCTTCGCGGTAGGCGGGCATCAGATCGACGGGCACAAAAGCCAGAATCGTTCCGGCGAAGCCGCCGCCGTGAATGCGCCACGCGCCGCGGCCGGTCAGCATGCGGCGGCTCATTTCCAGCGCCAGCGGCATTTCCTGATTGTCGCCGCCGGGCACGAACAGGTTCTGCAGCAGCATCCAGCTGCTTTCGCCGGAGGCGATTACGCCGTCAAAGAACGACGCGAGATCGTCATTTTTGAGCGCCGTGAGCATCTCGCGCACGCGGCGATCCTCGTCCACAAAGTGCAGCGCGCGCAGAATGGCGCGGTCGGGTACCCTGCCCTTCAGAAGGGCGATGGACGATTCCACCCTGTCCTCCACGTCGCGCAGCGTCTCGCCGCCGAGCAGGCGTGCAACCTGCTTCATTTCGGCGGGAATGGCGGCGTATTCGTTCGTCAGGTTGCCGTGGTCGCCGCCGGCGGTCACAACGCAGGGAATGAAGCCCTTCTTCAGGAAATCGTACTGAACGGCTTCCACCTGCGCGTCGCCGTGATTGAAATCGATGAACACCAGCCCGCCGACGGCGCTGGCCATCTGATCCATCAGGCCGCAGGGCTTCAGGAAATAGTTGTTCTCGGCCTTCTGGCTCAGCTTCGCGTTCAGCTGATGATCGACCGTCCAGCCATTGTACAGCGCGTCGTTCACGGCCACCAGCATGACCTCGAACGCCGCGGAGGACGACAGGCCGCTGCCGCGCATGACGGTGCTGGAAACCTCCGCCTCAAAGCCGCCCACGGCGAAGCCGGCCTTCTTCATTTCGGCCGCTACGCCGCGAATCAGCGCCAGCGTGGTTTCCTTTTCGTCCTCATGCACGGTGAGATCGCTCACGTCCACGACGAACGGTTTGTCGTAGCCCGCGGAATACAGCGTCACGCGGTTGTCGTTCGTTTTGCGGGCGAGCGCCACGGTGTCCATGTCCACGGACGCCGCGAGCACACAGCCGTGATTGTGATCGGTATGATTGCCGGCGATTTCGGTGCGGCCGGGCGCGGAAATCAGTTCGCAGCCGTCGGCGGAGCCGAAATGACGGATAAAGTGTTCCTTCAGCGCCTCAAAGCGCGCAAGCTGCCGGTTGGCGGGTTCCTCGCCGCCATACAGGCGAACCAGGCGATTAAAATCCATTCGAGCCACCTCTTCAGTTTTTCTCATTTTCTATTGTAGCGCGAATTTGCGTTCTTGGCAACAGTTTTTCTTGACATTTCACCCGGAACGCGCAATAATAGCCCTATGTATGTACATAAGGAGGCCTTTATATGTCCGCGATGGAACGGCTGCTGGATTTTGCGGAACGAACCCGACTGATCGAGGCGGAGGATCGCGCCTACGCGCGCAACCGCCTTCTGGAGGCCATGCGTCTGGACGCGCCCGGGGAAAGCGCGAACGCGGAAGCGCCGCTGGGCGACACGATGACCGAGGCGCTGAACGCGCTGTGCGACGACGCGGTTCGCCGCGGCGTGATCAACGATACCGGCGAATCGCGCGATCTGTTTTCGGCGAAGCTGGCCGGATGCGTAACGCCGTCGCCCTATGAGGTGCGCGCACGCTTCTTTGAAAAATACCGCCGCTCGCCGGAGGAAGCGACGAAATGGTTCTACCAGATGTGCCGGGACGCGGACTATATCAAGGTAGACCGCATCCGCAAAAACGCCCGCTTCTTCGCCGAGGGGCTGGAAATCACGATCAACCTGTCCAAGCCGGAGAAGGATCCGCGCGACATCGCCAACGCGCTCAAGAGCAAGGCAGCCGGGTATCCGAAATGCATGCTGTGCGTGGAAAATCCCGGCTACGCGGGGCGGCCCGGCTTCCCGGCGCGCCAGAATCACCGCATGATCCCGCTGAACCTGAACGGCGAAGGCTGGCACATGCAGTATTCTCCCTACCTATATTATAACGAGCATTGCATCGTGCTGAGCGATATTCATCGCCCGATGGCGATTTCCGAGGCCGGCTTCCGCCGCCTGTTCGCCTTTGTGGAGCAGTTCCCGCACTACTTCCTCGGCTCCAACGCCGACCTGCCCATCGTGGGCGGTTCGATTCTCACGCACGACCACTTCCAGGGGGGAAACTACGAGTTCCCGATGGATCGCGCCGGGGACGAAATCGCGCTGACGGCGGATGATCCGGCGATTCGCGCCTCCATCGTGGACTGGCCGATGAGCTGCCTGCGCCTGAAGAGCACGGACGCGGAGGCGCTCGTTCGCAAGGCGGTTCAGGTGCTGAACGCGTGGCGCGGCTATTCGGACGAAGCGCTGGGCGTCTACGCCGAGACCGACCAGAAGCACAACACCATCACGCCCATCCTGCGCCGCGCGGGCGGCGAATGGAAGCTGGATCTGGTGCTGCGCAACAACCGCACCAGCGCGGAAAATCCGCTGGGCATCTTCCATCCGCACGCCGACCTGCATCACATCAAGAAGGAAAACATCGGCCTGATCGAGGTAATGGGTCTGATGATTCTGCCCGGACGGCTGCTCACGGAGCTGAAGGACGTGGAAGCCTACCTGACCGGCGAACGCGCGCTGACCGACGTACCTGCCGCCGACGCGCCGCTGGCCCGTCACTGGGATTGGACGCGCGAGCTCGTGTCCCGCTTCGGAAGCGCGAACACGCCGGAGCAGGCGACGGAGATCATCCACAAGGGTCTGGGCGAGAAGTGCCGCCGCGTGCTGGCCGACGCGGGCGTATACAAGCAGACGCCGGAAGGCCGCGAGGGCTTCGTGCGCTTCCTGAACACCTGCGGCTTTGACCGCGCGTAAGGTCAATCGTTTGTCATGAAAAGGGCTGCCGCTTTGAAAAGGGCGGCTCTTTTTTCACATTGCGGAAGATGAAAGCGCATACGGTCGGCAGTTTTCACAAATGCGTCGTGGGTGTATTGACAGCGAAAAACGCTCGTGATACAATCGCTTAAACGATTAAGCAAAGGAAAGGCTGAATCAAACGTTCATGGCGACGACCAAAACGACGATCCGAGATATTGCCGAACGAACCGGCTATTCGGTGGCGACGATCAGCAAGGCGCTCAACGGTCTGCCCGATATCGGGGAGGAAACGACGCGGCGCGTGCGCGAAATCGCCGAGGAAATGGGGTACATTCCCAACAATCGCGGCCGCGCGCTGCGCACGAACCGCAGTCACACGATTGGACTATTGTGGTTCCTGCAGGGGGAGAGCGTGTGGACGCACGAGCTGTTCGCGAGGATGGCGCGGGGGCTTCAGTCCATTGTGGAGGTCGCAGGGTACGACCTCACGCCCATCAGCTGCAACAGCGCGCTGGAAGGGCGCTATCTGAGCTATTGCCGCTATCGCGGCTACGACGGCGTGATCATCATGAGCAGCGGTTATCGCGAGGAAGGGCTGACGGAGCTGATTCGAAGCGAAATTCCCGTGGTGACGATCGACTGCGTTTATCCCAGCTGCGGCTGCGTGACGGCGGATCAGCGGGAGAGCCTTTCCGCGCTGCTGAACTACGTGTATGAGCTGGGGCATCGGAAAATTGCCTATGTGTATTCGGACGCGGACAGCGCCGTGGCCATCGACCGCCGGAAGGCGTTCGACGAGGTTTCGGCGAAGCTGGGGCTGCGCCTTCCGCCGGAATACAAAAAGCCCGCCGATTTCCGAAACGAGGAAGCCAGCGCCAAAGCGACGCGGGAGCTGATTGCGCTCGCGGAGCGCCCCACGTGCATCCTGTATCCGGACGATCTTTCGGCCGTGGGCGGCATGCGCGCGCTGACGGAGGCCGGCTTGTCCATTCCCGGCGACGTGAGCGTCGTCGGCTACGACAACATTCCGCTTTCCGCCTATTTGCAGCCGCCGCTGACCACCTACGACCAAGATGGCGACGAAATCGGGCGCAGCGCGGGGCGGCTGATTCTGGATGCCATTGAGAAGCCGCGCGGCGCGTCGGAGCGTGTGACCGTGACCGGACGGCTGATTCCGCGCGAATCGGTGGCCGACCTGCGCGCGAGGTAGCTTGAACGAAAAACAGAAAGAAAGCGCTTTGCCGATGTGTTTCGAAACTGCGGCAAATCTGTGCTTTCTTTTTATTTTTCAGGCAGAGGGCTTGAATGATTACATGGATTGTCATATGATAGGAGAAATGAAAATGGGGGAGAATCCGATGCGCATTGTTGTGCTGGACGGCTGCGCGGCGAACCCGGGCGACATTTCGTGGGACGCGCTTCGCGCGCTGGGCGAAACGGTGATCTATGACCGCACGCGGAATGAGGAAATCGTGCCGCGCGCGCTGGGCGCGGACGCGGTGCTCACGAACAAGTGCCCGATGACCGCGGAGACGATCGCGGCGCTGAAGGGGCTTAAATATATCGGCGTGCTGGCGACGGGGTATAATATCGTGGACGTGGCCGCGGCGAAGGCGGCTGGCGTGGCGGTTACGAACGTGCCCGCCTATTCCACGCGCGCGGTGGCGCAGCACGTGTTCGCGCTGACGCTGGAAATCGCGTCGCGCGTGGGCATGCACGCGCGGGCGGTCGCCGAGGGCGAATGGACGAACGCGAAGGATTTCTGCTTCTGGAACGCGCCTTTGACCGAGCTGGCCGGAAAGCGGCTGGGCATCGTTGGCTACGGCGCAATCGGCCGCGCCGTCGGCGAAATCGGACGGGCGTTTGGCATGATGGTGGACGCGTATTCGCCGTCCCGCTGCGAAAAAAGCCGGCTTGACGAAATCATCCGCACGGCGGACGTGATTTCACTCAACTGCCCCCTGAAGCCCGACACGGCGGAGATGATCAACCGAAGCACGCTTTCCATGATGAAGCGCGGCGCGTGGCTGATCAACACGGCGCGCGGCGGGCTGGTGAACGAGGCGGACGTCGCCGAAGCGCTCCGCGCGGGGCAGCTTGGCGCGTATGCCGCGGACGTGGTTTCGGTGGAGCCGATTCGCGCGGACAATCCGCTGCTGACCGCGCCGAACACCATCCTCACGCCGCATATCGCGTGGGCGCCGTATGAAACCCGCGTGCGGCTGATGAACATCGCGGTTAACAATCTTTCCGCGTTTTTGACGGGAACCGTTTTGAACCGCGTGGACGTCTAATTCTACAAAAGGGAATTTCCGGAAGACCGGAATAACGCCCGGCCTTTCGACGGAGGATACATGGAAGACCTGTTTTCCGCGGGCGTAAAAACGCTCGCGCCGCTGGCCGACCGCATGCGGCCGCGCACGCTGGACGAGTTTATCGGCCAGAAGCAGATTGTGGGCGAGGGAAAGCTCCTCAGGCGCGCCATCGAGGCCGACCGGCTGACCAGTTCCATCTTCTTTGGCCCGCCCGGAACCGGCAAAACGACGCTGGCGACCATCGTGGCCGAAACATCCAAGGCTGCGTTTGAGAAGATGAACGCCGTCACCAGCGGGGTTTCGGAGGTGCGCGAGGTGCTGGCGCGCGCCGAGGATCGGCAGAAGCTGTACGGCAAGACGACCTATCTGCTGCTGGACGAGTGTCACCGCTGGTCAAAGGCGCAGTCGGACAGCATCCTGCCCGCCATTGAAAAGGGTATCGTGCGCTTCATCGGCTCCACCACGGAGAATCCCATGATCGCCATGACGCCCGCCATCGTGAGCCGCTGCCGCCTGTTTCGCTTTGAACCGCTGACGGACGCGGACGTGATCGAAGCGCTGCGGCGCGCCTGCGCGGACGAGGAGCGCGGGTACGGCCGCATGGGTGTGACGCTGGACGACGACGCGGCGGCGCTGATTGCGTCCGCGGCGAGCGGAGATGTGCGCTCGGCGCTGAACGCGCTGGAAATCGCGGTGCTGTCCACGCCGGTGGGACGCACGGGGCGGGTGCACGTCACGCGCGAGGTGGCGGCGGACTCGGTGCAGCAGAAGCCGCTTCGAATGGACGAGAGCCTGTTTTACGACATGCTCAGCGCGTTCTGCAAGTCGCTTCGCGGGTCGGACGCCGACGCGGCGCTGGCGTGGTTTGCAAGGCTGGATCACGCGGGCGTGGATCCGCGCATCGTTGTGCGCCGGGTGATCGTGCACGCGTCTGAGGACGTGGGCATGGCCAATCCGAACGCCATGCTGGCCGCAGCCGCGGCGTGGCAGGCGCTGAACGCCGTTGGCATGCCGGAAGCAAGGCTGCCCATCGCGCAGGCGATCATCGCTGTGTGCGAAAGCCCGAAGTCCAATTCGGTGGCCGTGGCGGTGGAGCGCGCGTTCGCCGACGCGGAGAAGGGCGGCTTTGAGAGCGTCCCCGCGCATCTGCGCGATACGCACTACAAGGGCGCGGGGCAGCTTGGCAGCGGAGAAGGTTACCTGTATCCGCACGATTTTCCCGGGCATTATGTAAAGCAGACGTATGCGCCCGCCGACGCGGCGGGCATGCCGTATTATCAGCCCTCCGATCAGGGCGGGGAAGTGGAAATCGCCCGCCGCAGGGAGGCGCGCGAAAGGGTCGGGTGCGAAAATCCGACCGGCGCAAAGGGAGCAGGGAATGGCAAAAAAGAAGACTAACGGAAAAAAGACCGCCGCGACAGGCAAGCGGCGCGCGCAGGGCAAGCGCAGGGTTCGGGAGGAATCCTGCTGGTGGGCGCTGCCTGTATCGTGCCTGATGATCCTGATTCTGGCGGTCACCGCGTTTTTAGCGGTGCACGAAATCAGCGAAAATCGCCGGTTCCGCATCATGCGCGCGGCGGTGGAAAGCGACGGCTTCTATTCGGGCATCATCGTCGAGGGCTACGCGCTGACGGATGTGACGCTGGATACCGCGCTGAAGCACTGGGAAGAGAGGATCGAGCCCGCCTACGCCGACCGCACGGTCACGCTGACGTACAACGGACAGACGTGGTCGAAGACCTGCCGCGAGCTGGGCTATTCCAGCAATTACCGCGAGGTGCTGGGCAACGCGTGGTCGCGCGCCCGCAGCGGCACTCTGGAGCAGCGCTATCGTTCGCTTCGGCAGATCGGCAGCGCGCAGGAGCGCTATGAGATCACCCGCACGCTGTATGACGAAGCGCAGCTGCGCGCGTGGACGGACGGAATCGCCGCGTCGCTGACGGTAGACCCGGTAAACGCGCAGGTGACGGGCTTCGACGTGGATACGCGCAAGTTCACGTTCGCTTCCTCTGCCGTGGGCTATTCCGTGGACGCGGACGCGCTGTACCGGCAGGCGAGCGCGGCGCTGAACGGCGGCGGCGCGACGGTGCAGGTGGCCGTGAACACGGTGGAACCCACGAAGGATTCGTCCGACGTGAACGGCAGGTTCGGCATGATCACGCAGGCTGTGACGAACGCGTCCAGCTCCAACAGGAATCGCCTGACCAACCTGCGGCTGGCGTGCGCGGCCCTCAACGGCTATTGCATCCAGCCGGGCGAGACGTTCTCGTTCAATCAGGTCGTCGGTCAGCGCACGGCGAAGCGCGGCTACAAGAAGGCGACGGTCTATCAGTCCGGCGAGCTTGCCGAGGACATCGGCGGCGGCGTCTGTCAGGTGTCCACGACGCTGTGGAACGCGGCGATGAAGGCCAACTGTGAAATCGTGGAGCGCAGCGAGCATTCCCGCACGGTGGCCTATGTGGACAAGGGCAAGGACGCGACGGTCAGCTGGCCGGGACAGGACATGAAGTTCAAGAACACGTCGTCCTCGCCGATGTATCTGGTGTGCTACGTGAGCGACAACAAGCGCGTATACTGCGAGGTGTACGGCGAGCTGTTCCCGAACGGACGCTACATCACCATCGAAGCCAAGACCACGCAGACGGTCAAACCGGATGATCCGGTATACACCTACAATCCGCTGCTCGGCTCCGGTCAGGAGGTCGTGGTCAGCGAGGCGCGCAAGGGCTATCGAGCCGAGGCGTACCGCGTGTACCACAGCGCCGACGGCAGCGAAATCAAGCGCGTTCTGCTGTGCAAGTCCTACTACAAGCCGGCGCGCGCGCAGATTGAATACGGTTGATGAAAGAGGAACAGCATGACGTTTTCTGAGGTTTTGCGGGCGCACGCGGCGTGGTATCCCGAAATGCGGGAGGGCGATTTTCTCAAGCTGTGCTATCAGCACGCGCTGGGCTGCGGTCATCTGGTGAAGGACGAAGCCGAGGCCGTGCGGCGCATCCGTGCCGAACGCGCGCCGGGCGAAGAAGGCGTATCGTTTGAGCCCATCGGGAACGGGCTTGTGCGCATGCACCTGAAGGGAATGGACGCGCGATTCAGCGACGAAATCGCCGCGCGGATGTTCATGTATACCGCCGAAACGTTCCATCCCGCGCCGGACGCGCTCGAGAGTGCATTGCAAACGCTGGCGGAAACCTTCCCGACGGATGCCATGCGCGCCGCGATTGCCGCCTATCGCGCGGAGGGCTGTCCGATGGTCAGCCACACGGAAGCGTATCGCCGCGCGTACGCACCGGCGTATCGCGTGGTTTCCGAGCGCTTTGCCCGCTATGCCACTCTTTTCGAAGCGGCCGCACGGCTCCCGGAGGGCGCGATTTTCGCGCTTGACGGCATGTGCGCGTCGGGGAAAACGTCGCTTTCGAACGCGCTGGGCTTTGTGTTCCGCGCGCCGGTGTTCCATATGGACGATTTCTTCCTGCCCGCGGAGAAGCGCACAAAGGAGCGGCTTTCCGAGGTGGGCGGCAACGTCGACCGCGAGCGCTTCCGCGAAGAAGTGCTTGCGCCGCTGGCCGCGGGACGGACGGTTTCTTATCGCCGGTTTGACTGCGGCACGATGACCATCCTGCCGCCGGTCGAAATCAAGCCCGGAAGGCTCAACATCGTGGAGGGCGCGTACGCCTGCCATCCTGAGCTGCGCGGCTATTACGCGCGCACGGCCTGCCTGACCGTGCCGCCGGAGGAGCAGCTTCGCCGCATCCGCGCGCGCGACGGGGAGGAAATGCTGGAACGCTTCCGCACGATGTGGATTCCGATGGAAAACCGATATCTTGAAGCGGATCGAATCCGCGAACAGGCGGATTTCGTATATTGAACGCAGAAAAGCGAACGCGCCGGACGCGTTCGCTTTTTGCATGCTGTGGTTCAGAAGCTCCACAAAAGAATGCCCAGACCGGCCGACAGCGCGATCATCAGAATGGGAGAGGGCTTTTTGCCGCGCAGCCGTTTATAAATCAGCCGGATGCCGATCAGCAGCGCGAAGATGATCAGCCCGCGTCCGTTTATGGCAAGGCCGTTTCCGGGCGACGTGAAGCCGAGCAGCGTATCGAGCGCCAGCGTGAGTGCCGTCGCGAGAATCAGCGCCACGACGCACGGGCGCACGCCGGAGAGAAACGCGTTCACGCCTGCATACCGCAAAAGATTCTTCAGCACCGCCGAAATGAGCAGGATGATGACGAACGATGGCAGCACCACGCCCAGCGTGGCGAGCATGGAGCCCAGTATGCCGCCCTGCGACGCGCCGATGAAGGTGGCTATATTCACGGCCAGCGGCCCGGGCGTGGACTCCGAAACGGCGATGAAGTTGATCAGCTCGCTCTCCGTCAGCCAGCCGTTGGAAATCACGGTCTCGCGAATCAGCGAAATCATGCCGTAGCCGCCGCCGAAGGACACCGCGCCGATCATCAGGAACGTCAGAAACAGTCGAAGATAGATCATTTCCCGTTCGCCCCCTTCCCGGAAAGCCTGCGCAGCGAATACGCCGTCAGTCCCACAAGGCCGCTGATCAGAATGTAGAAGATGGAGGAGAAGCCCACGGAAAAGATGGAAAACGCCGTCATGACCGCGAGCACGCAGAAGAAGATGACGAGGCTCAGCGCGTCTCTGCGAAGGCTTTTCAGCATGTCGAGCCCCGCCGTCAGAATCAGATAGACCACGCACACCTGAATGCCGCGGAAGGCGCGCGCGACCCATTCGAGGGCGAGGAAGCGCTCGAAGAACAGGGAAATGAGATAGATGATGCCAAACGACGGCAGGCTGACTGCCAGCGTGGCCAGCGCCGCGCCCGCCACACCGGCGACCTTGTAGCCGATGTACGTGGCGCTGTTGATGGCGACGGGTCCGGGCGTGGACTCGGCAATCGCCACCATGTCCAGAAATTCCTCGCGCGTCATCCATTTCTTTCGGTCGATGAATTCGGTTTCGAGCAGCACGATCATCGCGTACCCTCCGCCGAAGGTGAAGGCTCCGATTTTCAGAAACGTGAAAAACAGTCTGCCCAGCTTGCCCATAGCGGTCATACCTCCCATGCTCAGTCGGCTACGATCTGATTATATGGAATTCTTGACATAAATCAATTCATATATTAAAATAGAAACCATAAGAAATTCAGTATGAATTGGAGTCGAAACCATGACGATTCGCCATTTGCAGATTTTCAAAACCGTGTGCGACTGCGGGGGCATTACCGCGGCGGCGGAGCGGCTGAACGTCACGCAGCCGTCCGTCAGTCTTGCCATGCGGGAATTGGAGACGTTTTACGGCGCGCGGCTGTTCGATCGAATGAACCGCGGCGTGTATCCCACGGAGGCGGGACTGCTTTTGCGGCGATACGCCGAGGAAATCCTCGCGTCGTTCGAGGAAGCCGCGTCCGTTCTGCGCGGCGGGAGGGCAGTGCGCCGGTGCCGCGTCGGCGTGAACGTGTCGGTGGCCGAGACCTATCTGGCTCCGCTCGTCGCGCGCATCCGGCGGGACGCGCCGGACGTCGACCTGAGCGTCTTCGTGAAGAACAACGCCCAGCTCGACGAAATGCTCTCGGAAAACCGAATCGACTTCGCGATTTACGATGGCGCGTCCGAGACGGGCGCGCGCGTCGCGCTGCCGCTGGCAGAGGAATGTCAGGTGGCGGTGTGCGCCCCGGCGCTCTTCGAGCGGGAAGCGATTGAACCGACTGAGCTCGCGAAAAAGCCGCTCCTGCTTCGGGAAGCAGGGAGCGGCCTGCGCGTCTGCGTGGACGCGGCGCTCTCCCGCGGCGGCTACCCTTACCGAATCGCCGCCGAGAGCAACAGCACGCTGGCGCTGCTCGAGCTGGCGCGCGCCGGACTCGGCTTCGCCATCGTTCCCCGCCCGCTGGCGGAAAAATACACGACGGATGGCCAGCTGAAGCTCGTCCAGATTCAGAACCCGCCGATCACGCGGCGCTACGCCCTCGTCTACCATACCGGTAAAACCCTCACCCCCGCCATGCAGACCGTCATTCACGCCTGCAAGGCGCTCTCGGCGAATGATACTTCAAAATAGTCAGCGGATGAGCACTGGGATGTTCGCGCGGGCGAAGATGGAGCGGGCGGTTTCGAGGGCGGAGGGGGTGGGGCGGGAGAAGGAATAGGGGTAGGGTTTTCCGAGCAGGGCGTATTTTGCTCCGGCGCAGGGATTATAGGGAAGCAGCTCTACGCCGCGCAGGTTTTTGGAGCCTGACAGCAGGCGACAGGTGGCTTGCATGTTGGCGGGGTCGTCGTTCACGTTCTGAATGCTCGGAATGCGAACGATGAAGGGAACGCCGGAGGTCTTGAGGTGGGCGAGGTTTTGGAGGATCGGTTCGTTGGAAACGCCGGTATAGCGGCGATGGGCGGCAGGGTCGGCCAACTTGAGGTCGATATAGACGAGCTCGACGCGTTTCAGCGCTTCGCGCCAGGCGTCCGGCGCGCAGAAGGCGCTGGTTTCGAGCGCGCGGTGCAGCGGGCGCAGGCGATCCAGCAGCTCGCAGAGAAACTCCGGCTGCATCAGCGGTTCGCCGCCGGATACTGTGACGCCGCCGTCGCGAAGGAACGGCTCGGCGGCCAGCACGCGGCGGGCGAGCGCGTCCGCGTCCCACCATTTGCCGCTTATGCGTAGGAGCCCGCGCGGGCAGCGGGACAGACAGCGTCCGCAGCCCGTGCAGGCGGTTTCGCATTCCGTGCGGCACGCGCCGCAGCCGGTGCAGCCGTTCGGGTTGCGCACGCGCTGGGGGCGCGGCTCCCAACCCTCCGGGTTGTGGCACCATTGGCAGCGCAGGGGACAGCCCTTCAGGAACACGGTTGTGCGCAGGCCGGGGCCGTCGTGCACGGCCATTTCCTCGATGGCGAAAACGAGTCCCTTCATAATGGCAGCCTCATTGCGCAAACTCGGCGCGCGCGATGATCTGATCCTGATACGCCTTCTCAAGCTCCACAAAATGCCCGCTCCAGCCCCATACGCGCACGATCAGGTCGCCGTGCTTTTCCGGGTGCAGCTGCGCGTCGCGCAGCGTTTCGCGGTTCACGGCGTTCAGCTGAAGCTGGTGTCCGCCCATCCGGATGTAGGTGCGCACCATCTTTGCGACCTTCTGAATGCTGTCCGGCGCACCGAAGATTGTGTCGTGCAGCTCCAGCGTGAACGGGCCGCCGTTGGGCAGCAGCGACAGGTTGTCGAGCGTGAAGCCGCCCAGCACGGAGAAGAGCCCCGCGTCGGTGATGAACAGCGACGGGGAAAAGTTCGCGGGCAGCGCTTCGCCGAAGCTGCGGCCGTCGGCCGTCGCGCCAAGGCCTTCCGCGTGCCACAGGTAATACATGGCCGTGCCGGTGCCGCCGCGCACAAGTCCGCCGCGCTCGTTGACCAGCCCCTCCAGCGATTTTGCGTACATTTCAATCAGCTGATGCGCTACGATTTTGGCTTCGTCGTCGCGGCCCAGCTTCGGCGCGTCGTGGCGCAGCTGATATTGCAGCTCGCGGTCAAACTCAAAATTCGTGCTCAGCGCTTCGAGCAGCCGCGCTTTGGAAAGCGTGCCGTCTTCATAGACCCACTTCTTCACGACCGCCATCTGGTCGACGGCGCAGGAGAAGCCGGTGCCGTGGAAGCCGAAGTTGTTGTACTTCGCGCCGAGGGAAATATCGCGCTTCTGCTCCATGCAGTTCGCCATCAGCACGGAATGAAAGGGCGCGGGCTCGAAGAACAGATCGTGAATCCCGTCAAATTCCGCTTTTGACCGGCGCTTCAGGTTTTCAAACCATTTTTCGGTCAGTTCCTCGAAGGTTTTTGCGCCCTCAAGGCTTTCCATGATCGTGTTCCGCGCGACCTCCGCCAGCGGCACCGCGCCGATGTTCGGGATGTCCATGCCCGTGCCGGGAATGATGAATTCCCAGCAGGCCGCGGTCACATAATCGCGCGCGTCCTCGAGCGCGTAGCCCAGCCGCGTGAGACCGGGAATCACAACGTCGTCGTTCGCGTACTGCGGGAAGCCCATTCCGGCGCGCGTGAGCTCCGTGGCCAGCTCGTAGAGATCGTCCGGCGTGTCGGCGGTCAGGCGCAGGTTCAGCTTGGGGTCGATCTGGTGCAGCGCCAGACTTGCGCGAATGGCCATGTACGTCAGCTCGTTCACGGCGTTCGTGCCGTCGCGGCGGCAGCCGCCCAGCATCAGGCTCTGGCCGTCGTCGCCCCACATGATGGAGGGGTACAGATCGGAATCGCGGTTGAAGCTGAGGAAGAAGTCCTCGATCAGGGACAGCGCGTCCTCGTCGGTCAGCCAGCCGGCGGCCTTATCGGCGGCGTAGAACGGGTACATGTACTGATCGAAGCGGCCGACGGTGCAATGATACGCTCCGCTCGCCCACAGGACAAAGTGCACGGCGCGGAACAGCTGCAGCGCTTCGGCAAACGTCTGCGCGCCGGTACGGATGCTTCGGCGCAGCGCTTCGGCCTGCGCGGCCTGCCCATGTTCTTCCTCCAGCGCGGCGTAGCGGTCGGCAAAGCGCTCGGCGGCGTCGATCGTGCGCTGCACATATCCGGCGTATTCCTTCTGCTCGGGAGTCGCTTCGTCCAGACCGTTCAGCAGCCGGGCGCGGCGGCCTTCCAGACCCTCGCGCAGCACGGTTTCATAGTCGCACGCAAGGTTGCACACCTTCCCGTGCTCGTGCACGAAGTGATGCGCGCGGATCTCGTCCAGCTCGCCGGGCGCGTAGATGTCCGGAAAGTCGGTCAGTGTGCGGAGAAACTGGATGTCGGTGTCCGCCAGCAGCACCGGCGTTTCCATTTCCAGAAACCGTTCCAGACGGCGCGTGGCGCGCTCGATCAGCGGCAGGGCGGGATCCTGAAGCGCTTCGCACAGGGAAGTCCATTCGGCTTCGCTGAGCACGCGGCGCAGCTTGCGGTGCTCGCGGGCGTTCATAAAATCCAGTTGACGGCGTATGCGTTCATTCATGGGATACTTCCTCCTGTTTGAAATCCCGGCGCGTGCTGCCGCGCGCGATCAGGCGCACGGGAAGGCGTTCCAGCCGCGGCGCGGCGTCGGGATGCTGAATTCGGTTCAAAAGCTGTGCGACGGTTCGTTCCGCTTCCAGCGCCCGGTCGCAGGCGATGGAGGTGAGGGAAAAGGGCATGCGGAACAGCGAGCCGATGTCGTCAAAGCCGCAGACGGCTACGTCCTGCGGAATGTGTATGCCGCGGCTGAGCAGCGTGCTTGCGGCTTCCAGCGCCATCAGGTCGCTGAACGCGAACAGCGCGTCGTATCCGTCCAGCGCTTCAAGACAGGCTTCCGCGCCGCCGGACGCAACGTCCGCGTATATGGTGAGCGGCGAAAGACCGTTTTCGCGCATGACGGCTTCGTAGCCCTCCCGGCGCAGCGCCGCGGAGGAAATGAACGCCGGCCCGCTCAGGAATACCGGCCGGCGGCAGCCCTGCGCAAGCAGATGGGCGGCGGCAAGGCGCGCGCCCTCGCGGTCGTCCCATGTCACGGTGTCAAACGGCGCGTCGGGAAATTCGCGTCCCAGCAGCACGCAGGGAACGCGGTGCTGCGTCAGCAGGGCGAGGCTGTCGCCGTTTTTCTGGCAGGGGCAGAGGATGACGCCGTCGACCTGATAGCTGATGGCCGTGCGAATGGCGGCGGTCTCGGCGGCGGGGTCTTCGTCGGTGTTCAGAATCAGCGTCTGATAGCCCTTTTCCTGCAAAAGGCGGCTCAGCGAGCGGATGCGCTGGGCGAAAATGGGGTTGGACACGTCGCCGAAGATGAGCGCGACGGTGTGACTCTGCCCGGAGCGCATCGCACCGGCGAGCACGTTGTGCACGTAGCCCATTTCGCGCGCCGTCTGGTAAATCCTCGCCTTCGTCGACGGCTGCACCAGCGGCGAATCGCGCAGCGCGAGGGACACGGTGTTCGCCGTCAGGCCGAGCCGGTCGGCGATGCTTTTCAAGGTGGGCTTGTTTGTTTTCGGCATGTGCGCGCTCCTTATCGTCTGGCCTTTGAAAGAAAATCCCGAGGCGGCCTGCCGAGCTTTCGGCGGAATAGTCGGGAAAAATAGTATACGTCGGAAAAACCGGCGGCTTCGCAGACGCGGCCGACGGTCGCGTCCGGCGCGGCCAGCAGTGACACGGCGACGGTTAACCGCTTGTCGAGCAGCAGCGCCATCGGGCTTTTTCCGTATTCCCGACGACAGAACTTGGTAAGGTAAGAAGAAGAAACCCCAGCCTGTGCGCTCAGCTCGTCCACGCGCCATGGGCGGCGGTATTCGTCCAGCATGCGGCGCAGGGCAGCGCTCGCGCGCTGGGAGGGGGAAGGCAGGGGGAGAGGCTCATCTTCCGCGCTTCGCAGAAATTCGATCAGCGCAAGTCCGGCGATCAGCGAAGCGGCTTCCTCCGCGCAGATGCGGCTCTCAACCGTTTCCCGCGCGAGCGCGTCCAGCCAGCGCTTCAGAGGGGAAGAATCCTTCAATGGGACGGCGTGGTTCAGCGGGGGATGACAGTCGCGGAGAAACGCGTCCATCCCGGAAAGATGGACGCAGGCAATGATGTCCGCGTCCGTGGGGAGCGTGTCGGCAGCATCCGAAAGGCGGCAGAACTCCCGGCCGTCCTGACGGTACAGAGTCAGAAGGTACTGACCGTCCTCCACAGCCCGAAGATCGCCTGTCCAGTTCATTCAATCACCTCGAAATGCCGAAATGTGCAAATGCCGTGCTGAATTCTCCATTGCGTCTCATGTATATCTATGATAGCATTCGAAGGGTGGAAAGTCAATGCGTTTGCCATATGAACGATAATATTAACGATCATATTAAAGATGGGAGGATGCGGCATGGAAAAATACAGGGCGCCGTACCGGCTTCAGGCGCCGATGGGCGGCGTGCGGCTGACGGGCGGAAGATATAAGCGGGTGTTTGAGAACAACGTTCGTTTCCTGAAGGATTTCGACGTGGATCGCATGCTGTACTGGTATCGCGTGCATAAGGGCGTGGACGCGCCGGGCGTGCCGTACGCGGGCGACGCGGGGCATTTCGAGAACAACCTGAAGGGACAGACCGCGGGCGAGTTTCTGATGGGCGCGGGCACGGCGCTTCTGTGGGAGGAAGATGAGACGCTGCGGCATATGGTGCGCGAGGTGCTGGCCGGAATGGAGGCCTGCCGCGACGAGGACGGCTTCATCATTCCGATTCCGCGCGAGCAGTTTTCCACCCGCGAGTATCCCAACTACACGCGCGCGTGGATCACGTTCGGCCTGCTCGACGCGGGCTATGCCGGGGAGACGCGCGCCTTCGAGCTTGCCCGCGATATGACGGATGTGTTCAACAAAAGCGACGTGCTGCCGTATGTGAAGGATTTGAACCTCGGCTTTCAGGGCATTCTGGCCAACACGCGCATGTACGACGCGCCCAACGGCGCGCCGGAGGATATTCGCGTCGCAATCGACGCGTATCAGGAAACGTGGTGGCTTGAGCAGCTGATCCGCGGAGACCACCGCGCGATTTACGAGCATCCCGGCAATCATCCGCATTCCACACTGCTGACGACGCTGGAGGGCTATCTTGACCTGTATCGCGCAACCGGCGAAGAGCTGTATCTGAATGCCGTGAAGCGCGCGCTGGGCATGTACGAGGACAAGTGGCAGCACGTCGGCGGCGGAATCAACATGTGCGAGTTTGACCGCTACTGGCCCGGCTGTAACTGGCTGGATCCATCGCACAACTACAACGAGCTGTGCTCCACCAATTTCTGGGTGCTGCTCAATCAGCGCATGCACCGGCTGGAGCCGGATGACGCGCACTATGTGGATGAGATGGAAAATTCGCTGTACAACGTGCTCTTCGCGTCGCAGGTGGAGAGCCGCGGCTACCACTATCTGAACTTCTTACAGCGGACGAAGGACTATCGCTATCTCGACCGCGCCACCTGCTGCGCGTCGCTGGGCACGCGGCTGGCGGGTCTTCTGCCGCAGTTCCTGTATGCCTACACCGACGACAGCGTGTACGTGGACATGTACGCTTCCAGCGAGGCGGAGCTGCCGAACGGCGTGAGCCTTTCGGTAACGTCCGGCCTGCCGGAGTCGGGAAGGGTAAGAGTCGCGGTTACAAAGGCGGAAAAGCCGTTCACACTCCGGCTGCGCATACCACGCTGGGCGTGCGCGGATGGACGGAGCTATTATGAGACGCATGAAAACGTGACCGCCGGCGCGGTGTTTGAGAAGGAATTTCCGTTCGATTTCCGCGTCAAGCGCTATACCGGCGGGGAGGAAATCAAAGGGAAGGAGCGCTATGCCGTCGAATACGGCCCGCTGCTGTTCGCCGCCATGGGCGCGCCGAACCCGCTTACCGTGCGCTTCAACCCGGCGGCGCCGTCCGCGTGGTTTACGCCCGTGAAGCAGATGATGCCCGGCGGTTCGGTTCTCCGGCTGAAGCTGAAGGGCGATCGGATGCACGAGTACCGCGCGTATATGGACATTCACGACGAACCATTCGACGTGTATCCCATTGTGGAAGCGCCCGCAGAGGAATAACGCGCCATGCCCGCGCGAGACAGGAACGGCGGTTCAGCCGTCTCTGTCTCGCGCGGGCGATGTGTGATTTTTGATTTTTATGGATGGCGGTGCCTGCGCGGATGCTGGAATGTTGCCTTGGTCAGTCATTCTGGTTTCGGGTGCGGAAATCCTCGTCGATGCGGGATTTCCAGTTGTTGCCGAGCGGAGCTCTGGCGCGGACGGCGGAAACGGCGTCGCTCAGAACCTCATAGTTGAGCTGCGTGCCCTTATGGTCGGAGTGGTAGTTGACGGCGTGGCTTTCGTCGATGCCGAAGCGGCGGGCGGTTTCGGCCACGTCGATGTTTGCGCCGAGGAAGAGGAATTCCCATTTGTATTTCGTCTTCTGGCGCTCGATCATATGCTTTACCATGTCGGCGTCGTACCGGTGGCTGGCGTTTTCCATGCCGTCGGTCGTGATGACGAAGAGCGTATGCTCCGGCACGTCCTCCGGGCGGGCGTATTTGTGAACGTTGCCGATGTGATGAATCGCGCCGCCGATCGCGTCCAGAAGCGCCGTCGAGCCGCGAACGGAATAGTCGCGCGCCGTCATGGGCGCGACGCAGCCGAGCGGCACGCGGTCGTGCAGCACGGTGCTTTCGTGGTCGAACAGCACCGTGGAGACCAGCGCTTCGCCGGGCTCTCTCTTCTGCTTTTCGATCATGGAATTGAAGCCGCCGATGGTGTCGGCTTCCAAACCGCACATCGAGCCGCTGCGGTCGAGAATGAATACGAGTTCCGTCATGGAAAAACCCTCCTTCGTTGATTTCGCTTTGAGTATAGCGAATCGGAAGGAGGGTTCGGTCGCCCGGCAGGCGACAATTTTCAGCCGCCCAGCAGACTCTGGTCAAAGGTGAACAGCGCTTCGTTGATCTCGAAGATGTCGTACCGTTTCCGGGCAATGAAGTATTCGACGATGACGTCAAACTTGCTGCTGGCGCTCAGGGCGTACCCGGCGCGGGCAAGGAGATCGCGGGTCTCGTTTAGATCCAGCTCCAGCGCGACGGCAAAGGCGAGGACCGTGGATTTGGAGGGGCGGTAATCCGCCTTTGTGCGGATCTTGGAGAAGAGCTTGCGGTCCACGTTGGCTTTTTTGTAGATCTCGGAATCCTTTTTTCCGCTGCGGTCGATGAGCCGGAGCAGCGTTTCCGAAAACCCGGCGTCCAGATGCGCCAGCCGCTCATCCAGCCCGCGGACCGCCGCCGGCGCAGACTCCGCCGCTGCATAGGCGCAGACCGGCTCCTCGCCGCACCTCAGAGCGGCGCTCCGCCGCTGCCGCTCCCGCAGGGAGTCGCTGTGCGTATCGACATAATGATCGTCAATGTACTCGGCGATGTCGGCAAACAGGCGGCTGCCGGTCCGGAAGGACTTGCTGCCGAAAACGACGATGTAGACCGTCATATCGTTTCGCAGCAGAAATTCGCCGATCGTATCGACCGCCACGCGCAGCGCCTCGTCCTTCGGATAGCCGAAAACGCCCGCGGAGATCAGCGGAAACGCCACAGTCTCGCAGCCGTACTTCTTCGCGAGCGCAAGGCTGTTCCGGTAGCAGGAGACGAGCGCGTCCCGCTCGCCGCAGCCGCCGCCGTGCCACACGGGTCCGACGGTGTGGATCACATATTTGCACGGCAGACGGTACGCCCCCGTGATCTTCGCCTCGCCGGTCTTGCAGCCGTGCAGCGCCCGGCACTCTTCAAGAAGCCCCGGTCCCGCCGCTCGGTGGATGCAGCCGTCCACTCCGCCGCCGCCGAGCAGCGCCTCGTCGGCAGCGTTTACGATGGCGTCCACCGCCATTTGAGTTATATCGTTGCGAACAATACTAAGAGGCATATCCTCACCGCCTTTTCTTTTTCATCATAGCATCCGCCGCAGCGGAAAACAAGAACGGAGCATTCGGCTTTGACTTGTTATAGAATCAGCTGCTTGCTTTCTGGACTAGCTTCCACGAAATGGAAGAGGACTGAACGGGCTTTCCCGCCATCTGGTCCAGCAGAAGCTGGGCGGCAAGCCCTCCCATCTTTTGCGTATCATGGGTCAGCGATGTGATTGGCACGGGGCAGAGGTTCTCAACAAGCCCCAGCTCCACCAGATGTTCCAGCGCCTGCCGCACGGTCTGGCGGCTGACCTTGGTAAGCGTCGCACAGGGTCTGTTCTGTAGGCAGTTTGTCGGCAAAAGTTCCCTCGGAAATCGCCGCCTGAAGCTCAGCGGCAAGCCGTAGGTATTTGAACGCCATAAAATAGCTCCTTTCTCCAGAGAACCACATTTCCCTCTGTTTTTCCGAAAAAATACAAATTTCGCATTTATACTACCACAATGTATTCTTTTCCAGCGGTTCAGAAAATTTGTATTGTCAAAACGGAAATATAACGAAAAAACAAACATTCTTTTTTGTGAAGACTCAACAGCCCGGTTAAAATGGATTTGTCTCAGCGGGATAGCTCTTCCCGCATTCCCCGTTGGCGGATGCCATCGCCTTTTGAGATTTGAGATCAGAGAGGAGAAACTGCAATGAAATGAAGCTTACGGCAAAAGCATCGAGATCCACTTCACCAACAACACGGTGAAAAATCTTCACTTCAAGCTTCTCGTCCCCAAGACCGCCACAGCGGAAAACCCCGCCCCCGCCATCGTATGCGCCCACGGCGACCGGGAACACGGGTTCATCGGGGCGCGGCTTCGCATTCCCCGGAAGATCGTGGCAGGATACTGGCAGGATGCCGATGTGCAGAGACGTCTGGGGGACTGGATGCGTGCCGCCGTCGGCGCGGCGGTCTCCAGATCGCTGAAAGTCATGCGCTTCGGAGACAATATGCGCGAGGTTGCCGTCACGGAGGGAGACAAGGTAGAGGCTCAGACCAAGCTCGGGTGGCAGGTGAACACATGGCCGGCGGGCGGTCTGGTGCAGGAAATGGACGCCGTAACGGAGACGGACATCGACGCGCCGGAGACCCCGCCCGACACCAGCGTGTTCCTGGATATCGACCAGTACGACTATTTCAACTACGGGATCG
>OLOV01001106.1_pt1 | contig 21969 bp, 20 predicted proteins | sample 1672931 | NCBI WGS metagenome assembly OLOV01 (sample SAMEA3136738, study PRJEB25190) | human gut metagenome | biome: human gut; feature: human-associated habitat; material: faeces | place: Austria | collected 2013
ATTGCCGCAAAGAGCGAATTCAGTTCTGATTTTGCAATTTTACGCATTGTTTCCGCTCCTTTCAACCGCAGCCGAGGGTTCGATATCGTCCTTTGTGTAGTTCACGATCGGGGCTCTGCTGCCTTCTTCCGCGCCCGCCTGATATTCGCCGTAAAAGGCATTTATATCCTTTATAAACTTTCGATTCAAAAGATGCAGCGGTATATGCTGGGGGCAAACGCGCGAACACTCACCGCAATCCGTGCAGCGTCCGGCGACGTGAAACGCACGGATTATATGAAACATTTTTTCTTCGAAAGAATCTGCGGCTGCTTTGTTTTCAACACCCGATGCGGGATTGTCAAACACGCATTTTTCGCAGGTGCATGCAGGACATGCATCGCGACAGGCATTGCAGCGAATGCAGCGCGAAAGCTCACCCTGCCAGAATGCAAAGCGTTCATCCGCCGTCATTGCTTCAAGTTTTTTGACCTCATCAAAGCGGGAATCGTCAAGAACTTCACCATTCTCCCCGAGAAGCTCATCATAAACAACGCAGCGTTTGGATTTGCAGTGAATGCAGCGTTCAAGCATACACTCGTTTCTGTCGAGTTTTGCTGTTCCGTCGTAAAGAGTTTCAACGATAATATTTCCGTTTTCGTCAAAGGTGAGCTTTGCAATACCGTCAACCGCCTGCCTGACCTTGTTGATATCAGTCATTCCCTCACACGGTATGCCGACTGCGTAAACCTTTTCTCGGTCGAACCTGTGTTCGGTAAGCAGCTGATTAAAGCTGTAGCTGTCGCACGGTTTCAAAAAAACCGCAACTTTGCCGGCGTCCCTGCGCGTTTCGTTAACAAGGTATTTTGAGAAGTTTGCGGCGCAAAAGCCGTTGTAAACAAAGTCCCTGTCTATTTGTTCGGCTGTCGTGAAAACAGCGGGCGTAAGGTCGTAATCAAATTCGCCTCTTTTCCAGCCGAAAACTCTGCTGCAGATTCCGCTGTTCAAAAGCTCCTTTGCTTTGTTTGCAAGATAATCTTGGGTTATTTGCTGCATCTCAAATCCTCCAGACGCTTGTTTTTGCCCAAGCCGGCAACCTTTTCCGCAAAATCATTCATCGTTGCGGCAAATTTTGCGCCTTCCGCCGCGCTGACCCATTCAACGCGGGTTCGTTCGCGCTCAATGCCGAGATAGTCAAGCATTGAAAACAGCAGTGCCATTCTGCGGCGCGTATAATAGTTTCCGGAGGTATAGTGGCAATCTCCGGGATGACAGCCGCATATTATCACCCCGTCCGCTCCGCGCTGAAACGCGCGCAGAATGAACATCGGGTTCACTCTGCATGAGCAGGGAACACGGATGATTTTAACATCCGCGGGGTAACCGAGGCGATTGCTGCCCGCAAGATCCGCACCCGCATATGAGCACCAATTGCAGCAGAACGCAACTATCAAGGGTTTATATTTCCCGCTGTTATCCGTCATCGGCATATTGCATCCACCTCCGCCATGATTTGTTTGTTCATAAAGCCTTTAAGATCCATTGCCCCGGACATGCATGCAACTGTACATGCACCGCAGCCCTGGCACACCGCCTCATTCACGCTTGCAACGCGGCGGATCCTCGTCGTTCTGTCCGGCATACGGAATTCCTTTTCAATGTATGTAATCGCACCGTACGGGCAAACTTTTTCACAAGTTGAACACCCGTTGCACATCATCTCGTCCGAATGGGCAACGCAGGGATTGCCTGTCAGTCTGTTTTTGGAAAGAAGACCTATGACCTTGCTTGCGGCAGCACCGGCCTGCGCGACCGTCTCCGGAATATCCTTCGGCCCCTGACACGCTCCCGAGAGAAACACTCCTGCCGTCGGACTTTCAACCGGGCGAAGCTTCGGATGCGCTTCGGTGAAGAAATCATTGGTATCCATGCTTGCAGTAAGCATAGTTGCAAGCTGCCTTGCGGATTTATCCGGTTCCATTGCCGCAGCAAGCACAACCATATCCGCATCGATATGCAGCTGTTTCCCTGCAATCAAATCCGATGCCTGAACCTTCAGCTTGTCCCCCTCGGGCGAAACCTTGCCTACCATGCCTTTGATGTAGTGCACGCCGTACTCCTCAACGGCACGACGGTAGAACTCATCAAAATTCTTTCCCGGGGTGCGCACATCAATGTAGAAAACATAAACATCCGTATCAGGATATTTATCCCTTGTGAGCATCGCATGTTTTGCTGTGTACATGCAGCAGACTTTCGAACAATATTCCTTGCCCTTATCCGCACAGGCCGCACAGCGCGAACCGACGCATTGAACAAAAACAATGGTTTTGGGATGTTTGCCGTCGCTCGGGCGAAGCAGCGTGCCCTTGGTCGGCCCCGCAGCATTCATAAGCCGTTCGAATTCAAGCGACGTTACAACATCCTTGGATTGAGAATATGCAAACTCATCAAACTTTTCGAGTGAAATCGGATTGAACCCGGTTGCGGCAACGATTGCGCCGTATTTCTCCGTTATGAATTCATCCTTTGCTTTATAATCAATCGCACCCGCCGTGCAGACTTTTGAACACAACCCGCATTTCCCGGATTTCAGCATCATGCAATGCTCGGGGTCAATAGTTGCAACCTTCGGAATTGCCTGCGCAAACGGGATATAAATTGCGCTGCGATTGTCCATGCCGAGATTAAACTCGTTCGGCACCTTCCGCATGGGACATTTTTCGGTACATGCGCCGCAGCCGGTGCAAATGTTCTCGTTGACGTAGCGAGCTTTTTTCTTTATGGTAACATCGAAATTTCCGACAAAGCCATGGACTTCCGTCACTTCCGAATATGTGAAAATTCGGATTTTTTCATTTTGAGTTGCATCGACCATCTTCGGAGTCAGAATGCAGGCGGCGCAGTCCAGCGTCGGAAAAGTCTTGTCGAGCTGAGCCATCTTCCCGCCGATTGTAGGTTTTTGTTCGACAATATCAACTTCGAACCCGGCATCTGCAATATCAAGAGCAGTCTGAATACCCGCAATGCCGCCGCCTATCACGAGCGCACGTTTCGTAACGGGCGTTTCGGAAGCCGTAAGCGGTGCATTAAGGTTGACCTTTGCAACAGCTGCTTTTCCGAGTATGATCGCCTTTTCGGTTCCTGTCGGCATATCCTTATGCACCCACGAACACTGTTCGCGAATGTTTGCAATTTCAACCATGTATGGGTTCAGACCCGCAGAGGCGGCTGTTTTGCGGAAGGTTGCCTCATGCATGCGCGGTGAACATGAGCAGATAACCACTCCGTTAAGATTATTTTCGCGGATTGCATTTTTTATCAAATCCTGTCCCGCCTGGGAACACATATATTGATAATCCTCGGCAACAACGACGCCCGGCTCGTTCCCGAGTGCCGCAGCAACCGCTTTCACGTCAACGGTTCCCGCAATATTTGTGCCGCAGTGGCATACAAAAACACCTATTCTTTGCATGTTTTGTGTTCCTTTCTATTTTGTGTACTTGCGGAACGCGCTGACAACTGCCTGCTGCGGCAAATCCGCATCCGCTTCAGCTGCCGGCGGCACATCATCGGCAGTCATTCGGTTTGCATCCTTTTGACGGATTTTTATGAGCCGTATCGCTTCAACGAGCTTTGCCGGTTCAACTCCCCGCGGACATCGTTCAACGCAGGCGAAGCACGAAAGGCATTTGTAAAGCGACTCCGAATTCAGCAGCGGTTCGATATCTCCGGTTTCAACCATATAAACGAACTGATGCGGATGATATTCCATCTCTTCATATGACGGACATGTTGCCGAGCATTTGCCGCAGCGCATACACCTGAGCGGATTTACTCCGCTGATTCGGAGTATCTGCTCCTTTTCGCGTAAGGTTTTGTTGTTCTGCATCAGTTACTCCTTTCCGTTGACAGCGTAGCCGCAGTGCTCCCCTGCTGCGCTGCCATTTGTCGCTCCGTTCTTAATGCCGAATGCTTCCGCCATGAGTTCGGTGAAATAAACAACGGAAACGGACGCTTCTTCACCCATGCCGTTTTTGACAAGGTTATATCGGCAAAGCGGACATGCAGTCACGATTTCGTCCGCACCGTGAATGCATGCGCTCCCATAAACCTTCCTGCTCCGTTTCATCGCTGCATTCGGGTCATCCATAACGGTATACCCGCCGCAGCATTCGTTTCTTTCCGGGAAAATGCAGGGTTCGGCTCCGAGTGCGGCAATGAGTTTTTCGATGAGCTGCGGATTTTCCGGATCATCAAACTCAATGACTTTTGCCGGGCGCAGCAGCATACAGCCGTAATATGCTGCAACACGTTTTCCGTTTAAGGGGTTTTTGACCGCAGCATGTATTTTTTCAAAACCGCTGCCGCGTGTCACAAGCTCCAAGTAATGCAGAACCTCCGTCTCTCCGTGATAAGGAGCGGGCGGATTTTTATCCTGTGACAGATAAAGGTTCACCTTTTTTGCAAAGTCCTCATCCGTTCGCATGGCATGATTGGTTTGCTTGATAACATTGTGACATGCAGAGCATACCGTAACAAGAGGCCTTCCGGCATCGCGTGCGGCAGCAAGTGCGCGAACGGCGGCAAGTTTTGTTGCAATTTCATCCTTTGCGGAAACGTAAACACCGCCGCAGCACTGCCAGTTCTCTATTTCGCACAATTCAAAGCCGAGAATCTCCGCACAGGCGCGCGCACACCTGTCAAGCTCTTTGGCCTTTGTGCGCAGCGTGCAGCCCGGGAAATAGCTGACTTTCATCATATTTGAGCATCCTTTCTTCCAAAGCTCTCTTTATTGTCAAAAACCAATGTGGAGCCTTTATTCGTTTTGCGGAGTGCATTCAGGTATTCGGGCATTATCAAAGGTTCAACCCGCCGATAACTTCCTTCAATGCATCGGCACTGCGGCGAAGCTTTCCGATTTCTTCATCCGTGAGCGCAATGTTGACCTTGCCGCTGACGCCGTTGCTTCCGATGCGGTTGAGCGTACTGAGGCAAACATCATCGATTCCGTACTCGCCGTTCATAAGAGTCGAAACGGTCATTGTGGTTTCGATGCCGGAATGCAGGCATTTGCAAATATGACATACCGCCGCCGAAACAGCATAGAAAGTTGCACCTTTGCGGGCAATAACTCTTCCGCCGGATTTTTTTACATAAGTCTCAATCTCTGCAAAGTCAAGCGCGGGACTTATCATGCCGGGAGTTGTGATAAGCTGCGGGCAATCCTTAATCGGCACTCCGGAAATATTTGCAACCGACCACGGAACGAAGGACGAATCGCCGTGTTCACCGAATACATATGCATGTACATTGGTCTGATTGATATTATAATACTCAGACAGCCTTGCACGCAAGCGCGATGTGTCCAGAACGGTGCCCGAACCAATGATATGGTTTGCAGGAAGCCCGGACTGCTTGAAAAACACATATGTCAGGATGTCAACAGGATTGCTGACGATGATATAAATCGCATTCGGCGCATATTTTGTTATCTGCGGCAGAATGGATTTTGTGATGTTGACGTTGGTCTGCGCAAGCTCAAGACGGGTCTGTCCGGGCTTGCGGGCAATGCCGGAAGTCAAAATAACGATATTGGAACCTGCCGCATCGCAGTAATCGCCCGCATAGATGGAGCAATTGCCGCCGAAAAACGAATTGCCCTGGCGAATGTCGAGTGCTTCGCCGAGCGCTTTTTCGGTGTTGATGTCGATCAAGACAATTTCAGACGCAATGCCCATTGTGTTGAGTGTGTATGCAATGGTTGCGCCCACGCTGCCGGTGCCGATGATGGTTATTTTATTCATGTTAAACATTCCTTTCGTTGGTTCATATGTTTTTCCGAACCGTATAGTAACATAATTCGCGCAAAATCGGAATTGCCCTTTTCGCATATCGGTATTGCATTTATCGATATGTTGTGAATCGGACTGAATTTGCCGCTGTTTTGAACGGTTGTCAATGCATCCCGCTGTTTGTTATTGTACGATAGAAGAGGAGCAAAAGAGTATAAAAAACGAAACCCACAACCCATGTGATATGTTTATAATGCCCGGAACATGCACAAATGAGGTTCCCGGCATACAAATGCACATTTTTTTTGTTAACCTGAATTCTGCATGTCGAGTGTACCCAATCTGTTTCTGCGTCAGGTATTGGCCGCACTCGGCATGTAAAATCAGTCATTGACGGTCGTTCTTTGTTTTCCGTATTTCTCCTCCATTTCTTTCGTGTGTGCGCGAAGCAATGTCTGCGCTCGCGTCTGAATGCGGGAAAGCTCCGTTTGGTCAGTATCCGCGAACCCGCACGCGAGTTCGCGTTTGATCCTTGCGGAAGCAACTGCATGACTGTCGCCCGCTCTGCTTTCATCCGCTTCCGACAAGAGCTTTTGCAGCAGTCCCAAATTTACGGAGTAAATGAGCTCCACAAGTTTTGCCCTGTATTCCAACTCCGCGGGCGTGATCCCCGGGAAGTTTTTCATGTCCAAGGCATGCTGTGCTTCATGCTTCAGAAGAGAAACAAGAAATCGCTCGCTTTCAAAATCATACACCTGTTCTATGCAGTTGATCGTGCCGTCGGGCGAGGCCCAGCCGCCTGTGCCGTACCTGCCGAAAGTCAGATAATCCATCCAGCTTCGAAAAACAAAGCCTTTGAGAATATTGACTGTGTATTCCGCCGTTCCGTCCGGCAGTTCGACTCGGTAAACGGTCGGAATCGTATCCCGCCAAATATACGGGCCGTAATATCCCTGTGTTTTTCCGAAAAGCGCATGATAGCCGTTCGCTTCAAACAGCGATTTAAGCTGTTCGGTCAAGCTCTCTTCATCTGCATTCGGCATATTCAAGAGTGTCCTCAGCTGTTTGATCAGCTTGCCTGCCGCATCCGCTTCCGATAATCCGCAATAGAATGTGTCACGAAAATAGATTTGATACAGGCGCAGGATATCGTTGAGCATATCCGGTATTTCGAACGTGCGGTATTTACAATCTTCAAAAATCGCAGCATATGCAGGAAGAGTATCTTTAAATTCTTCGTGATCGCGCATGTATGCAATTGCACCTTTTATATCTCCGTTCAGAAAAAACTGACTTATTTGCATATTTATTCGCTCCTCTGTGAATTTTTATGACGTCCGAGCCCGCTGAAATTCGACGATTGCCGCCGTCCCGCTCACAGGGCAGCAGTCCCTCATCGGTATAAAAACGCAATGTATGCTTTGTTACACCGAACAATTCAAAAAAATCTTGACTTCGTGTTACTCGAACCTGTAAAAACGATTATAGCACAGGACATGTGCCCGTGCAATATGGAAACGGGGAAAACGGAGTATGCTCCGGCATCAAAAATCGGCTGTGTCCGACGTGTAATGATTGAAAAAATTCGAATTCATGGTATACTTATCCAAAGCCTGTGTTGAAACGGGTTTGTTTACGGAGGTAATACCAATGAGTAAATTTGCAGTAATCCTATATCCTGCTTTTTCCTTGCAGGAAATTACCTGCCTGACTTCGGCTCTGTCGGTATGGTTTGAAGAAAAAATCGATTTTATCGCAAGTGAAAACAGGGAGTATTGCAGCGAAGAGGGTTTGCGGGTAATGCCGACAAAGACAATTGCAGATGTAAACATCACAGACTACAAATGCATTGTTCTTCCGGGTACGATCAATCCGCTTCCCGCACTTTATGATGATAGGCTGATTGAGTTTTTGCGCGGCGGAATCAACACTGACGTAACATTTGCAGCAATCTCGTCCTCTCCTATTCTGCTGGCAAAGGCAGGTGTGTTGGACGGCAGAAAATTTACTGCCGGCTTTTTTATGCAGATGGCAGAGACATTTTCCTTTGTTGAAAACGAGAATTTTATACATAAAGGAATCGTTTGTGACGGGAATGTAATCACCGGCATCGGCATGTTCTTCCGCGAGTTTGCAGAAACAGTTTTGCATAAATTCGGTTATGATGTCGGCAGCAATTTTATGCGCGGCAACCTGGAAGATTACACAGAGGAAGAACTTACGTTTTATTGGTCGGAAGAAGACTACCGTCAGTTCTTGAAGGAATTAAAAGAGTACGAAAAATAACAGGCACTTTGGGTTCAAAACCTTTCGGAACCCGAACGGCACACTTTTGTACTCTTGCGGCGGGAATACTCAGCGTCCTGCGGAGCATTATTTCCCGTCGCAAAAACTGTGCGGTTCGAAATGCTTCGTCACATTATTCTGACAATGCAGCCACGTCATTTATGCCGCTAAAGTGCGTCCCGGCGTCAATTTGTTTGCAAATAGTATATGTATTTTTCCCAATCGGTTCTGTCGTTTTCGGCTTTTAACGCTTCTGCGATTTTCGGATTTGCAAAAACAACGTACCCGTTGCCGCAATCATAGCTCACACTGTAATCATCACCAAAACATGCAAAACTGATTGAAGGAACGCATAAGACGCAATAAGTAAGCTCTGCATCCGTCAGGTCGGTAGAGATTTTCTCATATGTTTCTTCGGATATATCGCAAGCGCGATAACAAACAAAGTTTCTTTCCGAACCCAAATAATTAAGGTATTCATCGATACGTTCATGGCTACAAAAAACACCGGGTTTTCCAAGCATTTCAGAATTACCCGTGCCGAAATAAATTAATTCATTTCCGTTGAGGAAAGTTTTCAATTTGCCGAACACGTTCGGGGGCATTGTATAGTATGGCGAATTGAGGTAAACAGGTTTATTCCTGCGACTCACTTCATTAAATAGCTTTTTAAACTCAACTCCCGGTGGGTTCTTGACAGGTTTCGGTTCGGAGGACAACGGAGAAAAAAACTTACAGTCGGGCAAAATCTTCGGATATGGTTCATTCTCGATCTTTCCATGTAATGTACAACGGATAACCCGCAGTGATTCTACCGCATATCTGCAAGTGAAGCATTTTTCACAAAGGTTGGCTGCATCATAGAGTTCGTCTCTCGACATCAAAAAAGATTCTCCGACAATGTGATAATCAGTTTTTGAAGCATCATCAATTTGTTCGCATTTGAATACTCTCGACATGCCGTTCGAACATATCGGCTCCGCAACAAAATAAACATTGCCCTCGTATTTATAATAGCATCCTTCGCAAATCATTAACATTTCCGCCTTCGCAGTAATATTGCTCCGCCGCTTCGCATCGAAGTGCTTTCACTCAGGCTTACGTTCGGATTGTTTATTGCGGCTATTTCAGAAGCACATATTTTTTAATTAAAGCAGCCTGCTCCGAGTACTAACCGCGTATTCGCCGTTGCTTTTTGCCGACAGGCACGTTCATGTTATACAGCAAAACTACCGCAGTTTTTTCTCCATAATGATTTCGTTGCCGTCAGTTTCTCCCGTATGGTTAAAGCCGAGTTTAAGGTACAATTGTTTTGCCGCTTCGTTTCCTTCAATATAGCAAAGGACAACTCTGTTATAAACCCCGTCTTTTTGCATTTCCCGAAGAACGTGCCCGGCTGCTTCATATCCGAATCCGTTGCCTTGATATCTTTCGTCAATAAAAAACTGGCTGAAGTCGTATGCGCCATCTATATAATAATACAGAGCCATTCCAATCGGTATATCTTCATTGTATATAATCAAAGCGCGACTTCCGGAATTCCTGTAGGCATACGCTCTTGCCAACAACGTAATTGAATTCGCTGCAAAGTCCTTCTGATCATTGCGAACATGCAGGTCAAGCCTCCAGTTGTCAGGGCTGACTTCTTCTAAGTGTATCATCCTGTTTTCCTCCGCAAAAACTCACTTGCTGCATACATTGTACCATACAGTGGTGTTTGTTTCAACAACTTGCATAAGCCGTGATTTGCAGCGAATGATTCCGAAATCAAAATGATGAATGCGGTTTTCAGAAAGAATTCATATTTTTCTACAGATTTGTATTTCAACGAATATTTTCACTCGAAAACTTGACAAATGATGTTCAACTTCGATATACTTCTGATGTGAACATCGGCCTGCCGGTACTTTTGCGGCATTGCAAGAGGTTTAAACATTATATCATCTCGGTTCCTGTTATTGCACAATAGAGCGGCAACAAAAAGAGCAAGAAAGCTCGCCGATACACAGTCCATATCGACGTTATATTCTTTCAGTTAATTGACCCGGAGCTTCGCCCGGAGGTCTGCCGCACACCGAATCGCTGATATTTAATGAAAGGATGTATCTGCAATGCAGGTTAATACAGGTTCCGAAATCGCTGCATTTTTCAGCTCCTGTCCTCAACCGATAAAGTGATAGGAATTTTCACTTTTTTATGCTATAATATTTTCATTATAAACAGAACGACAAGCCAAGGTTACAAGGTTAATATAGTTAATATAAAGGAGAATGCTGATGGGTTTATTGGATAAGTTGAAAAAAGGGCGAACGAGGAGAGGACAAAAAGAAAAACAACATCAGAAGCAGCCGTTCCAACAGAATTTGTCACAAAAGACAGATCCGGCAATATGCCCCGGCGGCGCGTTCATGGTGCAGCTTTTGATGAAAGAGAAAAGCGAGATGCCCTCAAAGGAGATGTTTGCGGAGATATTGTCGAAGCATCTTGGAAAAACGGAGCAGCTTGGAGATTGCGAATCGCATGCAGGTTTTATTGCTCATGACTATATTTCCGAAACGAATGACGACACTCTTCCGGTAATGCTGCTGATTTCCGAATGCGCTGAGTTTGAGCCAAACTCAATTGATGACTTCAGGCGCGGTCAAATGTGGGATTGTTTGAGCGACCGCGACCGCATTCTTTCCGAATGCAAATATCAGATTTCGGCTTCTGATAAGCAGGGCGGCGGTCTGCCCTCAAAGGAACGCGCAAATATGCTTATGGACTATCTGGAGGCACTGGTGGAATTATATCCTCAGTGCGAGGCAGTTTACAACCTTAACTCCGGAAAGTTGGTTATGGCTGATGATATCAGAAAAAAGGAAATAACCGGTGTTGACCGTTTTATCCGTTATGCGGTGAATTCTCGTTTTTTCAATGTTTACGGTACTGAAGACTGCGTAGTGGACACGCTTGGTTTGAGTCTTTTGTATATAGAGGATTTGCAATATCATTTTCATGATATCGACCCCAACCTGGTAGTAAACCATGCCTATAATCTGGCATCCTATCTGTTGAACAATGACAACCCCATGAAGGACGGAGATACCGTCGATGGTATTCGAAATGGACGGATCGTGCAGGACATCCAGTGGAAATGTCAGTATGAGGATGCGCTGATTCAGCCGGCGAGGGCAGTCCTGGATATCTGTATGGGAAAGTATGCAGCCGGATATCGCGGTTGACATATTGCATCATAATTTTTAAAGGAAGTCGCACATATTTTCGACCGCCGGGCGGACGAGTCTTTCTCGGACTGAAAGCCCATTGAAATGCTGTCGAGTTTTACAGTCAACATTTCAATGGAAACACAAATCCAATAAAGCAGGAGGCGCATAATGCAATTTGACATCATTTATACCGGCGATTGCCTCAACCTTCTGAAAACTCTGCACGATGACAGCGTTCATTGCTGTGTGACGTCCCCCTCCGTATTACGCGCTCCGCGATACCGGCCGGTATCTGCACAATGACATCATTCGATGAAGGATAAGATTGCCCTCTTCTCATAAAAAGAAAGATGCTGCTGCAAACATGACTTGATTTTGCAGCAGCACCTTTTGAGTTTTTGTGTTGCAGAAAGAATATGTTCGGTTAACGCTTGCTGAACTGAGGAGCGCGACGAGCGGCTTTGAGACCGTACTTCTTCCTCTCCTTCATTCTGGGGTCACGGGTCAGGAAACCTGCCTTCTTGAGGGTTGCGCGATATTCTGCGGAATCAACGTCGAGAAGAGCACGGGAAATGCCGTGACGGATTGCGCCTGCCTGTCCGGTGTAGCCGCCGCCGTAAACATTGACGATAACATCGAACTTGCCGAGAGTGTCGGTAAGCACGAGGGGCGCGCGAACGATCATCTTGAGGGTTTCATAGCCGAAATATTCTTCGAGATCCCTCTTGTTGATTTTGATAACGCCGGTGCCGGGAACGAGACGAACGCGGGCAACGGAGCTTTTGCGCCTGCCGGTTCCGAGATACTGAGTGGTTGCTGCCATGGTAATAATCTCCTTCCCTAAAAATTATTTGAGCACGAGAACTTCGGGCTTCTGTGCTTCGTGCTTATGCTCGGCGCCGCGGTAAATGCGAACCTTGGTGAGCATCTGGCGACCGAGGGGACCCTTGGGCATCATGCGGCGGATAGCTTCATAGACTGCGAATTCGGGCTTCTTGTTGAGGAGCTCACGATACTTGGTCATTTTGAGTCCGCCGGGATAACCGGTGTGATGATAATAAATTTTTTCGTCAAGCTTTCTGCCTGTCATGATGACTTTATCTGCGTTGATGATGATAACGTGATCGCCGCAGTCAACATGCGGGGTAAAGATGGGCTTGTGTTTTCCGCGGAGTATTGCGGCAACCTGAGATGCGAGACGACCGAGCACCATGCCTTCTGCATCTACAACGTACCACTTACGCTCCATGGTTTCTGCTTTTGCCATATAGCTTTTCATGCCATGTCCTCCAAAGGTATGTTGAATTTCTTAATTAAATAATTTTGCTAAGATTTCCGACAACGGACGGGGCTGGTGACCGCAATCCTCCACCATAAGCAAAGCACAAGGCTTATTTTACTTCCGGCGGAGGTATTTGTCAAGTGTTGTTTTCAAGAAAATGCCCGATTTTTCAGATATATTTTTATTGTCCGCAGTGGGAATGCGGTTTTTGCAAATTGGGCATTAATCGTCATTTCCGTCCGCCTTCTCAAATTCGGCCGCAACATCGGCCAGCAGCTTGCGAATCGGAAGATTTTGAGGACATGAGCCCTCGCATTTTCCGCATTTTATGCAGTCGGAGGCCCGCCTTCCGGGTGCGGTATGAACATTTGAGTAGTAGTAATTTGCATTCCAATCGCGATGCAGCTGTTTCGCATTCATCAGCGCAAACAAGTCGGGAATCGCAATATGCTTCGGACAGCCGTCCGTGCAGTAGCGGCAGGCGGTGCACGGAATCAGCTCCATCCCCTTGTAAACACCGCGAACCTTTTCAACGGCTTCGGTTTCGGTCTTGTCAAGGGGTTTGAAATCACTCATATAGCTTAGGTTATCTCTGAGCTGCTCAATGCTGCTCATGCCCGAAAGCACAACAAGCATCCCCGGGAAGCCTGCAGCAAAGCGAATTGCGTAGCTCGCGGGACTCCCTCCGTTGAGAGAAGCGAAGATCTTCTGCGCCTCGTCGGGAAGCTTAACAAGGCTTCCGCCCTTTACCGGCTCCATCACAAGCACGGGCTTGTTGTGTTTTCTGCACACTTCATAGCATTTGCGGCTCTGCACGCCGATATCGTCATAATCCAAATAATTGAATTGAATTTGAACAACCTCAATTTGCGGATACTCCGAAAGAATCGCATCCAGCACCTCTGCCCGGTCATGAAAGGATATGCCGAAATGCCGAATCTTTCCCTCTTTTTTCAGTTCAATTGCGGTTTCGTACGCGTTTCTCTCTTTAAAATATCTGAAGCGCGCCTCGTTTTGTGCATGCATAAGATAGAAATCGAAATAATCAACTCCGCAAAGCTCAAGTTGACTTTCGAAAAAACGCCGAATATCGTCGTTTGTTTTGAAATATTCATCGGTAAGCTTGTTTGTCAGGATAAAACTTTCCCGCGGATAGCGCGACGTGAGGCAGGTTTTTGCTGCTTTTTCGCTTTCCCCGCTCAGATAACCGTGCGCAGTGTCAAAATAGTTAAACCCTGCCTTGATAAATTCGTCCACCATAAGGCAAGTCTGCTCAATGTCAACCTCTCCGTCCTTCATTGGAAGCCTCATAAGACCGAATCCGAGTTTTTTGTTTATGCGTTCCACCTCGTTCATCCTTTCCTGATTAATTGCTTATCGTTATTGTTTTGCAGCGATTCATTATGCTGCGCGGAAGTTCCGATTCTATTTTAGCATTGTTGATCGCTTTTCGGGCAGATGTTTTGATATATATTTTTGAGTTCAGACTCCCATGTTTCAGTCTCAAACTTTTGCAGTGTTTGCGATTTTTGCCCGCTTATGCCCCGATTCAGCTTTTTATCGTCCTGTTCTCTTCACAATGTGCAAGTCTGCATATTGAAAAACCCGATTGCATATGGTAGAATAAAGTTGAGGTTGTGTTTTCAAAATGGCTGCAGCAGCCGAAAGTACGAAGCAGCACAGCCGCGCAAACAAGGCATGACCTTTGTTTAATGATTATTAACGGATAAGTGAATACTTAGTTTATGGAACTGTCTCAAAGATTTGTACGCAAGCACCTCGAAAGGATTCATCCTTTCACAAAGGCCTGTTCGCTTGAAGCCACACGGCGCGGACAGGATCTTCTCGGCAACGTGCTTGCAAAAACAATGCGCACAAATGTTGATATTGTCCCCGTTGATCATCCGAAACTCAGCGGGAATGTTGAACCATGCGCCTGTTTTGCGATTCCGCATGACGAATTAAAGCGCGGAGTTATCCTCTATCTGCACGGCGGCGGATATACATGCGGTGACCTTGAATATGCAAAGGGCTTCGGGTCCGTGTTGGCTTCCGAATGCGGTATTCGGGTGCTTTGTCTCGCTTACCGTCTTGCGCCCGAAAATCCGTTTCCTGCTGCATTGGACGATGCGGTGGAAGCGTATCGCTATCTGCTTTCACTCGGCTACCTCAGCAGCCAGATCGTGCTTGCAGGCGAGAGCGCCGGCGGCGGACTTTGCTTTTCGCTTTGTTTAAAGCTTCGCCAGTTGGACTTGCCGCTGCCTTGCAGCATCATTGCAATTTCGCCGTGGACAGACCTTACCCAAAGCGGCGAGTCGTTTATATTTAATCACGATGTTGATCCGAGTCTTTGCAAAGAGACTTTGGACTTCTATTCAAAGTGCTACTCGCGAAATCCGACAGACCCGCTTGTTTCGCCGCTTTTCGGAGATGTTTCCGGGCTTCCTCCGTCCTTAATCTTTGCGGGCAAGGATGAAGTCCTTCTGGATGACTCGCGCCGTATGCACAACAAACTTGTTTCATCCGGCTGCACAAGCGAACTGGTAGAAGCCGAAGGCATGTGGCACGCCTATGTTCTTTACTGTATCAAGGAACGTGCATGCGACCTTGACCGCATCAATGCCTTTTTAAACCGTTTCCTTTCCCACGAACGCAAGCTCCGCTGGATGCGGCTGGATAACGCCGCAAAAATCTATCCCGCCGCAAAACGCAGAAAATGGAATAACTTTTTCCGTCTTTCCGCAACACTCTGCGACGAGGTGGACAAAACAGTCCTTAGGAACGCAATGGATGTCACCATGCGGCGATTCCCGTCCATTGCCGTTCGTCTTTGCAGAGGCGCATTCTGGTATTATCTTGAAGAACTGTCCTCCGCACCCGAAATCACGGATGAAAAGAGCTGGCCGCTTGCACACACGCCGTTTGAAAGCATCAATGAATGCGCACTGCGTGTCATCGTCTACAAAAACCGTATTGCAGTTGAATTCTATCATGCATTGACGGACGGCACCGGCGGCATGGTGTTTTTAAAATCACTGCTTGCCGAATACATCGAACAGAAATACGGGGTTGAAATTCCCAATGAATGCGGCGTGCTGGACAGGCTCACTCAGCCGCAGGAAGAGGAGCTTGAGGACAGCTTTTCGAAGAATGCCGGTTCCGTAAGCGTCAGCAGAAATGCGAGCACCGCATTCAAGATTCATTATACGCCGGAAAGGGATGATTTCAGGCACCTTACAACGTTCATCTTGGATTCAAACGCAGCTCTTGCCGCGGCAAAAAGCTGCGGGGTGAGCCTTACGGTGTACCTGACAAGCGCAATGCTGCTTGCATTGCAGCGGATTCAGGATGAGCAAACGCCCGATAAGCGCCGGCAAAAGCCGATTCGCGTCGTTGTTCCGGTGAACCTTCGCCGTTTATTCCCAAGCCGCACGCTTCGGAACTTTGTGCATGTCATTATGCCGGAGATCGATCCGCGAATGGGCGACTATGAGTTTTCCGAGATTCTGACATCGGTGAAACATCAACTCGGGCTTCTTGTCACAAAAAAGAACCTTTGTGCAATGTTCACTCCGAACGTCAATGCAGAGCGTTCGCCCCTGCTCCGCGTGATGCCGCTTTTCCTTAAAAACATTGCAATGAAGCTTGTTTACGACACCGTCGGCGAACGCACAAACTGTCTTAATCTCTCTAATCTCGGGGATATTAAAGTGCCGGATGCAATGCGCCGATATGTAACCCGATTTGATTTCATCCTCGGCGTTCAGGCAACCAAGCCCAACAATTGCGGAGTTTTGTCTTACAACGGCAAATTGTATATGAATTTCATTCGCAACACTGTTGAACCCGTGCTTGAATTTCAATTCTATCAGGTTTTGCGCGAACTTGGGCTTCACGTCAAAGTTGAAAGCAACGGTGCGGGCAATATATCGGATTCGAACTGAAAACGGCAATGCAGCCCGATAGTTTGAAATCAATAATTTACGGATTCAGAAAGGAGACACAATATGTACTGTATAAAATGCGGAGTTGAGCTTGCGGACAGCGAAAAAGTCTGCCCGCTTTGCGGAACGAGGGTTTATCACCCCGATATAGAAATTAAAACCCCCGAACCTCCATTTCCCGAATACAAGCTCCGTGAACCCCGCATGAATCTCAGGGGTATTATGTTCATCGTTACCATGATTTTTGCCGCGCTGATCGTTCAGCTTGTTATCTGCAACATCAGCATCAGCAATGCCTCGGAATGGTCCGGCTACGCAATCGGTGCAGTGCTGCTGCTTTATGAGCTCGTTGCGCTCCCGCTTTGGTTCAAACGGCCCAACCCCGTTATTTTTGTTCCCTGCGGTTTTGCTGCCGTGCTTGCTTATCTGCTTTATATCGACCTTGCTGTTCACGGAGGATGGTTCCTCAAGTTTGCATTCCCCGTTGTCGGTGCATACGGATTGCTCGTTACGGCGGTTGTAACACTGCTGAAATACGTTCGCCGCGGACATCTTTACATCTTCGGCGGCGCACTTATCGCACACGGAATTTACATGACATTTTTGGAAATGATGATAAATATTGCCTTTTCCGAAAAAACAGTGCTTCAGCTCAACTGGTCATACTTCCCCTTGTTCGGATGCTTTATTCTCGGAATGGGATTAATCATCGTTGCGATAAACAAACCCATACAGGAATCGCTTAAAAAGAAATTCTTTGTTTAATTTCCGATTAAGATTGGATTTCAATAAATATTTGCAATTTGAAAATGCTTATGCCCAATGTGCATGGGCATTTTCTTTTGTGCATAGCAATGCCGCCTTTTGGGGCATACTAACGGACGGCGGGCAGCGGCTTGTTTCAAGCCGTTCAACCGCAAAAAAACACACGGAGGACATTATTATGCAGAATCGACAGAACGGCAGTACCGGCAGCAATTCCGGCAGCAGTTTCGATTCCTTCTTCAACTCAAACCCGTCTCATTCAATGGGTTCGGCGAGTTCCGGGAATCAGTCCGCCTCTTCGGCAAATTGGAACACCGAAGCGGCCTCCTCAATCGACACAAAGGATCTTTCCATCCTGCAGGATGAAATGTATTCTGAAGCGTTGCTTTTTAAAAAATGCACTGTTTATGCCGGGTATTTTAACGATCCCGCGCTCAAACGCATGGCAGAAAACGCTGCCGGGCATCACCGCAGGCATTTTGATACGCTTCACGGCTATCTGAACGGCAATAACTGAGGAGGGTTACAGGCATGAACAATCAGAAAACCAACAATGCTTCCATGAGCGAACAGGAACTTCTTACGGACCTTCTCCATTCAGAAAGGGACGCCGTAAAGCAGTATGCAAGCAACTGCACCGAGTCGGGCTGTGAAAACCTGCGCAGTCTGCTTATCAACTGCATGACCGAATGCTCCGAGGATCAACTCGCCGTGTTCGAACAGATGAAGCAGCGCAATATGTATAAAACCAAGCCCGCAAAGGTTAAGGAGCTTCAAACCGCAAAGCAGGATATGACCTCGCTTCAGCAGCAAACGTGGTGATGTGCGGAAAGTGTTGATGCCGCGCAATCGCTTGTTTCGATAATGCTACACCAAATGACAGCGCACTGATATCGCTGCGCTGAAAAAAGCCGCAGCAGGGACTGTTGTATCAGTTCCCAAACAAAACCGGGCAGCCCGCGAAGGGTTGTCCGGTTCTTTTTCGCAGCAAAACATAAAACGGCTGCATGAATTCCCGCTGCACATATGTCTTGTATTATATTTGCGGCATGTCAATCAGAATCACTCAAGCATTGAGAATATTTCTCCGTCGGAGTATGTAATGCACAATCTATTTGTTATTTCCTAATATCTTTTCATCAGTTCCTTCCGTCCGGTTTTCGGACTTTTTTACGTGCTCATTGCAAATGCTAATACAAAACGGATCGCTGCATCCAACGACCCGTTTTGCTTCATTGCGGCGAATATCCGAATTCAGTTTTCGGGTAATTCAATTCCGCTTTGATTTTTTCAATTTATGGTTTGAGCCGTAAATCAGTTGAGGCCCATTGCGATACGCATAATGCCGATTGCATCAACGATGTTCACAACGCCGTCCTCGTTCACGTCGCCGTGAATGAGCTGAGTTTCGGTCAGTTCAATAAGACCGAGTGCGTAACGCATTGCGAAAACAGCGTCCGCGGTGTTGGTGTTTCCGTCGCCGTTGATATCGCCGTCATGTTCCTCAACAGGAGGTTCGGGAGTGGGCTCGGGGGTGGGTTCGGGAGTGGGCTCGGGTGTTGAGGGAGTCGTGCCGGTGAAAGCAACACTATCGATGCAGACACAGTCCTCACCCTGGCTTCCGCCGGAGTCCTTCGTGTATTCCCAAACAAAGTAGTACACGCCATCCTCGGGAGCAGTGAAGGTGTAACGCTGCCAATCGGGCTCGGTAACGCCGGACTTGCGGAGTTCAACCTGCCTGTTGACATAGAAGTTGAAGAAATCGCGATCTGTCTGGCTGCTGCAGATATAGTCGAATGCCATCGTATCGCCGCTCTGCATCGCTATGGTCAGCATGAGCTGTGACTTGCTGTTAACAACGCGCTTGTTGCCGGAACGTGCGAAAACCCTTGTTCCGTCATCAACAGCAGTGAAGGGATACTCGGTGGAAGTGCCGAACCAGAGATTTCCGCCTTCAACGTTGAGTGCTGCCGCAAGTGATTCATCACCGGTAACACTGACAGCGATAACAGCAGTGCCGTAAACACTGCCGTTAACCATGACCGTGCCGGTCACGGTTGCGGTGCCGTTGCCGCTGCCGGTAATCTTTACCTTGCGCTTGTTGCCGTCAACAACAGCAACGTTCTCATCGGAAGAAGTCCAGATAATGTCATAGAGGTTTGCATCCTCGGGTTCGCGGTTGAACTTGACGGTGACCGTTTCACCGACTGCAATATTTGCCTCGTTTGCGCTGAGGGTATAGCCCTCGAGTGCAATAGGTTCTTCGGATTCGCCGAAAAGAGTCCAATCGCAGTAAACCGTCTGCGCCTGGTCGGGATTTGCGGGGAAATCATCAACGGGGCTCATGACAATGGGCCATGCATCACCGTAAGGATCAACGGGACCCCATACGTCAACCATTGTTGCGTATGCTTCGGCAATAGTTCCTTCTTCTTTGATAACGTTCCAGAAAGTTTCTTCGAATTTGTAGTCTCCGACGAAGGTGACGCTCTGAGAATAGCCGTAAACCGCACCGCAGCCTGCACGCAGGAGCGCAGCGCCGGTAGTGCCGCGGCCGCTGAGCTTCATGCCTTCGCAGATAGCCATCCAAACGAACGGATTGTCAAGTGCGCTTGTGATATGGTTCTCGACATATCGACCGTCAATGAACGCTTCGTTGCCGGAGCGAACTGCCCAACCGTTTGCATAATCCTCGTTGGTAATGCCCTGGTTGGTGGTAAGGCAGAGATAAGAGGAAGTGCCGCTTGCGATGCCGTGGCTGTCGTAAATGACAGCACCCTTGTCGGGGAATGCAGCAGCGATCGCGGGACCGGTTGCATCATGGCCTGCAAGAATTGTCAGCGTGCCGCCGGTTGCCTCCGCAATGGAAGTTGCTTCACGGCGATACTGATCGGTGAAGGTGGGGTCATAGCCGCCGTAATAAGGTCCGACGAGCAGAACGTTCGGAGAGGTTGCGTCACGCATTTCAACGACTTTGCCGTTGGATGCGTTGAAAGTTACGGAACCTTCTTCGGTTACATTTGCTTCAATTTTGTTGCGGAGCCTGTAGTTGTATGCACAGTGCATTCCGTTGACGGTAAAGAAGAAACCGTCGGCGGTGAAATCGGAAAAGCTGTCTGCATCAACATTTTCGTTGTTGAGAGCAGCGGTGTAAACGGCGTTGATAACGTCGCTTGCGGGAAGGTTGTCAGCAAGTGCTTCGGCTTCGGCAAGTTCAATTGCCGCCCAAGCATCATCCATGCGCACCGACAATGCTGCATCTGCCGAAATGGAGCTGATTTCCTCTGCAAATGCAACGGGAATGATGCTGAGCATCATCAAAGCGGCGAGCACAACGGCCATGATTCTGCGTGTTTTCATGTGTTTCGTGTTCTCCTGTATTGTTAGTTTGCACACAGCACCGCTTCATCATTTATTCAATGCAAAAGCAATGCAGTCGTGCAGCGCATTTATGCGCCGCCTTATATTTTATAATTTATTTTTCCCGCTGTCAAGAACACTGACGTCATATTAGAATTTATATCATTTTTGCAGCGCTGCCGTTATGTAAAAAGGGTGCAAGTATTACCCGCACCCTCTTCTAAAACGTAAAAATTTTCGCCGATTATATTAATATGCTGTGCCCTCTTAATCCTTATCGGAATCGGAGTCGTCACCTTGGGGCTGCTCTTTCAGCCTCACAACAGTTGTTTCGATTCTGTGATCGCGAATTTCGAGAACATCTATGTTCATGATGTCCGTTTCAATGCTGAAGGTTGTTCCGTCATCGGCAATTCTTCCGAGGGTTGCAAACACATAGCCGCCGAAAGTATCATACTCATCGCACGGGAGCTTGATATTAAGCTGCTCTGCAACATCCTCAATCAAAGCGCTGCCGCGAATGCGCCAGTTGCCGTCCGGAAGGTGAACAATATCTTCCTCCGTCTCAATGACATCGTCCTCATCGTCAAGATCGCCGACAAGCTGCTCAACAAGATCGTTCATCGTGAGAATACCGCTCATTCCGCCGTATTCGTCAAGCACAACCACAAAACCGCGCCTTGAATGCTGCATATCACGGAACAAAACGTCCGCTTTTACGGCTTCAGGCACAAAATACGGCGCACGAACCGCATTTTCCATGACGTTTTTACGACTTCTGTCCGCAAGGCGGAAATAATCCTTTGAATTCAGTATGCCGATAACGTCATCAACGCTTTCACCGCAAACAGGAAACTGAGAATACCTGTGTTCATAAATGGTTTTTTCCCATTCTTTGTCGTCATCCTCCTCCCAGAGGATTACAATATCGGTTCGATGCGTTGCAATTTCACCTGCGGTAAGATCGTCAAATTCAAATACATTTTGAATTATTTCCTGTTCGCTGCGGTCGATTGTGCCCTTTTCTCCGCCGGCATCGACCATCATGCGGATTTCTTCTTCCGTGACCTCTTCATCGTCGCCGTTCGGATCGATATGCATAAGCCGCAGGACTCCGTTTGTTGAAACCGTAAGCAGCCAGACAAGCGGAGCAAAAATCGTTGAGACAAAATTCAGCAGTCCGCTGATGCTCAGCGCAAGGCTTTCGGACTTTTTCATTGCAACGCGTTTCGGCACAAGTTCACCGAAAACAAGGGTGACGTACGAAAGCAGGATCGTGATAACGATGATGCAGAGTGATTCCGGTATGTTCGGAATAAGCTGCTTAATGTATTGAGCAAAGTTTTCCG
>OLOV01001108.1_pt1 | contig 21916 bp, 19 predicted proteins | sample 1672931 | NCBI WGS metagenome assembly OLOV01 (sample SAMEA3136738, study PRJEB25190) | human gut metagenome | biome: human gut; feature: human-associated habitat; material: faeces | place: Austria | collected 2013
GCTGTCGCTTCCTCCTCATTCTGCGGAGCCTCCGTAGGTGTCGGTGTAGGATCTGCAGCCACCACATACCCTACATACTGCCCATTGTAATAATAACGGTTCATGGTTTTTCCGTTTCTGTCTACGCTTTCTGTAGTCAGATCATTGACTGTAGCTCCCGCCGGAACCGTCATCTTTGTTCCATTTACATCAATTGTATCAAAATTATTAAATGCATAGTCAAATAATGCAGTACTGTCTGTACAGTTGATTCCCAGATCAGCAGCCCTCATGGTCACTGCAATATAAGTCCTGCCGTTTCTCTCCGCCGCAACAACCAGTGTATGCTCTGCTTCATTCGCAAACCCGGTCTTTCCTCCGATACATCCTTCATAATAAAGATCAGATTCCTTTGCCATCAGCGGCATATGTGTGTGCATCGGTCTGGATTCACTTAAGTTTGTTGCCGGAATCGTGTAGCCGACTCTCTCGATCACCTTGCGGAATCTCGCATTCTGGAGTCCTGCACGCATGATCTTTGCAAGATCCAGGGCACTGGAATAATGATTTTCATCCGGAAGACCACTGGCATTTGCGAAATGTGTGTGCGTACAGCCAAGCTCTTTGGCTCTCTGATTCATCATATCGACAAAATTCGCCTCTGAACCGCCGACATACTCTGCAATCTGTGCACAGACTTCATTCGCAGACTTAATGTAGGCAGCAAACCAGCAGTCTTTCATTGTCATCTGCTCCCCGAGCTGTGCATTGATATTACTGCTGTCCCAGGTCACGTCACGGATTCCTGTCTCTGTAAATGTTACAATATCCCTCGGCGAACTGTTTTCGGTTGCCAGAAGGATCGTCATCAGTTTCGTCGTACTTGCAGGATAACGGCATTCATTCATTCCCTTGTCATAAAGAACCGCTCCTGTATCGGCATCGATCAGAACCGCTGCTTCCGATGTAGTTTCCGGACCAGCCGGCCAGTTCTGAATATTATTGGTCGCAACTGCCGCAGGCGTACCGTTCGTAGTAACAGCAGCTGCCTGTACGGGTGCAGAAAACGCCAGAAGCAGAGCACTTCCCAACGCAGCCATCTGGCATATTCTTTTTTTCATGGTGTTACCTCCATTTAAAACTCAAATTGCTGTATTTTTTCTACAATGTATTCCATATCTGTCTCTGAGAGATCGTAGAACATCGGAAGACGCACCAGACGCTCACTCTCTCTTGTTGTATATACATCCTCGCCGCTGAATCTGCCGAATTTTTCGCCGGCCGGTGAACTGTGCAGCGGAACATAGTGGAATGCTGTACAGATACCATTTTCTTTGAGGTAAGCGATCAGACGGCTCCTTACGGACAGATCCCTGGTCTTGATATAATACATATGTGCATTATGCACACAGCCTTCCGGCACAAACGGACGCTGGATCTTGCCCTCATCCTCAAGATTCTTAAGATTTGCATGATAATAATCATAGATCTCATGGCGTTTGTGATTGATCTTTTCACATTCCTCAAGCTGTGCATAAAGATATGCCGCATTCATCTCACTCGGAAGATAGGAAGATCCATAATCGATCCAGCGGTATTTGTCTACCTGTCCACGGAAAAATTTGCTTCTGTCAGTTCCCTTCTCACGAAGGATCTCTGCTTTTTCCTGGTATTCGTCTTTCTGGAAAACGAGCGCGCCACCCTCTCCCATCGTATAGTTCTTTGTCTCATGGAAACTGTAGCAGCCAAAATCGCCGATCGTTCCAAGAGCCTTGCCGTGGTAATATGCCTCCACGCCCTGTGCGGCATCCTCAACAACTTTGAGGTTGTATTTCTTCGCAAGTTCCATGATCTTGTTCATCTCACAGCCCACACCTGCATAGTGGACAGGAACGATCGCCCTGGTCTTGTCTGTGATTGCCTGCTCGATCAGGTTCTCATCGATATTCATGGTATCCGGACGGATATCTACAAAAACGATCTTTGCTCCGCGAAGCACGAATGCATCTGCTGTTGAAACAAACGTGTAGGAAGGCATGATCACCTCATCCCCCGGCTGAATGTCACAGAGAAAAGCCGCCATCTCCAGTGCATGTGTACAAGAAGTCGTAAGAAAAACCTGATTTACATCAAAGCGTTTCTTCATCCACTCTGAGCAGAGCTTTGTATACTTGCCGTCTCCACAGAGCATCCCCTGCGCCACAGCATCCTGAATATATTTTAATTCATTTCCGACGATCGCCGGTCTGTTAAAATCTATCATGTATTACCTCTTTTCTTCTTCGGATGTGATATTTGCCTTATCCCGGATCACGTACTGAGGAGTCCTGTTGATATTCAGCATCAGCTTACCGAGATATTCTCCGATGATTCCGAGCATCAGGAATGCAATTCCAAAGAGCACCAGCATCGCGCACATCAGAGAAGACCAGCCAATCGCGATCGTCGGATCCAGAAGCTTACGGACCAGTACAACGATTGCCCCGATAAAGCCAGCCGCTGAAAACAATGTTCCGAAAAATGTCGACACACGGAGCGGGATCACTGTAAAATTCAGGCAGGAAAGAAACAGATTCAGTCCCTTGCGGAAGTTATAGTTAGACGTTCCTACCTCACGTTCAAAGTGCTCGATCTCGATATTGGCAATATTATGTGTTGTGCGGAAAAACAGTACCTGAAGGAAGATATTGTATCCATCATACTTCACGATCTCATCACGCACATAACGGCGGCAGCACCAGAAACTGCTCATCTGGATATCCTTCGGACGGTCCAGCAGATGCCACAGAAGAAATCTGCTGACTGCTCCTGTCAGATTCTTGAATGCAGAAAACTTTCGTTCTTTGAACACGCCGAATACAATGTCATATCCCTCCTGGATCTTGTCCAGAAAAAGTGGAATCTGCGACGGATGGTTCTGCATGTCATCATCCATTCCAATGATCAGATCTCCCTCCGTATGATTCATAGCCGCCATGATCGCATTGTGCTGTCCGAAATTCTTGGCAAGGTTGATTCCCTTGACATTCGGATGCTTCTCTGCCAATGCATGGATCGCATTCCACGTTCCATCCCTGGAATAATCGTTGACCAGCACAAATTCACACTCGTAGTCTTTCAGTTTCTCAAATTCTTCTATAGCCAGTTCTACCACTTTGCCGATGGTATGTTCTGAATTATAGCATGGTATGACAATGGATACCAGCATGTCCTATATCCCTCATTTCTCTATATGTTAAATATAATAACTCCTGCCAGGATCAGTGCAAATCCTGCCAGTTTTCTCTTCGTAAATTTCTCTTTCAGAAAAAAGTATCCCATCACCGACACAAAAATATAACCTGTGGATTCCAGGATCGGTGACATGGAAAGCGGCACATACTTAAGTGCCAGCATCGTCAGGATCACAGAGCAGAAAAACATTCCATACGCTCCTATCACCAGCGGATTCAGATATTCTTTCAGTGGACTCTCGTAGGTTCTGTTGGCTGCTTTTTTCAGTAAGATCTGGGAAACAGATGAAATAAACACAGAAAAAAGCAGAATGCAGACAGATATCTCCAGACGGTTCATGAATTCTCACCGCCTTTCTCTCCATTCTCTCCTGTTACAAGATAAATCCCGGCAAAGATTACGGCTGCACCTGCGATCATATTCCAGGTGACTTTTTCGCCAAAGATCAGTGCTCCCCATATGATTCCCCATATCAGTGTGACCGGACGGTTGGCATAGGCAACAGTCAGCGGCATCCGTTTCAGGATCTGCTGCCAGATGATCGCATATCCAAACATGATCACAAAAACAAGCCCGAACCAGAAAATAAAGCTCACAGAGAATATATGATCTGTATACCGGGATGCCATTTTGGAGCAGACTCCACTCAGTGAACTGAACAGAAGGCTGATATGAAGCATCAGAAAAATACTTTTTTTTGAACTAATGTAATTTCTCATGTTATTCTCTCACAATCATACCGTAAATTCAATGTTTATTTTCGACAAAATCTCCTGCAGACGTTTCTCGCAGGACTCAAGGCTTTCTCCCCGAAGGATCACCTGACCCAGCCGGTCTCTGCCGTTTGTGTAGTGATATACTTCCTCACCCGGTGCAATATTAAAGGAAAGATCCACAATATCCTCTGCCGGTTCATTCTCATTGTGGATAGCTTTTACAACACCATCTTTCTCTGAAAGCAGCGTTCTGGAAAGATTTGCCACACCGGATGTTTTGCCACGGAACATCTCTTCCACATCCATTCCGAGAGCCAGTCGGACGATCGCCTCGTAATAGTTGATTCCATAATAAATGCTTACCATTTCCGGCAGGCAGGTTCCTCCCGCTCTTCCGGTGATCTCGATCACATAGATCTTTCCGTCTTTTTCGATCAGGTCGCAGTTGACCGGACAGTTATCAAGTCCCACTGCTTTGATGGCAAGTTCTACCTGATGCCGGACCTCTGCCCCAAGTTCTTCCTGTTTCCTGTACGGAACGGAATGACCGATCGGAGTCGGCACATAGCTCTGAAAAGCTTCGATATTGTTCGGCAGACAGTAAAGCAGTTTTCCATCACGGATCATAGCTTCACATCCTAGCACCTGACCCTCGATAAATTCTTCGACCAGACAGTAGTCCTTTCGTGTTGCTTCCATAGTCTTATTATAATAGAAGAAAGTCTCCTCCCTGGTATTGCAGCGAAAGATTCCTCTGCTTCCCATAAGGTCTACAGCCTTGAGGACTACCGGAAATTCCAGTTTCTCAAGTGCTTCTTCCAGTTCTTCCAGACTGTGGATGCAGATATGTCTCGCGCACTGCACGCCTCCTGCCATAAAAGCTTCTTTCATCTTGAATTTGTCATTGCTAATATCAGCAGCTCTGGCTGACGGACCGATCAGCCCCATCTTCTCACAGGTGTATCCAAGTGCACGCACGCCTGCATCCAGACAACAGGTTGCAATGCCATCGATTCCCTTTTCCTGTGCTGCTTTAAGGATTGCTTCCGGATTGGTGATGTCTGCATAGACGCTCTCATCTGCCACTGCAAATCCCGGCCAGTCTCCCGGTGTGCTGGCGGCTACGGTTGCTGCGCCAAGCTTCCTGGCAGCTTCATAAAGAGGGAGCTGAGAATAACTCGCTCCCAGGATCATTAATTTTTTCATGCTTATTTATCCTCTTGTTCAAGAAAGTCAAAAAACAGAGGTGTTCCTCCTGTATGAAGAAACAGGATCTGTTTTCCCTGGATCTGATTCTCTTCCAGATATTTAACCATACCATAAAAAGCCTTTCCTGTATAGGTCATATCAAGAGGGATTCCTTCACTGCCATAGATCTGACGGATCAGATCTGCTGCCGGTTCTGACCATGCACCATATCCGCCCTCCATATAGGAATCTGTAAAATGGATATGGTCTTCCAGATCGTCCGGAAGTGTTCTGTGGAATTTTTCTGCATATTCTCTGAGATTTCCGGTGATGACTTCCCTGCCTCTTGCGGCATTTCGGGAAACGGAGATCCCCACGATCCTGCGGTCATCTCCCTGACGCAGACTTCCCGCAAGAAGTCCGGACTGTGTCGCATTTGTACTGGATGCAAGAAAAATATAGTCAAAATGAACACCGTGTCTGTTTTCGTAACAGCAGATCTCGTCATACACAGCTTCGTAGCTTCTCATCGGAACCCATTCTCTGCCCTGGCCTCTGGAATTCCCGTAAATATAATACGGTTTGTATCCCTTTTCACGCAGTTCTGCCATAGCCTGTTCCACTGCTGCTGCGATTCCCGCCTTGCCGCATGGGATCTCTACAACTCCCATCTGCCGGATGATACGGCTGTTACTCGTCTCTCTGTCTTCTTTGATATCCTCAGTATTATGGACCATATAGCACGGGATCTCCAGCTCATGACAAAGCGTTGCAAGGATACGGCAGAGATTGGAGTGATAATTTCCGTAGATGATCATGCTGTCGCAATGCTCTTCCTGCATATCTTCCACAAACTTCCGCGCAAAACGCACCTTGTTTCCACCAAAAGCAAACGGAAGAAGATCATCTCTCTTCATAAAAAATGTATTTTTGCCATCATTATAGCGGAGTTTCTGAACCGGTGTGTCAAAAACATGGATTGGATTTTCCCACGGTCCATGATGAAGGAGTGTTTCCATCTCTTCATAAGACTCTGCCTGCAGGATAAAAAATCCCGGACGGCTGCCGCTGTCTGTGATGCTGGCGGTTTTTACATCGCCCTCGATCACAACTTTTTTGAGATTAGATGGATGATTCTGTTTGATATCATTCAAAAGACGCAGGTCATTTTCATTCATCAGGAAACGGATCGCAGATATATGCGGCTCATTCGCTTTGATGACAGGCGGATTTCCGGCTGCGGTGTCCACAACCATGCCCACAAAATCCTGTCCGGTCGAAAGAGGTACAAGGTCGGAACCAATGCAGTCGCCGCCCATACGTGACCCGATCTCTATAATGCGGATCTCGCCTTTTTCATTGATCCTGAGTTCACTGTGTCCCGCTCCAAATTCCACTCCCAGTGCATCCAGTGCACGAAATACGGTCTCTTCTACCTGCTTTCTTATATCATCTGTCAGTGGAGCCGGCTGTAAATGACCAACCTCGATATAATGCGGACTTCCAGTCGTAAATTTCCTGGTGATTGCAAGGCAGGTGTGTTTTCCCTGATAGCTGATCGTTTCCACACTGTATTCTGCTCCGGAAATATATTCTTCCACGATCGCTTTCTTCTCAAAAGACTGTGCGATCGCGGCTTCGATCGCTGCCGGAAGTTCAGACGGATCTGTGACCTTGGTGATCGCTCTGCTGCCGGAACGATCTGTCGGTTTGACGATCACCGGGAAATGCTCCGGTTCCACGCTCTCGCCTTCTCCGACGCATGCAAAATACGGAACCGGGATCCCGGCTTTCTGGAAAGCGCTCCGCATGGCATATTTGTTGGTAGACTGCCTGATACATTCACTGCTGTTTCCCGGAAGTCCCAGTTTCTCTGCCAGATACTGTACCGTGATATTCGCAAGATCTGAGCCTATGGTAGCAACTGCATCCGGTTTGATCTTCCGGCATTCTTCCAGGATCGCATCCATCTCCACAATACTGATCTCATAAAAAAAATCCGCATCCTCCGCACCGGTTGCGCCCTCTCTCCAGGCGAATACGTGCGTTTCATATCCCATTTCTTTTGCTTTTTGAATCAGTGGCTTCTGAAAATCATTTGCCCCGATGATTACAATCTTTTTCATGATTATCCTTTCTAACATCAAAAAATGCCGCAAGCCTCAGAGACTCCTCCGATGCCTGCAGCATTTCCAGCCTCCGTCTGAATGATCGGAGCGTTTTATTTGGTTTTGTACATTTCGTTGTAATATTTCTGATAGTCACCACTGGTAACATTCTTCATCCAGTCCTCATGCTCAAAGAACCACTGGATCGTCAGGCGAATTCCATCCTCAAAACATGTCTCCGGATACCAGCCAACTTCTTCTTTGATCTTGTCCGGTGCGATCGCATAACGACGGTCATGACCCTTGCGGTCCTCTACGTAAGTGATCAGGTTTTCGCTTACGAGTTCTTTACGTGGATCTCCCTCCGGAAGCATTTCCTGAAGAGTATCAAGAATGATATGGATGATCTGGATATTCTGTTTCTCATTGTGTCCGCCGATGTTATATGTCTCGAACAGACGTCCCTTCTCCTGTACCATGTCGATTCCCTTGGCATGATCCATAACATAGAGCCAGTCGCGGACATTCTTGCCGTCACCATATACCGGGAGCTTCTTGCCCTGGAGCGCATTGTTGATGATCAGCGGGATCAGTTTCTCCGGGAACTGGTATGGTCCGTAGTTGTTACTGCAGTTTGTGATGTTTGCCGGGAATTTGTAGGTATCCATGTAGGATTTTACCAGCATATCAGAGGATGCCTTGCTTGCAGAGTACGGGCTGTGCGGATCATATGGAGTTGTCTCATAGAAAAAGCCGCCATCTTCCTCGAGGGAGCCGTATACTTCGTCTGTGGATACATGAAGGAATTTCTTGTCCGGTTTAAAGGTTCCATCCGGAAGTTCCCATGCAGATTTGGCTGCATTCAGCATGACCAGAGTACCAAGTACGTTTGTCTTGACAAAGACTTCCGGGTTACGGATGCTTCTGTCTACATGGCTCTCTGCTGCAAAATGAACGACACGGTCAATATCATTCTCATCAAAGATCTTCATGATAGCTTCGCTGTCGCAGATATCAGCCTTAACGAAAGTGTAGTTCTCTCTATTCTCAATGTCCTTGAGGTTCTCAAGGTTTCCTGCATACGTCAGCTTGTCTACATTGATGATACGGATCTCGTTGTCGTATTTCTGAAACATGTAATGAATGTAGTTGGAACCGATGAATCCGGCACCGCCTGTTACCAGGTATGTTCTCATATTTTCTTTTCCTCCTGAAAAACGCCCTCCCCCCTGGGGAGAGCGTTTATTTTGTTCTGATTATCTGTTTGCGTAATTCGGGTCTGTCGGGTCGAAAGTCTTGCTTCCTCTCAGTGGTGTAAGAGGTCTTCTTCCCAGAGGTCCCTTGTAGCATTCATCGGCACTGTATTTACCATCGAATACGCGGAGCTTGGAACCATTGCAGTTCTCATATACCCATTTCGCGTCTGCAACGCAGGCACGGATACATCCATGAGATGCAGGGCTTCCAAGTTTCAGATATTCGCTTGCCGGAAGGTTATTTCCATTCATCATACCACTTGCTACGGAATGAACAAAGATTCCATTTACTACATGAGTACCATACTGTCCCCAGGATGGTCCCATCAGCGGCTGCCAGCGAAGAGATCTTGTCAGTGTGAAGGTTCCTGCTATAGTCAGTGATGTAGGATTACCTACGGAAACACGGATCGTCTTGATCGGATACTTCTTGCTGCTGTCTGTGTATACAGTCATAACACCGTTTGTACGGTCACATTCCAGATAATATCTGCTGCGCTTGAACTCGCTGGTTCTGTCATAAACACGGTTTCCGTATTTATTGAAACGATAGTTTACACCGTCAATCCATGCTGAGGTATTTCTATACCATTTACCTGTTGCCGGGTTGATATAACGTGCCAGGTTTCTGCTGGAATCGATGGTTACCCATCCTGTTGTAAATCTTCCTCTGCTGTCCAGCCATCCCTTGGTTCCTGCGCGGGTAGCACTTCTGTTTGTCAGTGCTGCACAATTGGAGAAGCAGAAGTAATACATCTTACCGTCACATCTGATTCTTCTCCATCCGGAAACCGGAAGAACACCATTGGATGCTGCATAATAATACTTATTATTATACTTGATCCAGGTTCCTTTATACATCCGACCACGATACTGTGTTGTGCTGGATCTCTGGAAGAAGTAGTATTTGCCATTTACCTTGGTAACACCACTTGCCATACGTCCGTCTTCGAGGAAGTATCTGGAACCACTCCATGCTTTCTGGTAGTTGTTACCACCATTTGTAAACAGGAACCATCCGATAAATTTGTTGTTAACAACTACCTTCTGCATTCCCTTCTTTTCTTCTACACGTCCTGCAACGCTTCCGAAGTAGTAATATCTGCCGTACTTGGTAGAACCTGTTCCTGCAAGCTGTACCCAGCGATTTCTCCATGTTGCACGACGGCCGTTGGAAGTAAAGTAGTATCTATAGTTTCCAACCTTAACAAGACGGTTTGCATATGCAATACCTGAGCTGTTGGACATGTAATAATATCCATCAGCGCCTTTGACCTGTTTTCCTTTGATAAGATATCCGTTTGCATCAAGGAGATACAGCTTGGAGCTGTTATTCAGAACCTTGTATGCTCCGACACCTTTCTTTACATAACGTCCGTCACTTCCGAAGTAACGCCATCTGTTGTTGTTGATTCCAATCCAGGTATTTCTTGCCATCTTACCCGGAATATCCTTTGAACCGGATGCACTCTTGAACCAGTAAAGTCCTGATTTGCCATTGTATGTAGTGCTTTTTTCTCCTACGAACGGCACACCGGTGCTCTTGAGATAATAATAGTCACTGCCGATCTTGTAGATTCCCTCTTTTTTGGATTCCAAGACACCTGTCTTGTTAAAGTATGTGAATTTCTTTCCATCCCATACCCATTTATTTGTCTGCATCTGACCAAGTGCGGAGTTGTATGGAGCTACAACTTCACTGTAAGCACTGTTTACATCCGGTTTTGTGATCTCTACTTCATCTGCTGTTGCAAAATAATAGCGGTCATTTCCGTTGGTGCCTACAAGGCTTGTTCCTGTGATCAGATAGCCTTTCTCATCAAAAGCGTATTTTGCGGTGAAAACTGTATTTCCATCTCCATCCAGTGTGGTGATCTTTACCATACCATCCGTTGCTGTGTAGTAAGATTTTGTTGTACTCACTGCATCTGTATCCGTATCTTCGGTAATTTCAGATACTTCTTCTGCTGCATCTGCTGTTTCCTCGACTGTTCCGGATACCTCCGCTGTTTCTCCATCTGTTTCAGATGTTTCTTCTGCTTCTCCTGCCACATCTGCCTCAACAGCCTCATCTGTTGAAACATCAGCATCTGCTGCATCGTCTGTCTGTACAGCATCTCCTGCTTCCTCTGCGGATGCTGTCTTGGTTCCACTGATTTTTTCAAGTTTCCATCTGAGCTGTCCACCAACAGTGATTGGCTCCCATCTGTGATAAGAAAGAACTGCCTCTGTGCTGCTTACTACATTCTCTCCTGTATAGGAAACTGCATCAGCTGTGCTGTCATCAACAACAACCTGGTCTGCTGATACTGCATCAGAAGTAAAATCTTCTTCTGAGCTGAAATCTACAACTACTTCATCCTCTGAATCAGCTGCATCTGCCACATCTGCTTCCGGTGTTGTCTCTGCATCATTCTGTTCTTCATCAGATACTTCACCGTCCTCTATTGTTACTGTAGAATCCTCTACATCCTGACTGTCCGCTGTTTCATCTGCAACAGATTCATCATTATCCTCTGCAGCTGTAATTTCCGCAGAAAAATCCGCTGCACTGGCAACTGTCGCTTCTGCTGCAGTAGCCATGCACATAGACAGACTCAGTAAAACTGCCACAACTCGTTTCTTCACAACTTCTCCTCCTTATTCTCATAACACCTTTATTCACCAAGACCATTGCTGATTGCACTGGTCAAAGCTTCCATTGCCGCCTGCTCATCAATGCCATCACAGATAAGTTCAATCTCATCTCCACATTTCACGCAGGCACCCAGAACGCTCAAAACGCTTTTGGCATTTGCGCTTCCTCCGCTAAAGAGAAATTCAATTCTGGATTCATACTTAATTGCTTCATTACACAAATTCCCTGCCGGGCGCAGATGCAGCCCTGACGGATTGCTGACTGTTATCTTCTGACTGATCATCTTCTGTATCTCCTGTAATTAATTACCTGTATCTGCTGTGGAAATTCTGGAAACTTCCACGCCTGTGGTAACTTCATCTACCAGTTCATATCCCTTCGGAACACTGACATTTACCGGAACTTCATAACTGCCCTCTTCCTTGCCATCCAGATCAATAGAAGCTTTGATTTCATCTTCTGTCAGATCATCCAGGCTTTCATCGGATTTCTTTATCCGGACTTCTATATTGGCGGTATCAAATGCCACCTGCATTCCATCCGGCTGGTTCTCAACAGTAATGTTCTTGGTTGGAACCTCACAGACATTGCTGCCTTCCGGCAGAATATTCACTCTGACAAAAACATCCTCACTGGAATCACTGGTCAGCTTCAGTCCTTCCGGCAAATAATCTGAAATATTGATCTTTGCCTCAAAATCACTGTCCCGACCTGAAATATCAACCGCATTTCCTGATACCCAGATTGTATTATTCTGATCCTTCAGGCTGTCCAGTGCCTCCTCACTTCCTGCGATACTGATCACATTCGGAGTCGTACTGACACTCTCCACCTGATATCCACTTGCCGGAGTACCTGTGTATTCCGCACTTATTTTAACATCAGTTTGAACTTTCCACAACCTTGCAGTCACATAAACTTTAGAAATATTAAGATAACCTGCATCTGTGTCGGAGAATTCCTCTCCATTCTTATCAATGATCTTCACTTCTGTTTCCTGGGTCACATCCTCTGTTGCCCCGTCCACATCAATAGAAGCATTCACTTTATCTATTTTATTAATAAGAGACTTCGGTCCTGTAATCTTGATTTTCTCCGGATTGGAGGTCAGAGAACCTACCTCATATCTCTTGTCTGGTTTCGTATTATTGGTAGTAACATTTACCACAAATTCCTGTGTATCCTTATCTTCCAGATGGAGACTCAGATTATTCGGAGTTACCTCAATATTATTCGGTAAAACCTTCTCACAGGAAACCGTGATCGGCACCATCACAGGATCTGTATCCAGGCTTACTGCCTGCTGCAGATCTGCTGTTGCCCGAAGATCCGCGACTGTGAGCTTATCAAGGATCTTGCGCTGTGCCTTGATCGTCACACGGATCGGTGTCTGTTCACTGTCCTGTATACACATCTTACCGTCTGCATCAATATATGCCTCATTTAGAAGCTGTACATCTGAAACCACGAAAGACTTCGTCCCGATTGGATTGTCAATGTTTACAACCAGGAGCCATACGACTACTGCAATAATAAGAGACAGGATTTTCAGAGAGATATTATTTGCCACTTTTTTCTTCATGCTTCACTCTCCCCTTAAAAAATTGTCTCAGTTTATTGTTATCTACAATTTTCTTGTTCTGTGCCCTCTCAAGCACTTCACGGAGTTCAGCGCTGCTGACATTCCGCATCAGCCTTCCTCCCTCTGCCACGGAAACCTGACCGGTTTCCTCAGAAACAATGATCGTCACAGAATCTGTCACCTCACTGATTCCCACACCTGCACGGTGTCTCGTTCCAAGCTGCTTGCTCAGTTCCATATTATCTGAAAGCGGAAGATAACAGGTAGCCGCCACGATCCGGTTCTTTCTTACGATCACCGCCCCATCATGAAGTGGTGTATTGTGTTCAAAGATATTGATCAGAAGCTGGCTCGTCAGGATCGCATCTACATTAATACCTGTCCGGATATACTCATCCAGGCGGATCTCCTGCTCAATTACGATCAGTGCTCCTGTCTTGACTTCACCCATGTCGAAGCAGGCTTTGATCAGTTCGTTAACTGTTTTGTCTGCAAAACGTTCCTTGACTTCCCTGCCGGAATCAAACGGAATAATAGAAGCCATGATCTTCTTCTGTCCAAGCTGCTCCACAACCTTGCGGAGTTCCGGCTGGAAAATAACCACGATTGCCGTAATCAGTGCCCCCGCTAGCCTGGACACGATCCAGAGGATCGTATTCATCTTGAAGATATAAGCGATCACAAGAAAAGCGCCAATGACCAGAAGTCCTTTGAGCAGGGTATAAGCACGGGTAAATTTGATCCATACCATAAACTGATACACAAAAAATGAGATCAGAATAATTTCTATGATATCAATGATATTCATGGATGGTAAATTGATATCCGAAAGATACCTTCCCATTATACCCGTGATATTCTGCATAAACACGCTTTCCTCCTAGTCTTTTTATTTGTTGTTATATTCTGTCTGTTATAAATTACGGTTCTGATCACAGATCCTTCAGTGATTCTTCCAGTTTCTTTTCGAAATCGATGTCATCAAGATCTGCTTTCTCGATAGCAGCCGTATTTTCTGTCACATCCGGTTCTGCTTTTTCTTTTTCCGGAGGAACCGCTCCCTGGAACAATGGTGCAGAAAAATTCACTACACGCTCATTCTGTTTCCTGTCATCGCGTGCAGGCTCGCCGTTGATCTTCTTGATGCTTCTCTCAGAAGTTGCAACCAGCGCCTTCGGCACAGCCTTGACATAATAGTAATAATCATCATCCTCATATTCCAGACGCTCTGTTCTTGTATAATCGCCTCCGAACACAAAGAATTCAAGAACAATTCCAAGCAGAACTGCAACTACGGTAAAAATAACCTGTGATGCAACAGGAACAGAAAATCCAAAATACATGCTGCCTGCAAGCATAAGTACAAGATAGAGCACGCCGCCTGCAATGATTGCAATTCTCCATGCATAATCAAACTGTCTCGTACGGATCAGCTGGACTGCAAGAATCACAACAACAAATGTAAGCAGTGTCAGCCACATCTCACCATTCTTCATAATGCCATCTGAAAGAAGTGTCAGTTTGTCTACTATCTGCATATCAGCACTCATAAGTGCCTGGGACTGTACTCTCACATAGCGAACAAAATAGTAAATGATCACGCCACCGCCTGCCGGAAGTGCAGATACCGGTGAACTCAGAAGGCCGCATCCGATTGGCAGCAATGCCGGAAGATCAAATGCAAATGCCAGTGGCGTAAACACCATTACAATGTTCTTGCCTGCGCTGAATCTCAGAAACAGAATCAGCATGAAAAGAAGAAGCACCAGCAGGAAACCGGCAACTTCTATTCCGAGTGCATAACAGTGTGCCACCATCATCGCACATCCTGCAAAAACAATCATTCCTGTCGGAAGGACACTGCAGACAAGTGCCAGAATCAATACTACAAATATATTATCAAGAGCTTTCATATATCCCATGTTGCTGTTGATCCATATAAAATAAACCAGTGCCAGGATAAATTTCAAAAGAGGCATCACATACACTTCATACTGTGCAAATAAGCCTTTGATTTTCTGTTTAAATTCCAGTAATGCTGTCATTTCCGATAACCTCCCGCTGTTCCTCTGGCGGACATTTTCTTTTCTTCCCGCGCATAGATCTTATTCAGCTCTGTAAGCTGGCTGTAATATTCCCGCACACTCTTCTTTGCCTGATAATATTTCACGGAATACTGAATATACGTCAGAATAGAATACGCTGCAAGAACGATCACATAACCGATAATCAGATAGATTCCAAGTGTGACCAGATTCATTCTGTGAATATTCTCCAGAAGATATTCTCCAAAATATACCGCTACTGCCGCAACAATCAGCACATATCCGATCGTAACCAGGAAAAAATTCTTGATCAGTGCCAGCCCGATATAGTCACTTCTGTAATATCTGCTGACCGGAAGATGTTTCCTGCCCCTGCCCTGCTCATACATGGCGAGCTTTGTCATTATCTTAACTTTTTCTTCGTTGATCATAGTCTGCTCCTTACAAAACCGTATTTCTTTCCACCGGACAGAAATACTCATATAGATTAATTGTAACATATATCCATGACCATGAAAAGCCTTTTTTCACCGCCAATGCCCTGCTGTTATCATATCCAGCCCATGCAGAGAGTCACAAAAAACACTCTGTCTGCACCTGCTCCCTTAAGGACATGAGCCATTGCTTCTATCGTACTTCCTGTTGTGTACACGTCATCCATGACAAGTATACTGAGTCCGTCCATTCTCTCAGTAATCTGAAAGGCCTCTCTCAGATTCTGCTTTCTTTCAGCAGCACTCAGTTTTTTCTGCGACCGGGTATTCTTTGTCTTTCGTATGATCTGATCCGGTACCGGAATCTTCAGATTTCTTCCGACCCTGTCTGCAATGTCTGCCGCCTGGTTAAATCCTCTCTCCCGCTGCTTCCGCGGATACATAGGAACGGGAATGATCACATCCGGGTTCCATGCCCGGATGTCTCTTTCCATATATCTGCATATAGAAGCAGCATAGTATTCACCATATTCCCGGCTCCCATAATATTTGTAGTGAAGCAGCGACTGCCGCATTCTGTTATTATAGAGAAAAACGCCTCTCCCTCTGTCGAACTCTCTGTGCACTTTCCGACACTCCGGACAGAATTCCACCTCCGGCGCCACCGGTCTTCCGCATTTGAGACAATAATCCTTTATGATCGGATGCAGCTGGTTCTCACATGCCCGGCAGACAAGTATTCCCTTTTCAGTAAGGATCTGATGACAGACCGGGCAGCGTCTCGGATACAGGATATTCAAAAATTTCTCCAAGTAAGTCCTTTCTCCCCGATGAAGCACTCTTACTCTTCTGTCTCACAGATTCTCCGATCCAGTGAGCTGTATCTCTGCTGTTGTTTCTCATTCCGGATCATTTCCCGGAATGTCTCCTCACTGCCGACAACGGTTACGCACTTACGCGCCCTGGTGACAGCTGTATAAAGAAGATTTCTGTTCAGAAGCATCCTTGGTCCGGACAGAAGCGGAATTACAACTGCAGGATATTCAGACCCCTGCGATTTATGTATCGTGATCGCATAGGCAAGTTCCAGTTCGTCCAGCTGTTTGAAAGAATATTCTGCCCATCTGCCATCCTCAAATTCCACCTCGGCTGTCTCGGCAAAGTCATTGATCGTCCTGAGGATTCCGGTATCTCCATTAAATACACCAATACCTTTCTCAATTGGAATACCATACAGGCCCCGGATTTCCCATTCCATCTGGTAATTATTCCGGATCTGCATGACTTTATCGCCCTCGCGGAAAAGTCCGTGTGCATTTTCTCTTTCTTTCTTTGATGCATCCGGCGGATTCAGGTATCTCTGGAGAATCTGATTCAGCCGTTCCACGCCAAGAAGTCCTTTCCTCATAGGAGTCAGGACCTGAATATCAAAAGGCTTCGCCTCTACATATTTCGGAAGTTTTTCCTGAATCAGTGCAATTACCACGCGAATGATAATGTCTGCATCATATCTCTTAAGAAAAAAGAAATCACGGCTCTTATTGTCAAGAACCACCTGTTCTCCCTTGTTGATCTTGTGTGCATTTACGACAATATCACTCTCTGATGCCTGCCGGAAAATCTTCTTAAGCTCTACCACCGGAAATGCCATGCTTCTGATAATGTCGCGAAGTACATTTCCCGGTCCCACGCTTGGAAGCTGATTCTCATCACCTACCAGAATCAGTCTCGTCCCTGCAATGATTGCCTGGAGAAGTGAATGTATCAGCTGAATATCCACCATCGACATCTCATCAATGATAATGACATCTGCTTCCAGAGGATTCTCCGCATTTCTCTCAAAATGAACTGCCTGACCACTCTTATTGTCATCCTCAGGCATTCCGGATAATTCCAGGAGTCTGTGAATTGTCTGTGCCTCGTAGCCGGTCGCCTCTGTCATTCGTTTGGCCGCTCTTCCTGTCGGTGCAGCAAGCCGGATCTCTGCTCCCTCTCCCTCAAAATACTGGATGATCGCATTGATCGTGGTTGTTTTTCCTGTTCCGGGACCTCCTGTCAGAACAAACAGACCATGACATGCCGCCTCTGTGACAGCTTTTTTCTGCATTTCATCCAGAACAGTGTCTGTTTCCTTTTCAATCTGTGCGATTCTCCTGTTGATCATCTCTGGATCTTCCAGATAGAGAATATCCAGTTCCTTAAGCATTCTTGCTGTGTTAAGTTCCAGATAATAGTACATGGTCGGATAGACCAGGACCACTCCGTTCTCTTCTTTCTGCACCAGCTTGCGGTCTACAGAAAGATCCATCAGATGTTTTTCCATATAGGAAGGATCCACCCCCAGAAGTTCCGAAGCCCTCTGGAACAGTTCTTCCTTTGGAAGATATACATGTCCGTCTCCTGATGCCTGCAAAAGAGTATACATCATCCCGCTTCGGATTCTGTAATCTGAATCTGTATGGATTCCAATCCTGTAAGCGATCTCGTCCGCAATCTTGAAACCAATACCACTGATATCATCTGCAAGCCGGTAAGGATTTTCCTGAAGTACATTGTAGACTGTTTCTCCATATTTCTGATAGATTTTGGCTCCGAGATTCAGAGAAATCCCATATTTCTGCAAAAACATCATTGCTTTTCGCATGTCAGCCTTCTCAGAAACCTGCGCTGCAATTTCTCTCGCCTTTTTTTCACTGATCCCCTTGACCTCTGCCAGCCGTTCCGGCTCTTCCTCCACGATCCGAAGCGTCTCACGCCCAAAACGTCTCACAATCCTTGCCGCCAGTGCCGCACCGATGCCTTTGATCGCGCCTGATCCCAGATAACGTTCCATTGCCATGGCATCTTCCGGCATTTTTTCGGTAAGAGTTGCTGCCTGAAACTGTTTTCCATAGACCGGATGCTGGATATAATTTCCGGTAAGTTCCACGGAAGCCCCCATCGTAATCACCGGAAATGATCCGACACAGGTCAGTTCTTCCTCATCTTCTACGCCCTTTAATATCATTACGGTATATCCGTTTTCTTCGTTTCGAAAAATCACATGATCGATATACCCTGTCACGCTTTCACTCATAGTTCCTCTCTTCTGCTTCTCAGAATTCCGTACAGCAAAACCAGGACATCCAAAGTAAACTTCAGATATTCCTGGTTTCTGTGTTCACGGATCTCTGCGGTCATTCTTCCATTCTCGCCATGATCTCTGCATATTTTCCAGTTCCAACAGCTACTACATTCACTGCATTCTGTACCGTCAGTGTATTTACCCCTGTTCTCTGTTCGATCAGAGTGTCCATTCCACTCAGCATTGCGCCGCCTCCTGCAAGAACAATTCCACGGTCCACGATATCTGCTGCAAGTTCCGGCGGTGTCTTTTCCAAAACACCATGAACGATCTCTACGATCTGATTTGTGGCATCCTTAAGTGCCACACGGATTTCCTCCGAAGTCAGCTTGATGGTCTTTGGAAGACCCGTCAGGATATTTCGTCCCTTGACTTCCATCACTCTCGGATTTGCTTCCTCAATCGCGGTACCGATCTTGATCTTGATCGTCTCGGCAGTGTCCTCTCCAATAAAAAGTCCATGTGTCCGGCGTATGTAGCTCATGATCGCCTGATCAAACGTATCTCCTGCTACCTTGATCGTAGAAGAGACGACAACACCGCCCAGGGAAATCACTGCCACATCTGTCGTTCCGCCTCCGATATCCACGATCAGATTTCCAAACGGTTTCGTAACATCCACACCGGCGCCGATTGCTGCTGCGATCGGTTCTTCGACCAGAAAAACTTCCCGTGCGCCAGCCTGGAAGGTTGCTTCCTCCACTGCCCGGCGCTCGATCTCCGTGATCCCGCTTGGCACACAGATGCTGATGCGGGGTTTGCGAAAAGCTCTTCGTCCCATTGCTTTCGGGATAAAATATTTGAGCATTTTTTCCATTACAATGAAATCCGTGATCACGCCCTGGCGGATCGGACGGATCACCTCTATATTAGAAGAGGCATGTCCCGCCATCTGTTTTGCTTCCTCACCAATTGCTTTGATCTTTTCTGTATCCTTGTCATATACTACCACCGTCGGCTCCTTGAGGATCAGACCTTTGCCGGTGGAATAAACCAGACAACTGCTGGTTCCCATATCGATTCCAATATCATTTGCAGGCATAATAGTCTCCTTCCCAATTTTCTCTATTGCTGCAGGTATTTCTTCACATACTGGCCCGTGTAGGATTCCGGGCACTCTGCGATCTGTTCCGGTGTTCCTGTTGCGATCACCGTACCTCCACGGTCACCGCCTTCCGGTCCCATATCTATAATATAATCTGCAGTTTTAATTACATCCAAATTATGCTCGATTACAACTACAGTATTGCCGCCGTCTGTAAGCTTCTGAAGGATATCAGTCAGCTTATGTACATCCGCAAAATGAAGTCCTGTTGTAGGCTCATCCAGAATGTAAATAGTACGTCCTGTGCTGCGCTTGCTGAGCTCTGTTGCCAGTTTGATGCGCTGTGCCTCACCGCCGGATAATGTGGTGGATGGCTGGCCCAGTTTGATATAGGAAAGTCCCACGTCATTCAGCGTTTCCAGTTTTCTTCGAATAGACGGTACATTTTCAAAGAACTTCACAGCTTCTTCAACCGTCATATCCAACACTTCATAAATATTCTTGCCTTTGTATTTCACTTCCAGTGTTTCTCTATTGTAACGCTTGCCATGGCAAACCTCGCACGGTACATAAATATCTGCCAGGAAATGCATCTCAATCTTGATAATACCGTCACCGGCACAGGCTTCACACCTTCCACCCTTCACGTTAAAACTGAAACGTCCTTTCTTGTAACCTCGCTCTTTGGCATCTACAGATGATGCAAATAAATCACGGATCAAGTCAAACACGCCGGTATAAGTTGCCGGATTAGAACGCGGTGTACGTCCAATCGGGGACTGATCAATATTGATCACCTTGTCCAGCTGCTCCATCCCCATAATATCATCATGCTTGCCCGGATGAATGGTTCGCGCATGATTCAGATCTCTCGCCAGACGCTTGTAAAGGATTTCATTCACTATGGAACTCTTGCCCGAACCGGATACACCTGTCACACAAGTCATCACTCCCAATGGAATATCTACATTAATATGCTTCAGATTATTCTCTGCTGCACCGATAATATGCAAAAATCCAGTTGGCTGTCGTCTCTGCGATGGCACCGGAATTCGAATGCGGCCGCTTAAATAAGCGCCCGTCACAGACTTCTCGCATTTCATAATATCCTGTGCTGTACCTTCTGCAACAAGATATCCGCCATGCTCACCGGCTCCCGGACCAATATCCACAATCCAGTCCGCTTCCAACATCATATCTTCATCATGCTCAACGACGATCAGCGTATTACCTAGATCTCTCAGATTCTTCAGGGTCTTCAGCAGCTTATCATTATCTCTCTGATGCAGGCCGATACTTGGTTCATCCAGAATGTAGGCCACTCCAACAAGCCCAGATCCTATCTGTGTTGCCAGTCGAATACGCTGTGCTTCACCACCGGACAGTGTCGCTGTTGCTCTTGAAAGCATCAGATAATCCAGACCAACATCAATCAAAAAACCAAGCCTTGACCGTATTTCCTTGATGACCTGATCACCGATCAAATGCTGCTGTTTCGTCAATTTCAACTGTTCCATAAAAGTATTCAGATCGTTAATGGACATCTCTGTCAACTCACTGATATTCTTGCCGCCGATCGTCACGGCCAGCGATTCTTTCTTCAAACGTCTGCCGCCGCACTCTTTACACGGGGTAATAGTCATGAAATTCTCATACTCCTGCTTCGTCAGCTCTGAACCGGTTTCTCTGTATCGTCGCTCCACATTCTTAATCAGGCCTTCGAATGCCACATCATAAACTCCTTCACCGCGCTGACCGCGATAATGAACACGTACTTCCCGTCCACCGGTACCATGAAGAATCACATCTTGAATTTCCTGTGGATAATCCCTGAAGGGTGTATCCAGATCAAAATGATAAGCCTCCGCCAAAGCCACAAGAATAGCATGGGTAAAGCTGGAAGCATCCGCTGCCGACTGCCATCCCGGGGCTTAACTGCCTTTGCGCTGCTGTGCTTCATATGGTAGTCAGCACAGAAACGCTCAAGACGTCCGATTGAAACGCTCTCGCCCTTGATACCTCTTACGCACTTGCCCTCACACTGATTTTCCTGAGGACAAACACGGCCGCTGATTGCGGGGAGGCTGTTTGTGCTTGTGATTATCTCATACGCTTCTTCAAACTTGCCCTCTGCAACCTTAGCTACAAATTCGGGTATTCTTACGTTAACGGGGCAACCGCTTACGCAGGGCTTGTTCTTACAGTTAAGGCAACGTGATGCTTCTTCCATTGCCATTTCTTCTGTATATCCCATTGCAACTTCGAGGAAGTTCTTGTTTCTTACGTTAGGATCCTGTTCGGGCATAGGAACCTTAGTTAATGACATATTAGGCATTTTCTTATCGTCCTTTCCTTACTGCTCAGCCTTGTAGAGTCTGCAGTGCTCTCTGTCGTGAGCTTCTTTTTCCTTGTATGTCGAGTTACGCTTCATCAGCTCGTCAAAGTTTACTAAATGACCGTCAAAGTCAGGACCGTCAACACAGGCAAACTTGATCTTTCCGCCGACATTTACACGGCAGCCGCCGCACATACCTGTACCGTCGATCATAATAGGATTGAGCGATACA
>OLOV01001114.1_pt1 | contig 21807 bp, 19 predicted proteins | sample 1672931 | NCBI WGS metagenome assembly OLOV01 (sample SAMEA3136738, study PRJEB25190) | human gut metagenome | biome: human gut; feature: human-associated habitat; material: faeces | place: Austria | collected 2013
GCTCAAGTGCAGTGTATCCGTCTGTCACATTAAATTCAAGCGGACTTGTCTGAATACAAGCCTCCTGAATACAAAACGGATTGAGTCTTACCTTACCGTCGGCGCACAAAAGCAGGCTGTCAGGCGTGATTGAGCCGTGAATAATTCCGTTTGAATGGAGCGCCTCAATCGTTGTAAGCACAGGCATAAACATAAGGCGTGCGTTTTCCCACGCGATATAACCATCCTTGTTTCTGAGCAAATACTCGCGAAGCGGAACAGCGTCGATTTTTTCGATTATCGCATAAACGGTCGCATTTTCCTCAAAAACATCGTAAACGGGAACAACAGCCGAAAGGCTTTGCATTTTTTCAAGTGTTGTCCAAAGTTTATAGAATGATTTTTTGTATCTTACAGCCGAGTCGATAAATTTTTGTCTTACATGAAGGTCGGCACTGCCCTCAAGACGGCTTGCCATGCCCTTTGGATAGAATTCGCGAATAATCACAACCTTGTCAAGCTGTGCGTCATAGCCTGAATAGGTTACGGCGTCGCTCTCTTGGCTCAAAACTTTGCCGACAACATATTTGCCCTGCAAAACTGTTTTGAGTTGCAAAAACATTGTATCGTTTGCATTGTCGTTGTCAAAGCCGCACTCCGGGCATGCCGCGCCTTGAGTCAGCTCTTTCCAGCAATTCGCACAGAGATTTTCAGTATCTCTCATCAATACCACTCCAATTCGGTGTTATAAATAACGGCAGGCAAACGCCGTGCCGCAATAATTAATCCATTTAATTAATAATATCAATATATTATAATATTGTCAAGAAAGAAGGGCATAACTTAAAAATAAGTTTAAAATTATTTCTCGGATTTAATACTTTGCCATTATCTCGCTTGATATAAAACGGCTTATGCGTTATAATAGGCATATAATTATTATGGAGGCACAATATGAATTTTAAACAACTCCCAAACGGAATGTGTGACGGATATGTTATACTTAAAAAATGCGATGTAAAAAAGACGAAAAACGGCTCGCAGTATCTTGACGCTCTTATTTCCGACAAAGACGGCGAAATGAGCGCAAAACTGTGGGATTTCAACGGCTCTGCCGATACATTCGAGCAAGATATGATTGTTAAAATCAGAGGCACCGTCGAAGCATACAACGGCAAAGACCAATTCAGAATTTCACAAATCAGACCTACATCAAACGAGGACAATTATTCGCTCAGCGACCTTGTTCCGGCAAGCGAAATCGGCGGCGAACAGCTTTTCAATATGATAAAAAAACGCGTTGATGCGTTTGAAAACGAGGATTTGAAAAAAATCGTTTCAAAAATCATTGACGAAAGAAAAGATTTGCTCATCACCTACCCTGCCGCTTTAAAACTTCATCACGCAATGGTGGGCGGCTTGCTTTATCACACAATGAGCATTTTGCGCATGGCTGAAGAAATGTGCAAAATTTATCCGAATATCTGCAAGGACCTTTTGTTTTCGGGCGTCATTTTGCACGATGTTGCCAAAACATGGGAGCTTGAAACAGGCAAATCCGGACTTGCAAAGGGATACAGCGTTGAGGGCGAATTAATCGGTCACCTTGTTAAGGGCGCAATGTATGTCAACGATGCGGCGAATGAGCTTGGAATCGACAGCGAGATTGTTCCGCTTCTTGAACATATGATTTTGTCGCACCACGGCGCGCCCGAGTTTGGCTCACCGACAAGACCGATGTTTCTTGAGGCCATAATTCTTTCAAGTCTTGACGCACTTGATGCAACGGTGTTTGAAGTAAACAACGCCACATCAAAGGTTAAACCGGGCGAATTTACCGACAGACAGTGGGCGCTTGACAACAGAAAGCTTTATAACCACGGTCTTTCATCAACCGAACACAGAGTTAATTTTGAATAACGGGGAAACGCAAATGGGAATGACAAACGCGGTCGAGCAGGAAAGCTGGACAGAAATCACCGTAACTGTTGCAACAGCCGACATTGAAACGGCAGGAAACATTGCCAATATGGTTGTGCCGTATGGAATATATATCGAGGATTATTCGGCACTTGAAGAGGAAACGATGGAAATCGCCCATATCGACCTTATCGAGGAATCGCTCCTTCAAAAGGACAGAACAAAGGGCATCATCCATATTTATGTCAATCCGAACGAAAATCCGCTTGAAGCTGTTGCGTTTATTAAGGACAGACTCGACGATGCAAACATAAAATACGAAATAAAAATTCAGGATTGCCGAGTTGAGGATTGGCAAAACAATTGGAAACAATATTTTCACCCTATGCCGATAGGCGAAAAGCTCCTTATCAGACCCGTCTGGGAGGATAACTACGACGCAGGCGACAGAAAAGTTTTGAATATTGAGCCGGGTCTTGCATTCGGCACGGGAAGTCACCCGACAACCAAACTTTGCCTTGAAACGCTTGAAAAATATGTAACGCCCGACACAACGGTGCTTGACATAGGATGCGGCAGCGGAATTTTGTCGATTGCGTGCCTGCTGCTCGGTGCAAAGAGCGCATTCGGCGTTGATATTGACTCGCTCGCAGTCAAAACAGCTCTTGCAAACGCAGAGGAAAACGGTTTTAAACCACCTGTATTCAACGCTGTTAAAGGCAATTTGTCGGACAAAGTAAACGGCAAATTCAATCTTGTTGTCGCAAACATTGTTGCTGACATTATTATGGAGTTTAACACACAAGTCGGCGAATTTTTGAGCGACGGCGGCGTTTACATCACCGGCGGAATTATTGAAAACCGCGAGGACGAGGTGCTTTATTCGTTCGCGCAAAACGGCTTTGAAATTATCGAAAGATACGAAAACAACGGTTGGCTTGTTTTTGCGCTGAAAAAGGCAAACAATTGTTAATACTTCGTTCTTGTTTTGTAGTTGAATTGTTAACGCAAAATATGTATAATATATAAAATCAAGATGATAATACGGAGAATAAAAATGGAATTTACATATGACACATCCGGCACCTGCTCAACTCAAATTGTTGTGGATGTCGATGAAAACACTAAAAAAATCAACAGCGTCAGCTTTCGCGGCGGATGCAACGGCAACCTTAAGGGCATTTCTTCGCTCGTAAAGGGCAGAACGATTGACGAGGTTATCGACTCTCTCAAGGGCATTCAGTGCGGATACAAAACGACCTCATGCCCCGACCAGCTTGCAAGGGCGCTTGAGGATATTAAGGAAGAATTATAAATTTGACCGGTTTTAAAAGGGGTAACTATGTTTAAACTTGAAAGTAAAAGGCTTAAAAGAGAATTTAAAATCGTAAACGATAATTTTTTTGCAAGCCAAATACTTAATAAATACTCAAATATGAGCTTTGTTCCCGACGGCAACGGCAGTGAATTTGTTGTTCATTTTGTTGACGGAACAGAGTTTTCCTCTAAAGGATTGGCTGTTACAAAAAGCCTTGAAAACGGCAACAAGCTTATGTTTGTTTTTGCCGAAAACATGGGAATAACGGCTACGATAGAATATTGGGTGCACGATGACAGCAACACAATCTGCAAACAAATCACACTATCGCAAAAGGGCGATAACGCCGTTGATTGGATTTTGCTTGACGATATCGGAATCATCAATTCAAAAACCCACTACGGCGTTGACATTATGCCCGACGGAACAGAACTTTCGGGCTATCACGCATCGCTCGGTCAGCCGTTTTATATCGACAGCTTGTTTTTCGGCTGTGAATTTCCCGCAACGGATAACAAAATCATTCACGGCGCAGGTCAGATAAAATATTTTGTCGGCAGACCGCTCGGCGAAAACTTTATTTGCCCCGTTACCGTTATGGGCGGCGCAAAAGACAACACGATTCTTGAAGTGCAAAAGGCATTTTACGAATATATCAATTTCATCAGCAAACCGTCAAACCTGCGTTTTCAATACAACTGCTGGTATGACCATATGCTCAAAATCGATGAACAGATTATACGCGACTCGTTCAGCGAAATCGCGAAGGGCCTTGCATTTCATAATGCGCCGAAACTCGACGCATATGTTGTTGACGACGGATGGAACGATTACAAGGCAAAGTTTTGGACATTTGACAAAAAAACATTTCCTAACAAGCTGACAAATATTTCAAACGATTGTAAGGAAAGGGGCACGGGATTCGGTCTTTGGCTCGGTCCGCGCGGCGGCTATTCAAAAGCGAAGCCGTTTGCAAAGCGCGTTCAAAAGGGTAATAACGGCTATTTCAACAAAAATGCAAACGATATTTGTATTGCGTCATCAAAATATGTAAACAAATTAACCGACTTTTTGATTGACACCGTATCGGAATTTGACATAACATATCTTAAGCTTGACGGCTTTTGCCTTGCACCATGCACGGACGAAACGCACGACCATGCCGTAGGCGGCGAAAACGATATGTATTTTGTAACCGATATGTGGCAAAAATGGATAAGGCTTTTTTCAAAACTCCGCGCCGCACGAAAAGTCAACAACCGCGATTTGTGGATTAATATGACATGCTATGTCAATATTTCGCCGTGGTGGCTGCAATGGGTAAACTCAATTTGGATTCAAAACAGCAACGATATAGGCTTTGCCAAAAACATTGAGGACCAGCCGCAGGTTGAGTCTGAAATCACATATCGTGACGCAAGATATTATGACTGCGTTTGCAGAAGAGCAAACCAAATTCCGCTCAATCGCCTTTATAACCACGAGCCGATTTACGGCAGAGAGGCAAAGGTTGAATACACCGACGAGGAGTTTGAAAAATATATTTTCTGGTGTGCAATAAGAGGCAACGCTCTCAACGAACTTCACCTTTCATACGATATGATGTCTGACGCCAAATGGGATGCACTTGCAAGAGCAATGAGATTTCAAAAAGAAAATTATCATATTCTCAAAAATGCAATGTTTATCGGCGGCGACCCCGAGGACAACAATGTTTACGGCTATTTCAGTTGGACAGATGACGGCGAGGGTATCATCGCATTGAGAAACTCAACAGATGAAAATGCTCCCCTCACCCTCAATCTTAACAAACTTATGGGCGTGCCTGAGGATTTGAAAGATGTAAGGCGCATAAACATAATGTGCAATTCATTGCCTCAGAGCGACGAACTTTATTCATACAAAAGCAAAATTGATATGACTTTGCACCCATACGAAGCGGTAATTTTAAAATTTACAAAATAAACTAAAGGAAGCAATTTTATGAAATGTAAGGTTTGCGGCAAGGATACAATGAAACAGGACGGCGAACGCTATGTTTGCGAAAACTGCGGAGCTGTGGCTGTCAAGGTTGACAACACCGAAGAGCTGGCAAAGCAGGACAGCGACAAAACAACACAAAAAGTAAAAACGAAAAAGCCGAAAAGCAAGGCGCAGGAAATGCTTGAATTTTTCCTGCCCATCATAATTGCGCTTTTGGTTGCGCTGTTTCTCAAGCACTGTGTTTTTGCAAATGCTGTTGTGCCCACCGGCTCAATGCTCAACACAATTCAGGAGGGCGACCGAGTAATCGCAAGCCGACTTGTTAAAGAGCCTGAACGCGGCGATATTTTCATTTTTAAATATCCCGATGATTATGCGAAGGGCAAAACAACATATTATGTCAAGCGTGTTATCGGTCTTCCGGGCGAAACCGTTACAATCACAGGCGGTCAGGTTTATATAACCGGCAGTGACGGCAAGGCAAAAATGCTTGACGAAACAAGCTATGTTGTCGGCACAACATACGAGGGCAATCATGCCGACGGAGTGTATAAGGTGCCCGAAAACTGCTATTTCGTTATGGGCGACAACAGAGAGGATTCGGGCGATTCGCGATATTGGTCAACAACGAATTATGTCGACAAGGATTTGCTTGTCGGCAAGGTAATGTTCAGATATTATCCGTCGATACAAAAATACGAAACTATTTCGTATGACAAGTAAATAACAACTCTTTTGAGCACCGCTTTTTAGTAAAGCGGTGCTTTTTTGCGCTCCGCCTCCGAATATCACGCAAAATCAGCCAAACATCACCTTTTACTTCAAATACAATTGCAAATCGGTGTCGATATATGATATTATAGTGTTAAATAAAATAAGGAAAGAGGAAGATAAAATGAAATGTCCGAATTGTAACGCGGAAAATGAAAACAATTCAAAATTCTGCACAAGTTGCGGTTCACCTATCCCACAACCGACAGCACAGGGCAGCAGCTATGAGGGCGCGCAATATCCGCCGCAGGCTCAAAATCAATATGTTCCTGTCGGCAGCTCAGAGGCGCAAGGCGCACCTTATCAGCAACAGCAGCCACAATATCAACCGCCTCAACAGGCTCAACAACAGCAGTATCAACCGACACCTGTTCCTGCCGTTCAGCCGTATCAAGTTCAACCGTCGACAGACACAGGCAACGGTAATGACGGCAAGCCTAAAAAGCAAAAGAGCAAAAAAGGCGTAAAAATCGCAATCGGCGTTATCGTTGCGGCAATCGTTATTGCAGTTGTTGTTCTTTTAATTGTTCTGTTTGGCGGCAAAAAAGAGGAAACGACAAAGCCGATGGTTTATTACACCGACAGCCGATTATTTGTAGTTCAGTCATTAGGCAGTGATGAGGCAAAAACATTTGAGGTAACAAATGATTACGGCGGTGATTACAAACTTTCGGAGGATTCGAAATATATCGTTTACACCACCGACAGAGAAGAACACACCGACGAAGATAATGCAACGAGCTATACTTACAACATCTATTATAAGGAAATCGGCAACGAAAAGGACGAGGGCACACTTGTTGCGAAAAATGTTTCGACGATTGAAGCGGTTATCGGCAGCATTGATAAAATCATTTATGCAAAAGACGGAAATGTTTGTGCAACAGATGCAAACGGTGAAACCGAAAAGCTGATTTCCGATGCAAATGTTTCATCATTCAGCAGTGACAACAGCTATTTTGTAGCAACAAAATGTAATCAGGGCGAGTATGACCAAGAGGCAGATGAATACGGCGACCCTACATACAATGTATGCACCGTTGATGTATCAACAGGCGACAAAAATAAAATCGTTGAGGGTGCACAGGATTATGTCTTTGACATTGACAGCGATACTATCCTGTATAAAAAGGATGACAATCTTTACAGCGCATCCGCAAAAGACGGCAGCGACAAAAAAATCGCCGATAAAGTTGAGTCATTCGCATCTGCAAACGGCAATATTTATTACACCGTATGCGACAAAAAATATACCTACTACGATTTGATAAATGACTCGATGAAGGACAAGGACGCCAAAGCCAAAGAGCCAAATTGGTACGATTATGAACCAAACATTGAAAAATACCAAAAGCAGGAAACCGACGATTGGGGCTATTCATACACAACAACCGATTATGACGCATACCAAGCCGCTTATGATAAAGCGCAGGAAAAGTATGACAAAGCATACAGCGACTATCAAGCCGCGCTTGACAGAAACAATTTGAGAGAAGACCTTAAAGCTGACAGCAACTACAAATCATATTCACTTTATAATGAGAGCGGTGAAAAACTCGCGAGCGACCTTTCGTATCCGTCAATTATGCAAATTAACAATTTGCCGAACGGCACCGACTCGGCAGGATTTACAGAATATGTCAATTTCTCGGTATATGACACCTCGATTGACAGTATGAAAAAGGTTGATATTACAAAAATTTCAGACAGCGAAAATATATCAACAAAAATCAGCGAACAAATCACCATGCATAATGTAATTTACAACGGCAGCAAGCTCATTTCTATTGAAAAGGAAGGATACTACTGCTCAACGGTTAACTACGACCCTGATTCATCGAAATTTGTTGTAACATTTGCAAAAAATTATGACAGTAATTCCGATGACAGTTCGTGGGATTCAGTTTCGATATACTCCCTTCCTGAAGAGGCAGAAAGTATGTCCGATGCCAAAACAATTGCCGAAAACATCTATGTTTGCCTCTATGCAAACGGCGAATTTATGTCTATTGACGGATTCAGTGACAATTCAAACTACAAAGGCACGCTCCATATCAAGGACAAGGAAATTGAAGATGCCGCACCGTTTAATATTTATTATGACCCAAATGAAAAAGACACATATTATTATGCAACCGATTACAGCGAAAAGACCGGTGAATGTAATATTTATAAATATTCAAACGGCAACACCGAAAAAGTTGCCGACGATGTTATAAATTGGTCATTTGGCAAATACAACGGCAAATTTTACGCAATCACCGATTATGATAATGACGAAAATTACGGCGACTTAATTTGTATCGACGGCGACAACAATTATACAATAGACAAAAAGGTTAAAGGTGTTGACAACAGCGAACTTAAAAGTTCAACAACTCTTTCCGCAGGTGACGGCGAATAAATAAAATTAAAAAATCAAGCACAAAGCCTTTTCCCGAGGAAACTGTTGTAGGCAATTACGAATACGACGCTTGGGGTAAGGTTTTAACTGCCGACACCGACATTGCAAACCAAACCCAATTCGTTACCGTAAGGTGTGTGCTTATGAATAAGAATATAACTGACATTCGATGTGTAAATGACGATTGTTTATTGTGCAAAAACTCAAAATGTAATTATTGTATTACGGATTTCGATTACAATGATTTATTTGACAGCAATGTTAGCGTCCTGAATGATGATATTTGTTCTGTTTCCAAAGGCGGAAATTACTTTGCGGTTGCACGCAATAAAAATATTACGGTCATTGATACAAAGATAAATCAAAAGGTTGAAATACAACTTGATAACGATATTTTTACAGTGTGCTTTGTTAATGACAGTTCGCTTTTTTATTCCGAAATGAGCAATATTGACGATATAAACAGCAATTACGCACTTTATATCTATGATTTGAAACTGTCACAAAGAAAGTTTTTGAACGAAATTAAATGTGTTTCGCTTAATGATTTTTATTGTAATCAAGATTGTTTTGCCGCGGTTTGTGAAACACTAACAAAAAACGAAATTTTTGTCCAAAAATTCAACGGAGATACTTTAAAATATTCTTTGGATGAACTTGTGCCGGCGTATTTAAGCAACACTGTTTCTTTTGGAGATAACGGGAAAAAATTTCTGTGCTTATCGAGAAAAAGCATATTCAAAAAAACATATGTGTATTATGTAGATATTGAGCAAGGCAAATCAAATAAAGTATTATCACTCAACAACAGAGATTTAAGAGGCTTACCAAAGTGCTATGTGATTTATTTTCTTAACGAAGCCTATTTTGCAGTCAGATCAAGAAATGAAATAAATGTATATGATTTTGCTGAAAGAGAGATTCAAAATACATATAAAACGACCGACTTATCGGTATGTCCTGCGTTTATTAAAGATTTGATATTGACATTTTCAAACGGGGATTCATTAAATTTAACCGCCGAAAAATAAACTTATGATAAAACAAACAGATAAACAAATTTTAATGTTTAATATATTATTGAAATATATTAAACAGGAGTATTGCGATTACCTCAACCACGGTGAACTGTATCAGTAAAAGTTGCAAACACAACCACCGTTTCATACAGCTACGACAAGGATTTTCACCTATTGCCGGATTTATAATTCATTTTATATCAAGCATCGGAATGGATGTTGCAGCTTTAAGAATTAAAGGACTGATTTTTTTATGTTAGTAATAAAGGATAAAGATATGAAAGTTAAATATAAATTTTCGTACGGAGGTTTTTTCAAGTATCTTATAAATCAAATTGTGATATTCCTTGGTTCATCTGTTGAAATTATGTTTGTGATTTTCATTATGTCGAGAATATTAACACTGTTTGATGGTGACAATCACGGCAATTCAGTTATTCTAAATGTCGCAAACACTTTTCTTGGAAGAGCTACTTTCTGTGCTTTGCCGATGGCTGCTATTTTAACTGCAATACCACGAAGACTAATTCTTAATGACAGTTTTTTGAAAATCAACAGGTATATTTTAGATCCAATATACTTTACAAGAGGGTTTAATGATAAAATAAATTATAAAGACATTATTAAGTGCGAAAAATACATTTTTTGTAAAGGTCGGCGTTACCCACCGTATGCCGTAATGCCTTTTGCTCGTAAGGATTTTGTGAAAATTGTTGCAGAAAATGACAGAAATGATAGAGTTTATTTAGTTCCCGTTCAAAATCCCGATGATTTTATAAACGAGGTCAATAAACGCGTGGAATTAGCCAAAAGCAAGGAAAATGATGAAACAAGTCAATCGGCTGTGCCGACAAATATGTTTCAATTTGATTTGCAACGCGGATATATGCCTGATTGTGACGAAATCGTGCTTGGCGTCAACGGCATTGACTTCAAAACGGACAAAACAACCGCAGGGCTAATCAATGTCAAAAGCATTTCATACAACGATATACAGCTTTGCAAAAAGTCCGACAAGCATAGTATAAACGGCGTTAATTCCGACAATATAGTCGAAATCACAACAGCCACGCAAACATACTACATACCGATTAAAAACCCATACGATTTTATCAACGAGCTATACAAAAAGCTCAACACCTGCAACCAATAGCGTTGCACCCAATCACTGTATTAGAGCGGTAAATCCGATTCCAAAAAACTATCAAAAATGGTGAAAAAATGGCAAAAAAATTAGGTACATTATTTTTGGGACCAATTTCGGGGCCTGTAGTTTCAGCACTCGCCGACATTATCCCTAAAATTATAATAATTCGTATGCACGGAGAGATAATGTAGGAGTTTTTATGGATAAAAAAATATATAAATTTTCTTACGGTGGAAAATTGAAAAAAATCTTTGCCAAACTCATTAACCTCTTTTTTAATACGCTGATTGGTACTTTTTTAGCGTTTGTGACAATGTTTGTTTTGGGAAAAGTAAATGTTTATTTAGAATCCATTGTTTCCGATTCAATTATATTGACCCGAATTGAACTTGGTGTTGCTATTAGTGAGATTTTGTTTTTTGCAGTAATTTCCTTATTTCCACAAAAGGTTGTTATTAAAGGCGATACAATTAAGGTGTACCGATATAATCTTTCTGAATTTTGTAGAGGATTTAATGATAAAATGAAAATCGCGAATATTGAAAGCATAGAAAAAGTACCAAAAACGAGTTTTGCCAATTTGCCTGTTTTTGATGCATATGCGCGTATAGTTGATTGGAACGATTTTATTAAGATTACAATGAGTACAGGAGTAGCACTTCATTATATTTCTGTAGAAAATTCGGATGACTTCATTAACGAAGTAAAAAAGCGGCAAAGTATGATTGAAAACAATCATACATTTGAAACTAAAGCATCGCCAAATATGTTTCAATTTGATTTGCAACGCGGATATATGCCGGATTGTGACGAAATCGTGCTTGGTGTCAACGGCGTTGAGTTTAAAACGGACAAAGCGACCGCAGGGCTAATCAATGTCAAAAATATTTCATACAACGATATACTGCTTTGCAAAAAGTCCGACAAGCATAGTATAAACGGCGTCGATTCCGACAATATAGTCGAAATCAAAACAGCCACGCAAACATACTATATACCGATTAAAAACCCATACAATTTTATCAACGAGCTATACAAAAAACTCAACACCTGCAACCAATAGCTGTCCGAATATAGCCGGTATAAATATAGCATCTGCAACTATTGGTATATACTTAGCTTCAATCGGAATAAAAACATATGTAATAAAGAGATTTTATAATTTCTTTTTTTGAAAAAAAGAGTTGTTAATTTGAAATATAATTATTTAAATTTATTTAATATTTCAAAGCATAGAAATTCTAAAGTGTGTGGATGGTATGCTTACAGGGTTTCTAATTGGGAGGTAAATAAGTTATGATCAACAAAAAATATCAAATCAATTATGCTGTTCAATCAATGCTTGCCGTTGTCGGAATTGTACTTTTGCTTATTTTTTATAAGATGTCGTATATAAATACGGGGCTTTTGACAGCAATTCCTGCCGACTTGGCAAAATACATAATATTTATCGGTGCGCTTATTGCTCTTGTTTTGCTTTTGTTGTTTGAATTGATTTTGCTTGTCATTTCAATTAAGCAAACTAAAAAGGGTGAGGTTTCGGGCTTTGTTAAAGCCGCAAGATTTGTTTTGCCGATTGTGTTTGTGGTTTCATTCATAATTGTTTGTATATGCGCTTTTGGCATGACCTCTGCAAAGAATATTTTGGACAAAGAGCCGTCGGTTGTAAGCCAAATAAAAGACTACGCATTGAAAGACAGCGATAAATCTATATCGGACAATTACTATTTAACATGCGAAAAGAATTCGCTCGGCAAAGCGGGATTTATCGACTGCGATAAGTCATATTTTGACAAATACGGAAACAGTTGCGATGTGAATTTCACTTGCTCGTTGCAGGAATCGCACAGTAGTTTGATTAAAAGCAAATTCGAGGGATACGACAAAGACGATATTGTTTTGAAAAACAAATCCGACGGTGACGGATACACGCTTTATTATGACAGCAATGAAAAAGGCTATGCCTATTCATTATTGATTGAAAACGGTGACAAGCTGTTTTATTCAAAATTTTCTGCCGAAGATGTAAACGATTTTGAATATTCAAAAGAGCAATTTGTTTCTGACAGTTTGTCTGTTTTTAACGATTGGAATAAGTTTTGATTTAGAAACGTGACGAATCGGACGAAAGTGATAACGAGGATTCAGCTGATTTAGGCGAAGACTGTTCACAATGTCAATGAAAGCGTTATCAAAGAAATTGTCGGGCATAAGGCGGCGCAGACCTTCACAGAAAGGGTTTACACACATATCTATATGAAGACAAAGATTGATGCGTTAATCGAATACACACATAAAAAAGGGGCGGCAAAATGCCGCCCTTCTTCTTTGCAAAATTCTGTTGTGTTTCCCGCGTGTTACCAGTATGTATCCCGTAAGGTAGTTTTTTGTAGGTTTATGTAGGTTGACAAAATAAGAAGAAACCCGCATTTTCCCGTATTTCTGCGGTTCAATGTAGGTTTCTAATGCGTGGTGGAGATGGCGGTATCGCTCGGCTCGCTTCCGCGCTCGCCGACACGCCGCGCCTAAAAACAGTCCACCGGACTGTTTTCTTTACGGCTGTTTCGATTACATCCCACAGCAAAAATATAAGAGTACCACAAGGGTACTCTTAATTTTTGGTGGAGATGGCGGTAATCGAAACCGCGTCCAAAATCGGCTTATCGAGGGCTCTACGAGTGTAGGCTGTCTTTTAAGTTATCCCCTCACGCAGCGGCGGCAGTCAGCCTATGCGCTAAAGTATTCTCTGATACCTGACGAAAGCCGAGACACTCTTTCGTTCATGTTCGCCACTAAGTCGACGCTCTCAAAAGGTCCGTGGCACTACCTAAAGAGAACGAAGGCGCGCTTAGGCAGCCTTAAGAACTGTACGATTATTGTCAGTTAATTTTAAGTTGTTACTTTTATAGCGGTGCAACTCCGCTACTCGCTGATCAAGACTTACCGACCCTGTCGAAATCCTTTCATCCCCATATTTAAATTTAATATCTTTGCTTAAGCTCTCGCTCAATCGATCTGTTTGCAACCTTTTTTGCCTCAACAGCGCGCTTGTCATAGAGCTTTTTGCCCTTGCAAAGCCCGATTTGGAGCTTTGCTCTGCCCTTTTTTATATAAAGCTCGAGCGGAATAATCGACAATCCCTGCTGCTGACTTTCGCCGAAAAGCTTCATAATTTCGCGCTTATGGAGCAATAGGCGTTTTTTGCGCAACGGGTCGCGATTAAAGCGATTGCCCTGCTCGTAAGGTGAAATATGCATACCGATTGCAAACATTTCGCCGTCGTCAACACTGCAAAACGAGTCCTTAAGATTGACTCTGCCGGCGCGGATTGATTTAATCTCCGTGCCGTAAAGCTCTATTCCTGCCTCGTAGGTTTCCAAAACAAAATAGTCGTGATAGGCTTTTCTGTTTTTTGCTATAATTTGAAATTCCTCAGCCAAGCCTGTCACCCCTTTCGTTTAAATAAGGCTTCTGCCTTCCAACGCCCTGCCGAGCGTCACCTCATCTGCATATTCAAGATCGGCACCGACCGGCACGCCGTATGCAAGGCGGCTGACCGTAATGCCCATCGGCTTAAGCAGACGGGAAATATACATTGCCGTTGCCTCGCCCTCGACAGTCGGGTTTGTAGCCATAATGACCTCCTCAACCGTGCCGTCATTAAGCCTTGCAAGCAGCTCTTTAATTCTGATTTGGTCGGGACCGATATTATCCATCGGCGAAATTGCACCGTGGAGCACATGATATGTGCCGTTATATTCGTGCGTGCGCTCGATTGCGGCGACATCGCGAGGGTCCTCAACAACGCAAATCACACTTTTGTCGCGCGTGTTTGATTTGCATATCGGGCAAAGTTCGTCATCCGCCAAATCACAGCAAATTTTGCACTGCCTGATTTTTGTGTGCGCATCGGTTATGGCTTTTGCAAAATCGTTTGCCTCTTTGTCGGACAAACCGAGCACATAAAACGCCATTCTCTGCGCCGTTTTGTGGCCTATACCCTGCATACGCTCAAACTGGTCTATTAAGTTTTGAAGCGGCGCAAGATTATATGCCATTTTAATCACCACAGCCTTTCAGGCAATATAATTTAATCGGTTGATTTTTTAAATATTAAAGTCCCGGAATGTTGAGTCCGCCGGTTACTCCATCGATTTCGCGCTCTGCCTCTTCGTCAATTTTACGGTTTGCCTCGTTAAGAGCGGCAACAAGCATATCCTCAAGCATTTCTACATCCTCCGGGTCAACAACTTCGGGGTTGATGCCGATTGCCTTAACCTCGTGCTTGCCGGTAACGGTAACTTCAACCATTCCGCCGCCGGAAGAAACAACATATTCCTTTTCTTGAAGTTCAGCCTGCTTTGCTTCAATTTCGGCTTGCATTTTTTGAGCCTGCTTGAGCATTTGCTGCATATTTTGCGGTCCGCCGCCACCGTATCCTTTTGGAAGTCTTGCTTTCATTTTTATTCTCCTTTTAGGTTATTTAAAATCAATATTTATAGCGTGCTGCGCTTGTGAAATGAAATTTTCAAGCGGGTCGCACTGAACATTTTCGGTCGATTTGTTTTTGAAAAGTCCGAGCTTATATTGCTTGCCCGTCACCTCAAACAATGCCTTTTTGACAGCCTTTGAATGAGTCGAAATTTTGATAAACTCTCTGACTGTCTGATTGGGGCTGTCGATAAGGAAGAAATCACCGCGAACAAATCCGCGTGCGCCGTTTAAAACGCCGTAAAGCGCAATGTCCTCCTTATGAAGAACATCCATAAACTCGCCCCACTGCATAAACTCTTCCTGCACTGTACTGTCGCCCTGCGGCTGTACGCTCGGTGCAGGCGGTGAGCTTGGCTCGTCGCGTGTTTCCTGCGAAACAGGCGGTTCCGGCTCTGGTTGATTGACGGTGTCCGGCTCCGATTGACGGTTTACATTTGCAACAGGCTCCGGCTCGACATTTGTCGGCTTTTGAACGGTCTGCGGCTTAGGCGCCTCTTGAACAGGTGCGCTCTGCGGTTGTGCCGATACGGCAACGGTGCCGTTTTTCACCGCTCTTTCAAGGGTTGACAATCTGTCAAGCACCGATGAAATATCGCCCTCGAGTTTCGGCTCGCAAAGTTTTGCAAACGCCATTTCAACCTCGATGCGAGCGGTTGCTCCGCCCTTGATTGCAACAAGTGTGTTTTGGAACAAATCAAGCGAATGAAGTATTCCCTCGATAGTGAATTTTTTTGCGCCTGCAAGTATGCTTTCGTACTCATCGTCGGTGCAAATGATAAGTTCCCTGCTCTGTCTTACTGTTTTGACAACAAGGAAATTTCTGAAATGGCTTATCATTTCAACGCAAAGGCGCTCCATATCATAGCTGTTTTGATAAAGTTCGCTGATAATCGTCATTGCTCCGCTTGAATTCTTTGACGCAATGCAGTCCGACAGTTGATACATTGCCTCTCTGCCTGCAAGCCCTGCGACATCGGACACAAGCTCGGCTGTTATTTCCTTGCTTCTGCCTGCGCATTGGTCAAGAATAGACAATCCGTCACGCAGTGCGCCGTCGGCAATGCGTGCAATGAGTATTGCGGCATCGTCGGCAAGAGTCATACCCTCAAGTTCGGCAACCTGTTTAAGTCTGACAGCCATTGTTTCGGGCTGAATGCGTTTGAAATCAAACCTTTGGCAACGCGAAAGAATTGTTGCCGGGAGCTTGTGAACCTCGGTCGTTGCAAGAATAAAAATTACATGCGCCGGCGGCTCCTCAAGCGTTTTTAACAGGGCGTTGAACGCGCCCGTAGAAAGCATGTGCACCTCGTCAATAATATATACACGGTATTTGCCCCTTGCGGGAGTGTAGTTAGCCTCCTCACGCAGGTTGCGGATATTGTCAACGCCGTTGTTTGACGCCGCATCAATCTCGACAACATCATAAATCGCGCCGCTGTCGATACCCTTACAAACCTCGCACTCGTTGCACGGCTCGCCGTCAACGCTGTTTTCGCAATTGACAGCCTTTGCAAGAATTTTTGCGCAGGTGGTTTTGCCCGTTCCGCGTGAGCCGGTGAAAAGATAAGCGTGCGAAATTCTGCCGCTTTTTATTTCGTTTTTAAGTGTGGAGGTTACATGGTCCTGACCGTAAACATCCGAAAAGACTTTTGGTCTGTATTTTCTGTATAAAACCTGATACATATTATCTTCCACAGCCCTTCCGGCTACAAATGTGTAATCCACACGCCCTACTATAGCCCGATAGAGCGATGACGGATTGTGCCCAAGCACAAATTTATATCGCGCGGCATAAAAATAAAACCACGAGGACAATTCAATAAAAAAAGCCCTCGCGCCTTTTATGTAGCATACAGACTTGTCTGAGGCACACAGAATAATCCACTTATTGCTGCTCGGTTCCCCGCCTGACAAGGTTCGTAGCATCCCGTCGCACAGGGCCCATACGCTACATAAAAGGCGCAAAAGCACTCTTTTCGTAAAAGTATTATACACTAAAGCTGTCTAAAAATCAATACCTTTATATCAAAATCTCCGCCAAGACGCTTTATCCTGACGGAGAATAAAATTATTTTGTTTTATTCGTTAATCAATACCTTTTCGATTGCGCCGTAATAGATATAGTGGAAATCGTTTTGAGGATATTGAGCAGGAATGATTGATTTATCAATAAACTGCTCGGGTTTGAACTCGCCCTTTGCAACCTTGCGGCAAACAAGAACAAGTTTTGCCTCCTTAAAATAAGGAGCTTTTTCGTCAAAAACAGGTGTTATGCCTGCTTCTTTTGCCTTGTCGGTATCTCTGCCGCTTTTTGAACCGCAAACGCCGTGAATCTGTTTTTTAAGCTCCGGCGGATAAACGCTGATTGTAAAATAATCCTGCTCTTCAAGATATTTAACGGTGTATCTTTGAGGGCGGATATAAATTGTAGCCATATCCTGCGCCCAAAGTTCGCCGACAGCACCCCAAGAAACAGTCATGGGGTTAAAACCGTTTTTATCCCCTGCCGTAACAAGCGCCCATTGATTTTTGAGCAAATCAACAACATTTTCCTTAACATCGGTAAAAGCAATTTCTTTAAACATAATAGTTCACCTCTAATAATAGTATTTATATTACATTAAAATTATGCAAAAACTGCCCGGTTACCCGAGCAGCTTAAAAAATCGACCAAAATTATTTGATAATTGAAGTGCCTGTCATTTCCTCGGGCTGCGGAAGGTTCATTACCTTAAGCATTGTCGGAACAATGTCTGAAAGTTTGCCGCCCTCGCGAAGCTCAACATTATCGCCGCAGTTAACACAAATAAACGGAACTTTGTTTGTTGTGTGAGCGGTGAACGGTGAACCGTCCGGCTCTTCCATTTGATCGGCGTTGCCGTGGTCTGCGGTTACGAAAAGTGTGCCGCCGTTGTCCATAACAGCGTCATAAAGCGAGCCTACGCACTCGTCAACAGTTTCAACAGCCTTTACAGCCGCATCAAACACACCTGTGTGTCCGACCATATCGCAGTTTGCAAAGTTTACGATTACTACATCGTATTTGCCCGATCTTACTGCCTCGTTAAGTTTTTCCGAAACCTTATATGCGCTCATCTCCGGCTGTAAATCATATGTTGCAACCTTCGGTGAAGGGATAAGGATTCTGTCCTCGCCCTCGTTGACAGCCTCAACGCCACCATTGAAGAAGAATGTTACATGCGCGTATTTTTCTGTCTCTGCAAGACGAAGCTGTGTCAAACCGTTTGCTGCAAGGAATTCTCCGAAGGTGTTTGTAATTTCTTCTTTATGGAATGCGATGATCTTTCCAGGGATTGTCTCATCATATTCTGTAAAACAGATATAGGTTACTTTTTTACGTTCACCTCTGTCAAAACCATCAAATTCATCTGCGCAGAAAGCTCTTGTGATCTCACGGGCGCGATCCGGTCTGAAATTGAAGAAGATAATGGAATCACCGTCATTGACTGTAGCCGTTGGCTTGCCGTCTCTCATAATGACAGTCGGTACAACAAATTCATCATAAACTTCCTGCTCATAGGATGCCTTAACCGCATCATATGGGCATTCTGCCTGTATGCCTTCACCAAAAGCGATGGCACGATAAGCTTTTTCTACACGGTCCCATCTGTTGTCACGGTCCATGGCATAGTAACGGCCCATAACAGAAGCAATCTGTCCAACACCCAGTTCCTGCATCTTCTCGTATAATTCTTTGATATAATCTGCACCTGATGCCGGCGGTGTATCACGGCCATCCAGGAAGCAGTGAACATAGACATGCTCAAGTCCATGACGTTTTGCCAGCTCCAGCAACCCATACAGATGTGTATTATGGCTGTGGACACCACCGTCGGACAACAGACCATATAAGTGCAGTGCAGAATTGTTGGCTTTAACATTCTCAATGGCCTTTAATAAAGCCGGATTTTCAAAGAATGTACCATCCTGGATCTCTTTGGTAATTCTTGTAAGATCCTGATAAACAATACGTCCGGCGCCCATGTTCATATGTCCGACCTCAGAGTTGCCCATCTGACCTTCCGGAAGACCAACGGACAACCCGCTGGCATTGCCTTTGACAAATGGATAGGTTGCCATTAAATCATCAATGACAGGTGTCTTTGCTTCATAAACAGCATTGGCATCTTTTTTGTCATTTAAACCAAAACCATCAAGAATCATTAAAACTGTAGGTTTTTTACTCATTTTCTCTCACTTTCTTCAAAAAAGGGCGCCGAATTATTCAAGACGCGCCCCAATTGATATTGTTATTGATAAAAATTATTTGTTGTAGTTAACAATCTTGCCGAAGTCCGGTTTCAGAGATGCACCGCCTACAAGGCCGCCGTCAATATCCGGTTTTGCGAAAAGTTCAGCTGCATTGCCTGCATTCACAGAACCGCCGTACTGGATACGGATAGCTTCTGCTGTTGCTTCATCATAGATTTCACGGATGCACTGACGAATTGCACCGCAAACTTCCTCAGCCTGATCTGCTGTTGCAGTTTCACCGGTTCCGATTGCCCAGATTGGCTCATAAGCAATAACTGCTGTCTTTGCCTGATCTGCTGTTACATTCTGAAATGCGATCTTGATCTGCATACGGATCCATTCGATGTAAATTCCCTGTTTGCGCTGTGTCAGAGACTCGCCGCAGCAGACAATCGGTGTAATACCGTGTTCAAAAGCCTTGAGAACTTTACGATTGACAGTTTCATCTGTTTCAGCAAAGTATTCTCTTCTCTCAGAATGACCAAGTACAACATATTTCACACCGGCATCTGTCAGCATAGCAGGAGAAATCTCGCCTGTATAAGCGCCGGATTCTTCAAAATACATATTCTCAGCACCAATATTGACATTGCTGCCTTTAGCTGCTTCCATACATGGAATGATATCGATAGCAGGTACGCAGAAAACAACATCCACGTCATCATTTGCTACAAGTGGTTTCAGTGTTTCTACAAGAGCCACTGCCTCACTTGGTGTTTTATTCATTTTCCAGTTGCCTGCAATAATTTTCTTACGCATGATATTACGATCCCTTCTATTATAATAAATAATTGACTCATTATCCACTTAAATTATTTGTCTGTTGCTGCTGCAACGCCCGGAAGTTCTTTGCCTTCAAGGAATTCAAGAGATGCACCACCGCCTGTGGAAATATGTGTCATCTTGTCACCAAAACCAAGCTGGTTAACAGCAGCTGCTGAATCACCGCCACCGATGATTGTCACTGCATCTGTATCAGCCAGTGCCTGAGCAACTGCAACAGTACCTGCAGCAAAGTTAGGCATCTCGAATACGCCCATCGGTCCGTTCCATACAACTGTCTTCGCATCTTTGACAGCGTTGGCAAACAGTTCTCTTGTCTTCGGTCCGATATCAAGGCCCATCCAGCCGTCATCGATCTGGCCGGCATCGACTACTTTCACATTGGCATCATTAGAAAATGCATCAGCAATTACTGTATCTACAGGAATAAGCATCTTCACGCCCTTATCAGCAGCTTTCTTGATCATATCGTTGGCATAATCAAGATAATCATCTTCACAAAGAGATGTACCGATCTTACCGCCCTGAGCCTTCATAAATGTATAAGCCATACCGCCGCCGATGATCAGAGTATCCACTTTGTCAAGCAGGTTGTTGATAACAGAAATCTTGCTGGATACCTTGGAACCGCCAAGAATAGCAACAAAAGGTCTTGCAGGGTTATTGACTGCATTGCCAAGGAAATCGATTTCCTTCTGCATCAAATAGCCAACAGCTGCTGTCTTCACATACTGAGTGACACCGACGTTGGAGCAATGTGCTCTGTGAGCTGTACCGAAAGCATCATCCACATAAACATCGCAAAGGCTTGCCAGTTCTTTGCTGAAGGCTTCCCCATTCTTTGTCTCTTCAATTCTGTAACGTGTGTTCTCAAGAAGAACAACATCGCCATCTTTCATGGCAGCTACAGCAGCCTTTGCATTTGGACCAACGACCTCAGGATCTGCAGCAAATTTTACGTCCTGACCAAGAAGTTCGCTTAAACGAACAGCAACAGGTGCCAGAGAAAGTTCAGGCTTTGCTTCGCCCTTTGGCTTACCAAGATGTGAGCAAAGGATAACTTTGCCGCCGTCAGCAATGAGTTTCTTGATTGTCGGCAGGGATGCTACCAGTCTGTTCTCATCTGTAATCTTTCCATCCTGTAAAGGAACATTAAAATCGCATCTTACTAAGACTCTCTGGCCTTTAACATTAATATCATCAACAGAAACTTTATTCAGCATATTATTATCTCCTTTTGTCTGACTATATTTAAGCGCCCTTTAAGTGCAAAAACGGGTCCGGTCCAATGAGACCGGACCCGCCAAGGATCTTATTTACTTATTCTGATTTCAAAATTAAGCCAATTCAGCAAAATATTTGATTGTTCTAACCATCTGGCTTGTGTAGGAGTTTTCATTATCATACCATGAAACAACCTGCACCTGATATAAATCATTGCCAATCGGAGAAACCATTGTCTGTGTAGAATCAAATAAAGAACCATATGTGATACCTACAATATCAGAAGATACGATCTGATCTTCGTTGTAACCAAAGGAATCACTTTCAGCAGCCTTCATAGCAGCGTTGATACCGTCAACGGTAACGTCTGCACCCTTAACAACAGCAGTAAGGATTGTTGTTGAACCTGTCGGAACAGGAACACGCTGAGCAGAACCGATAAGCTTGCCGTTGAGCTCGGGGATAACAAGGCCGATAGCCTTAGCAGCAC
>OLOV01001118.1_pt1 | contig 21779 bp, 19 predicted proteins | sample 1672931 | NCBI WGS metagenome assembly OLOV01 (sample SAMEA3136738, study PRJEB25190) | human gut metagenome | biome: human gut; feature: human-associated habitat; material: faeces | place: Austria | collected 2013
GAAGATTTTTACAGAAGCGATCCATCATCCGTCTGTGGTGGCACTGTCGATCGGGACAAGGCCGGACTGTCTGGGAGACGATGTCCTGGATCTTCTTACAGAACTGAACCAGATCAAGCCGGTATGGATCGAACTTGGGCTTCAGACGATCCACGAGCGGACGGCCGCATATATCCGGAGAGGATATCCTCTTTCGGTATTTGAGACAGCGGTGAGAAATCTTCGGGAACGTGGGATCGAAGTGATCGTTCACACGATCCTGGGGCTTCCGGGGGAATCCGAGGAGGACATTCTCGCTACCATGGAATATTTGAACCACAGAGACATACAGGGAATCAAACTTCAGCTTCTCCATGTGCTTAAGGGCACCGATCTTGCACAGGAATATCTGGAGGGCAAATTCCACGTATACGAAAGAGAAGAATATCTGAATCTGCTGATCCGGTGCATCGAGCATCTGGATCCGGAGATCGTCATACACAGGATGACAGGAGACGGACCGAAGGAACTTTTACTTGCTCCGCTATGGACAGGCAGGAAGAGAGAAGTCCTGAATCTTCTGCATCATCAGATGAAGGTATGTGACAGTTGGCAGGGGAAGCAGTATAATTTTGACCAAGTTACTGTGAACGGAGTGAACAGTAATAAGCAGTTTCACACCCTGTCAGAATAAGAAAGAGGTGACTCAAATGGCAGATCCATTTACAACGTATAAGCTGATCGTATTATATATGGCGAAGCACGCGACACAGGCACTGACAAATTCACAGATTTCAGAGTTTATCCTGGACCGGGAATATACCGATTATTTCCAGCTGCAGAAAGTACTGTCAGAGCTGACAGAGACAGAACTTCTCCACAAAAGGACGATCACGAACAGTTCTTACTATGAACTGACGGAAGAAGGACGCAAGACGCTTTCCTACTTCGAAAAAGATATCTCACAGGATATCAAGAATGAAGTCAAGGAATATCTGGAAAGTCGTGGCTGCAAAGTACAGGAGCGGATCCTGACCCCGGCTGACTATTATACGACCCCGCAGGGCGGATATGCCGTCCGCTGCCAGATCATAGAGAAGGATTCCTCTACGATCATGGATCTGAGCATGGCTGCACCGAACAAAGAAGCCGCCCAGGAGATCTGTCGGAGCTGGGCAGCGAAGTCACAGGATATATATGAAATGTTGATGGGAGAGTTGATCTCATAAAATAAGAGGGTGGAGCCGTTAAGCTTCACCCTTTATATGTTTCATATATTCGTTGAGAGTTTTCTCATATCCAAGATCCCCTGGTTCATAGAACTTCTCGCCCTCTATCTCCGATGGCAGATACTGCTGATTCACATAATGATTTGGATAATCATGCGCATATTTATATCCGATCCCTTTACCAAGCTTCTCATGCCCGCCATAATGTGCATCCTGCAGATGAACAGGAACCGTAGTCCTGGTCTTTTTGACAGAGTCCATGGCAGAAAAGATCGCGTTTACAGCGGCATTGCTCTTTGGTGCACATGCCATATAGGTGACTGCCTGTGAAAGAATGATCTGTGCTTCCGGCATGCCGACACGCTCAACTGCCTGGGCAGCAGCAACAGCCACACAGAGTGCCTGCGGATCTGCATTTCCGATGTCCTCAGAGGCAAGGATCATGATCCTGCGCGCAATAAACTTGATATCCTCCCCTGCGTAAAGCATCTTGGCAAGATAATAGACAGCCGCATCCGGATCGGAGCCACGCATGCTTTTGATAAAAGCAGAAATGATATCATAATGATTATCCCCCTGCTTATCATACTGGACCACACGCTTCTGGATGCATTCAGAAGCGACATCAAGCGTCAGATGGATATAACCGTCATCACTCTTTGGAGTTGTCAGGATCCCGAGCTCCACGGCATTCAGTGCACTCCGCGCATCACCGCCGGCCATATCAGAAAGAAATTCAAGCGCGTCGTCATCGATCACAGCACCATAATTCCCCATTCCCTTATCACAGTCATTGACTGCACGCAGGATCAGCGTGCGGATATTCTCCTGACTCAGAGCCCTGAGCTCAAAAATAATAGAACGGGAGAGAAGAGCACCGTTGACCTCAAAATAAGGATTCTCCGTCGTTGCACCGATCAATATGATCGTTCCATCCTCCACAAACGGAAGAAGATAATCCTGCTGTCCTTTATTAAAACGATGGATCTCGTCGATGAACAGAATGGTCTTATTACCATACATACCAAGCTGTTCCTGCGCTTCCTTCACGACCTGCTCCATATCCTTCTTGCCCGCAACCGTAGCATTGATCTGAGTAAAATTGGCACGGGTCGTATTCGCGATCACCTTAGCAAGCGTCGTCTTACCAGTCCCCGGAGGCCCATAAAAAATAACAGAAGTCAGCTTATCCGCCTTGATCGCACGATATAACAATTTATCCTTCCCCACAATATGCTCCTGCCCGACAACCTCATCCAGAGTAGTAGGACGAAGCCTCGAAGCCAGAGGCGACTCCCGGTCCAGAGTCTTAGATTTGGCATATTCAAATAAATCCATAACAATACTCCAATCTGAAAAATTCGTACATTTGTTCCCAGTATACCTGCTTTTCAAAGGAAATTCAACTATCCACACCGTTTTGTTACGAAAATCACAAAATCCCTTGCTTATCACAAGTTAAAGTGTTAAAATACTAATATGTGAAATATAACAGAATGTAAGCTAAAGGAGCAGGAAAATGGGTAAAAAAATCAGGACGGAAGAGGTTGACCATCTTTTTGAGGCAATCCTTTGTTTGAAGAATAAAGAAGAATGCTATACCTTCTTCGAAGATGTATGCACGATCAACGAACTTCTTTCTCTTTCACAGCGTTTTGAGGTAGCTAAAATGTTAACTGACAAGCGCACATATCTGGACATCTCCGAAAAGACCGGGGCCTCAACCGCAACCATCAGCCGAGTAAACCGTTCCCTCAACTACGGAAACGACGGCTACGAAATGGTCTTCGAAAGAATGAAAGCCAAAGAAAATAAAACAGAAGAATAAATAAAAAACGGAGCCCGCAGGATCGAAGATCCCTACGGCTCCTTTTTTCTTCTCAATAATTTCCCCAACACCCAGGGCGACGCCTGTCGTGCACCCAACACTCAGGGCGACGCCGCAGGCACGCCCGTCCCCAGTCTAAAGCCGCGTGGCCAAGAAGGGGGGAGTCTGAGGGGGGAATTTCGGCCTTCGCAGACTCCGAGATACTTTCCCCCCTCAGGGGTTTTTCACTTCTGCGAAGTCATAAACTCATAAACATCTTTAGAAATCTTCGCAATAGTATTTTGCGCATCCGCATTACTTTTAACATCATTGGAAAGCACCGCAATCACATAAGGGTGCGTGGCATCGAAAACAATAGCAATATCGTTTTCAACCACTCCCAGCTTTGCGTCAGAAAGCTCCCCCGTCTTATTCGCCGTCTCAACCCCATCCGGCACCCCAACCGGGATCTTCGTCTTCACAGTCTGCCCCTTCAGCAATTCCAGCATATCGGAATCCGCCTTCTCATTAACAAGCGTTCCATTATAAATATCCGACAAAAGCCGACAACAATCCGAAGCACTCACATAATTATCATCCGTCGGTTCATTCGCAAGGAACTCCCTTCCAAGATGAGTACTGGTATACTCCCTCTCCTGACAAAATTCATTAACCACAGCCGCCCCCGCAGCAAAATCCCCATTTCCAAGCTGTCTCACCAGCTCATTTGCCGCATCATTATCACTAACCGTGATCATCTTCGTAAGCAGCGGCTTCAACGTCTTCTCATACTCCTCAGAAGCCGTATCTGCTCCATCCGGATAAACCATCTTATCATAAACCGCCGCCATAATAAACGCCTTAATAACACTCGCAGACTTCATCGCCTTCTCTGCATTCACCGTACTATACGCCTGCGTAGAAAGATCCATCACAGAAACAGCCCAGCTTTCACCCTTCTTTTCCTGCACATCCACATAATCTTTTTCAATCTTATCTGTAAGTGCAGAAAGATGCTTCCCGATCGCAACCGTATCCGGTGCAACAATACTGAAATACTCATCAATACCATCCGCGACTGCCTTCGCCATCGTCTCATGATTTGCAGAATTGGTGATATACAGATCATCATTCTGATTACTCATAAATCCCATCTCAAGGATCGCAACAGGAACAGTACTCCAGTTGGTTCCTGTCATATTATCAGAAGAGATCACCCCAAGATTTCCAAGCCCGGTCGCATCACAGTAATGATTGATGATACAGCTTGCAAGCGTATTACTTTTCTCAATGATATCCTGATCCAGATACTGATTGGAAGAAGTAGGAGCCATCGTAAGCGCACCGGAAGAAGCAGAACTGTTATCGCCATTTGCATGGATACGCACCGTGATATCAGCACCTTTTTCCGTAGCAAGTTCCGCGCGTTCCTTGTTGCTGATAGCCGTGTCGTTATCCTCACGGGTCATAATAACATTATACCCACGTGAGATCAGCTCTTTCTGGAGTACAAGAGAAACTTCCAGATTCACTTCATATTCCGGAACTTTGGAAAAATTTCCGCTGGTTCCTGTCGTAGCTTTGTTTTTCGTCTGGGAAGATCCAGGAGCCATTGGTTCCTGTGCGCTCATATCCACCCAGGATCCCTGATGCCCGGCATCCACACAGACTGTGAAATTTCCCTGATTGGAAGTTTTGCTGTTTTCGGTGTTGGCATCAGACCAGTCCATGCCAGATGAGGAATCAGAAGAACTGATAGTACCCTCTTCTTCCTGCGCGTCAGTTTCATCTGTCGTTTCATCCTCTGTTTCAGATGACTGTTCAGAAGAAGACGGCGGTTTGATCATGGCCTGTCCTTCCTCACTTTCATAGGTGGTTTCCGAAGAAGCCGAAACGACTGCCGGTGAAACAAAGATCAGGCTGCCAAGCAGCAGTGCTGTCAAAAATTTTTTCATAAAGTACCTCCTGAAAACTGTTTTTTGTATATGAAAATTACAAATTTGCGAAACGCTCTGCTATAATAAATATATACAGAGAGCAGAATTGATTTTCAAAAACTGCCGCTTTTATGATAAGCTATAATCAGTATTTTGGCAAGATACGAAGTAAGGTATAAGTTACTGTAAATGGTAACAAATTTCTTGCAACTGTTATACAAAAAACTTATAATAAAAGTATCTGAAAATAAGGAAGAGAGAAAATGAAAAATAAGACTTTAACCAGAATCGCAGTAAGCAGTTTGATTACAGCATGTCTGATGGTGCAGCCGTGTTATGCGGCAGAAGCCACAGCAGAGACACAGACAACGGAGGAATCTGATCATCATCCGGAACCGGCACCGGATGAAACAGCTACAGTCCAGGAGGGACAGGGAACCCTGTCACCGCCGTCAGAGTCAGAGGGAGGAAGCGCATTTGGAAGTTCTGCATCATCAGAGACAGCCGGGACTGATGAGAAACTTCAGAGCGTTTTGTCAAGCCTTGCACTTCCGTCAGGAAATGGAACCTGGTCCGTATATGTATGTGACCTGGAGAAAAATACCGAAGGAGCCATCCAGGATGCCAGAATGCAGGCAGCAAGTCTGATCAAGCTTTATATCATGGGAGCTGTTTATGAGAATTATGACAGTATTGTGGGACAGTATGGACAGTCCAGCGTAGATTCCAACCTGAATTCCATGATAACAGTCAGTGATAATGATGCGGCAAACACACTGGTAAGTTATCTGGGAGGCGGAGACAGCAGTGCAGGAATGAATGTAGTTAATAATTTCTGCAGTGATAAGGGATATTCCAGCACACATATGGGAAGACTTCTCCTCGCAAGCAATCAGTACGATGACAATTATACCTCTGTTTCAGACTGCGGACACTTCCTCAAGGAAGTTTACGATGGAAATCAGCAGTCTGATGCACACGCACAGGCAGAATTTGCATTACTTGCAGCACAGAGCAGGAGAAACAAGATCCCGGCACAGATGCCGTCAGGCGTCAGCGTTGCAAACAAGACAGGAGAACTTTCGGATGTCGAGAATGATGCAGGAATCATCTACAATGACCTGAATGACCTGATCATTGTATTTATGTCAGAGAATGTTCCACAGCCAGGGGCAGCTCAGAGTACGATCGCATCTCTGAGCAGACAGATCTATGATTCTTACAATTCCTGAGAGAATTGTAAAAAATAATATTCCCAAAGGAGGGTATCACTATGAAAGAAAAATCAACATTTTTAAAATGGACAGCACTTTTTGTACTTGTTTTCACTTTATCCCTGCCATTAACAGCAAAGGAAAGCTTTGCAGGAACCATGTACACAGTCAGCGTAAGCAAGGGATATCTTGCACTGCGTACCGCCAAGGCATACGATGATAAGAATGAGATCGGAGAGCTTTACACAGGAGATACCGTAGAAGTTACAGATACCAGCGACAGCACTTACTGGTATGTATATTCTGCAAAACTGAATAAATCCGGCTATGTAAACCGCAATTATCTGGTTGGCGGCGGAAGCAGCACAGGAGGAAGCAATTACACAGTCAGTGTAAGCAAGGGATATCTCGCACTTCGTACAGCCAAGGCATACGATGATAAGAATGAAATCGGAGAGCTTTACAGCGGAGATACTGTACAGGTACAGGATACCAGCGACAGCACCTACTGGTATGTATATGCACCGAAACTGAACAAATCCGGCTATGTAAACAAGAATTATTTATACTAAATAACAAAAGAGGTTCCCGTCACACTGCGGCGGGAACCTCTTTTTATTTGAGTGAAATCATTTCTTTTTCTTTGGGTCATTCTCTCGAAGACTGTCGATCATCTGCTCGATGATCGTTTTTTTCATGTAGACATCAAAACTGAGCAGGCAGATGAAGGAAAATAATTTCAGGAAATCCTGATCTTCTTCCGGTGCATCCTGGAATGTACTCTGTGCAGTTTGATAATTTCTGACCAGTTCTTTCTGAAGGGCTTCGATCTGCCCCTTCTCCATGCTGAAAACTTCCTCATAGATGGAAGTCAGATCCAGTTCTTCCTGTGACTTGAAATATTTGTCCGTGATCGGATTCAGGAGGGTCTGGATGTCATTGATAGAAAGAATATTTTTGAAATAGTAAATAAAGATCAGAACCAGGAGATGCTCTCTGGAATAACGCTTCTTCTCCGGCGATGGCAGAAGATTATTCTTGGCATAATTGTTGATCATGGTCTTGGTAAGGATCTTGTCATCCTGATAACGCTTGGAATGTGCGAGCTGTCCTTCCATAAAAGTTGTTACCTGGTCCATATAAAGATCAATATTCGGGATGTCTTCTGGCTTAATATATCCAATTCCGGAAACCCAGTCCAGAATATGTTTGATCATAGTTTCATTATCTGTTGACATAATTACCACTTTCCTCTCTCTTCTGGTCTTTATTATATAGTTTTAAATACTACTTGTAAACATTTTTCTAAAGGAATTTGTTATTTTGGCGGTAAGTACGGGGTGAGATTCCATAAAAATTCTTAAAAGCTCTGGAAAAGTGGAGCTGATTGGGATAGCCGACCTGTCTACTGATCTCTCCTACAGGAAGCTCTGTGATCTTGAGAAGTTCAGCGGCTTTTTCCATGCGGTACTGGATCAGAAATTCCTGCGGGGACTGCCCGAGGGTGTCACGGAAAACTTTGCCGAAGTAACTGCGGTCCAGATTGCAGCGGCGTGCCATATCCTCAACAGTGATCGCACGGGAATAATTCTGAGAGATAAAAGCCACCGCCTCATTTGCATAAAACTGTGCGCGTTTGCCGCCCTGGGTGCGCCGTCTGGAGGAAGAACCGCTGACCAGCGCGTCCATGATGAGAAAAAGATGTCCGATCAGATGATAGGAAGATTCCTGAGAGTGTGTGGCAAGATACAGGATTTCATTTTTGAGCCGTTCCCCATCCTGCGATGTGCGTGGAAGATAGACCGGAGAAGCAGAAGAAAGCCCGGAACCTTCCAGGATCTCCTTTGCCCGAAGGCCGCTGAATTCGATCCAGGCATATTCCCATGGATCTTCACGGTCTGCAAAATAAGTATTTACGCGGTCCGGCTCGATCAGGAATCCCATCCCGCCCTGAAGCTGGTATTCCGTAGACTGGGAATTTTCATCATCAACCAGGAGTGTTCCTTTACCTGAAATAACATAATGGAACAGGAAATGGTTTCGTACAAAAGGACCGTAGGAGTGTAGTGGAAGACACTGTTCATATCCATACTGGTAGAGTGTAAGATCCATAAAACGGTCATCTGAAAACATATGAAACAAGACTTTATCCATATTTTATCCTCCATGAAACATAGAAACTGGTTGATATTACTAAAAAATATCAATTAAAATTGTTAGTAATACACGAAATTTGCATGTTTTTCTATATTATATACCATAATGAGTCTATACTTCAACTTTATTCTTTAAAAAACGAATAAAGGTATAAAAGTGCTGTCATGAGAATATTTACGGAAAGAAGTCCAGATGATATTATTTTAGATGAAAAGTGACGGAAATCCGTTCAGGATCCAAAATACTATGGCCGTGGTAATAAAAGAAAAACAGGAAGGGAGAGAAGTGCAATGAAGAAAAAATTAATTCTTGCAGGAACCGTTCTTATGGGAGCAGGACTTGCTCTTGTCGGATGTGGAGATTCCTCAAAAACTTCTGACGGCAAAACAAAGATAGAAATGGTTCAGTACAAACCGGAGGCAGTCAAAGCCTTCGAAAAGATGGAAGAGAAATTTAACGAAACCCATGATGACATCGAACTGACGATTGAATCACCGAATGAGGCAATGACAATCCTCAAGACAAGATTTATCAAGGAAGATCAGCCGGATATCATTGGAATTGGTGGAGATGTGAACTATTCTAATTTCCTGGATTCTGATATGCTGATGGATATTTCAGATTTTGATGGTCTGAAAGACATCAAGCAGTCCTACTTAGATATCGATAAAAACCTGGAATTTATTCCGGAAGATGGTACTTACGCAGTCCCGTATGTGGCAAATGCAGCCGGAATCCTTTACAACAAAGAAATGTTCGAGGAAAACGGCTGGGAGATCCCGACAACCTGGGATGAATTTATAGAACTTCTTGATACGATCAAGGCTTCCGGGCAGCGCCCGCTGTACTTTGGATTTAAGGATACCTGGACCTGCCTTGCACCGTGGAATGCCATGGCATGTGATCTTTCACCGGCAGATGTCTGCCAGCAGGTCAACAAAGGAGAGACAACTTTTTCCAAAGAATACAGAGAACTTGCTGACAAGATCATACAGCTCCTTCCGTATGCTCAGGATGATCCGTATGCATACAGTTACAACGATGCCTGCACCGCTTTTGCGAGAGGGGAATCTGCGATGTACTGTATCGGAAGTTACGCAGTTCCACAGATCTTGTCTGTGAATCCTGATATGCAGATCGATTCCTTTGTATTCCCGGCAAACGACAATGCAGACAAACAGGTGCTGAATTCTGGTGTAGACCTTCAATTTTCGGTTATGAAGGACTGCAAAAATAAAGAAGCCGCTTATGAAGTTCTGCGATTTATGCTTGAGGATGAAAATATTCAGATTTACCTGGACGAGCAGAATGCAGTTCCATGCAAGGAAGGTGACTTTGAACTTCCGTCCATGCTTGACGGCGTGAAAGAATACATCGAAAACGACAAAATGACAGACTATCAGGATCACCATTATCCGTCAGAAATGGCCGTAGATGCAATGATCCAGACCTATCTTATGGATGGTGATGCAGACAGCTTCCTTGCAAAATTCGATAAAGACTGGATACGCTACAACCGTGACCTGATACGAAAAGTCCAGAAGTATGAGGAAGAACATGGAGAGGGAGGAAATGAATCATGAAAGGAAATGAAAGAAAACGTACATTTATGCTGATCACCATTCCGGTGCTCATCCTGTTTTTTACCTTTAATACACTGCCGCTGATCAAAGGCTTCATCTACAGCTTTACGAACTTCAAGGGATATGGAAGTTACGAATGGGTAGGACTCAGAAACTATATTGACCTCTTTCAGGATGCACGCGTAGGAAAATCTTATCTGTTTACGTTTAAATTTGCAATCGTGGCAACGATCATTGTCAATGTGATAAGTCTGATCCTTGCACTTGGTCTGAACAGCAAGATCCGTGCAAAAAGTGCACTCCGTGGAATCTATTTTATCCCGAATGTTCTCGGAGGACTTGTTGTAGGCTATATTTTCAGTTTTATTTTCACATATATTCTCCCGACGATCGGAGAAAACCTGGGAATCGGATTTCTCAAAAGCAGTATGCTTGCGAGCACAAAGTCAGCATGGTTTGCAATCGTAATTGTTGCAGCATGGCAGGCAATCGCCATGAACACGATCATCTATATCTCAGGTCTGCAGACCGTTCCGGAGGATGTTTATGAGGCAGGCGCGATCGACGGTGCAACCGGATGGAGCAAGTTCAAAAACCTTACTTTTCCGCTGATCATTCCTTTTTTTACCATAAATATGGTTCTCTGCATGAAAAACTTCCTCATGGTATTCGACCAGATCATGTCTTTGACAAAGGGTGGTCCGGCACAGAGTACAGAGTCTATTTCCTATCTTATTTACAGAAACGGAATGGATGGAGGACAGTTTGGTTTCCAGAGTGCGAATGCAGTACTTTTCTTCGTAGTCATTGTTGCAATTTCTGTATTCCAGCTTACATTTATGAATAAAAAGGAGGAACAGTTATAATGAAAAAGAACAGTCATATGCCAGGCAAAACCAACTGGCCGGTTACAATCCTTTTGATCCTTGGATGTATCACGATCTTTTTTCCATTATATATGGCAGTGATCATTGCATTCAAAAAGCCGTCCGAGATGACAAATGATATTGCAGGAGCACTTTCCCTGCCGTCCTCCTGGAGCTTTTCGAATTTTACAGAAGCAATGAAAGTCACAGATTTCTGGAATTCTCTTGGAAACTCTCTGCTGATCACAATTGTGACAGTGGTACTTGCCATTCTGATTCATTCTATTGCCGGATATGCGATCGGAAGAAACATGGCAAACAGCAAATTTTATAAATTTTCTTATCTTTATATCGTGAGCGGTATGTTCGTTCCATTCGCGATCCTGATGATGCCACTTGTAAAACAGACTTCTCAGATGGGAATCGGAAACAGGGTTGGTGTGATCGTGCTTTATGTGGTATTCTATATGCCAATGAATCTTCTTCTGTATTCCGGTTATCTCAAAAATATTCCGATGGCACTGGAAGAAGCTGCAAAAGTAGACGGTGCAAGTACATGGAAGACCTATTGGAGTATTGTTTTCCCGATCATGAAGCCAATGCATGCGACAGTGGCAGTTTTAACTGCACTTGGAACATGGAATGATGTTATGACCCCACTCGTCATGATGTCCGGAACCGGTAAAAACACACTTCCGCTTGCACAGTTGAATTTCCAGACACAGTTTGGAACAAATTATAACCTCGCCTTTGCATCCTACCTGCTGGCACTGATACCAATTGTGATTTTCTATCTGGTATGCCAGAAGCAGATACTCAACGGTGTTGTCAATGGAGCGGTAAAATAAACTTAATCATAAACTTATCAAAAGGAGAAGACATCTATGGCAATCGTATTTGACAAAGAAAACAGACTGTTCACCCTGTGCACAAAGAACAGCATGTACCAGATGAAAGCGGACGACAAAGGAATCCTGCTTCACACCTACTATGGAAGAAAAACAGACATTTGTGATTACTCCTATCTGATCCAGAGAAGAGATCACGGTTTTTCCGGAAATCCGGACGAGGCAGCAGGGGACAGGACATACTCCACAGATACTCTGCCGCAGGAATATTCTTCTTTTGGAAGCGGAGACTATCGTGAGAGTGCACTCGATATCCGCTATGACAATGGAACAAGAACTCTGGGACTTCGCTATGAAGGCTATGAGATCATCAAGGGAAAATATTCCATTCCGGGACTTCCGGCAATGTATGCAGACGAAAACGAGGCAGAGACTCTCGTGATCACTCTTCGTGATGATGTGCAGGATGTCAGAGTAAAACTGTACTATGGAGTTGTGAAAGATCTGGATGTCATCACAAGAAGTGTCAGCGTGGAAAACCACGGAAAAGCACCGGTTCAGCTTGAGCGTGTGATGTCCCTCTGCCTGGACCAGCCGTATGGAGACTGGGACTGGATGACTTTCTATGGAAAACATGAGATGGAGAGACAGCTTTCCAGAACACCGATCCACCACGGTGTGCAGTCTGTCGGAAGCCTTCGCGGTGCATCCAGCCATCAGTACAATCCATTTGTAATGCTGGCAGATAAAAATGCGACAGAAACTTCAGGAGAGTGTTATGGATTTTCGCTTCTGTACAGCGGAAACTTCCTCGCGGCAGCAGAAAAAGACCAGTTTGACCAGACCAGACTGATCATGGGAATCCATCCGGGAAATTTCGAGTTCCTTCTGAGAGAAGGCGAGATTTTCCATGCACCGGAAGTCATGATGGTATACAGCGCAGAGGGCTTTGAAAAAATGTCAAACTGCTACCACAAGGCAGTCCGTGAGCATGTATGCAGAGGCAGGTTCAAACTGGAACGCAGACCGGTCCTCATCAACAACTGGGAAGGAACCTATTTCGATTTCACCGGTGAAAAACTCCTTGAGATGGCGAAAGAAGCAGCTTCCTGCGGTGTGGAACTGTTCGTCATGGACGATGGCTGGTTCGGAAAACGAGATGATGATAACAGCGGTCTTGGAGACTGGCAGGTAAACGAGAAGAAATTAGGCTGCACGTTAAGCGAGCTGGCAGAGCGCATCCATGGTCTTGGAATGAAATTCGGTATCTGGTACGAGCCGGAATGTGTATCAGAGGACAGTGACCTTTACCGTGCACATCCGGACTGGGCGTTTACCGTGCCGGGCAGAAGACCGAACCGTGGACGTAACCAGCTTGTGCTTGATTTTTCCAGAGAAGATGTCAGAAATCATATCTTTGATGAGATGACCAAGGTCCTGGACAAAGCGAATGTCGATTATCTGAAATGGGATTTTAACAGAAGCATCAGTGATATTTACTGTGCAGCACTTCCGGCAGACCGCCAGGGAGAGGTTCCGCACCGTTATGTTCTTGGTCTGTATGAATTTCTGGACAGACTCGGAAAGAGATATCCGGATATGCTGATCGAGGGCTGCAGCGGAGGCGGCGGAAGATTTGATGCCGGAATGCTCCATTATACTTCTCAGATCTGGTGCAGCGATGACACCGATACGATCGAGCGTCTGAAGATCCAGTATGGAACTTCATTTGCTTATCCGGTCAGCGCAGTGGGATCTCATGTATCCGCCTGCCCGAACCATCAGACAGGACGTTTCGTACCGTTTGAGACAAGAGCAGCCGTAGCGATGGCAGGAACCTTCGGATATGAGCTGGACCCGGCGAAACTTTCAGAAGAAGAAAAAACGCAGATCCGTGGTCAGATCGAGGAATTTAAGAAATATTACGATGTGATCCACTTTGGAGATTATTACAGACTGACCAATGCGATGGAGGAAGGCCCTTACGCGGCATGGGAGTTTGTAAGTGAAGACGGAAACGAAGCGCTTGTAAGTGTCGTGGCATCCAGAGTACGTGCAAACGACCCGGGAGTAAGGATCAGACTCCGCGGACTTAAAGAAAATCAGATGTATCTGGTAAATGGAGTGGAATATCCGGGCGGTGCGCTTATGCACGGCGGTATTCTTCTGGAAGAGGCAAAGAAAGAATATCAGAGCTGGAATTACCACATCACAGCGAAATAAACGAACTGCATATTAAGTTTTACAGGACAGAGAGACCGGGCAGACTGGTTTCTCTGTTTTTGCATTATATGGCGAAAAGCTGGCAATGTGGGAATCTTATCCTTGTCGAAGGAATTTCCTTTACCCTCCCGGGACTTTCATGTATAATAGAAAAAGACCGTAAAACATCAGTTCGACACAGATAACTTATGAACGTTTAACAGAAACAGGAGAAATTTTTAAATGAGTATATATGACACACTGAATCCGCCTCAGCAGGAGGCTGTTTTTCATACAGAGGGGCCTCTTCTGATTCTTGCAGGAGCAGGTTCCGGCAAGACGAGAGTGCTGACACACAGGATCGCCCACCTGATCGCTGACAAGGGCGTGAATCCATTCAACATCCTTGCGATCACCTTTACCAACAAGGCAGCACAGGAGATGCGAGAGCGTGTGGATAAGCTGACAGGAGCGGATGGAATGAGCGTCTGGGTTGCGACCTTCCACTCTACCTGCGTCCGCATCCTGCGCCGCTATATTGACAGGCTTGGATATGACAATCGTTTCACCATTTATGACAGCGATGACCAGAAGACTCTGATGAAGGAGATCTGCCGCAAATTAAATATCGACACCAAGAAATACAAGGAGAGATCTCTTCTTGCACAGATCTCCCATGCCAAGGACGAGATGATCACACCGGATGAGATGGAGATGAATGCAGGAGGAGATTTTAACCAGAAAAAAGTAGCCCAGGTCTACCGCGAATACCAGGCTGCATTCAAGAGCAACAATGCCCTGGATTTTGACGATCTGCTGGTCAAGACCGTAGAACTTTTTCAGAACTGCGGGGATGTCCTGGAGTCCTATCAGGAGAAATTCCGCTATATCATGGTGGATGAGTATCAGGATACCAACACCGTACAGTTTAAATTCGTAAGTCTTCTTGCTGCCAGATATGGGAACTTATGCGTAGTAGGTGATGATGACCAGTCCATCTACAAATTCCGCGGAGCCAACATTGGCAACATCCTTGGATTCGAGCGGGTTTTCCCGGATGCGAAGGTGATCCGCCTGGAGCAGAACTACCGTTCCACCAAGAACATCCTGAATGCGGCGAATGAGGTGATCGCCAACAATGCAGCACGTAAGGAGAAACGCCTCTGGACGGAGAATCCGGAGGGAGAGAAACTCCACTTCCGTCAGTTTATGAACGGATTTGAGGAAGCAGAATACGTGATCGGAGATATTGCAAAGAAAAAGAGAGAACATCTGGCAGATTATAGAGAGTGTGCGATCCTCTACAGAACCAATGCACAGTCCCGTCTGTTTGAAGAGAAGTGCCTGAAGGCAAATATCCCATACAAGATCGTAGGAGGGATCAACTTCTACGCGCGTAAAGAGATCAAGGATCTGCTCTGCTATCTCAAGACGATCGATAACTCCGCAGACGATCTGGCAGTCAGACGTATCCTGAATGTACCGAAACGAGGAATCGGTGCAACGACTGTAGGACGTGTGCAGGATTATGCGGATTACATGAATGTGAGCTTTTATGATGCTCTGAGAGTGGCAGAGGAAGTTCCATCCATCGGAAGGAGCCTGAACAAGATTGAGGGATTTGTTACCTTTATCCAGTCACTCAAGAGCAAGGCACAGGCATACAGCGTTACAGAGATCCTGGAAGAAGTGATCGACCTCACCGGATACGTGGATGAACTCAAAGCAGAGGATACAGAGGAATCCAGAGCAAGGATCGAGAACATCGACGAGCTGATCTCCAAGACTGTTTCCTATGAGGAAGCAATGAAGGCAGAGGGCAGAGAAGCAACACTTTCCGGATTCCTGGAGGAGATCGCATTGATCGCAGATATTGATACAGTAGATCCGGATCAGGATTACGTTCTGCTCATGACTCTGCACAGTGCCAAGGGACTGGAATTCCCGTATGTTTACCTTGCAGGCATGGAGGATGGAATGTTTCCGAGCAGCATGTGTATCTTCTCAGATGATCCTACAGATATGGAGGAGGAGCGCAGGCTCTGCTATGTGGGAATCACAAGAGCAATGAAAGAACTGACCTTGACCAGTGCCCGCCAGCGCCTGGTCCGCGGAGAGACACAGTACAACAAAGTATCCAGATTTGTCCGTGAGATTCCGAGGGAGCTGGTAGAGCTTGGAACGACCATTCAGGAACATAAGCCGTCTATGCAGGAGACACCATCCCCTAAGAACAGCTACATGCAGATGCGTCAGACCTTCCGCGCGAAACCGTTTGAAGCACAGAACTTCAAAGTCACCAAGGCGGCATCACTGGATTACGGCGTAGGAGACACCGTCCGTCATATCAAATTTGGCGTTGGTATCGTCAGGGATATCGTAGAAGGCGGCAGAGATTATGAAGTAACCGTAGATTTTGACAAGGTCGGAGTCAAAAAAATGTTTGCAGGATTTGCAAAGTTGAAGAAAATCTGACCTTTTTCTTAAGAATTCTTAATGTTTTCGGACTTTGGTTGCTTACCCGGTCCGAGGATGATATACTGTTTACATGAGAAAGATGAAGGGAGTATATAATGAAGAAAGTTATGAAAGGTATCACCAGGATACTCCCGGCTTATGGAGTCTTTCCACTTATTTTTTCTTTTGTATTTAATTGTCTTGTTTATTCCGGCTCCAGAATGATCGCAGGCGGATGGTATCACCACAATATCGAGACCGGCGTGGACAGAAGCCTTCCTTTTGTCCCGCAGTTTCTTGTGATCTATTTCGGCTGCTATCTTTTCTGGGCTGTCAATTATATTCTGATTGCCAGGCAGGATCGACGCAGTGTGTACCAGTTTTTTACAGGGGATTTTATATCAAGATGTATCTGCCTTGGCTTTTTTCTTGCATACCCCACAACAAATACACGACCATTGATCACAGACGGTGGCTTATGGAACCAGGCAGCACTCTGGCTGTATTCCATAGATGCGGCAGATAACCTGTTCCCGTCTATCCACTGTCTTGTGAGCTGGTTCTGCTATCTTGGCATTCGCGGAAGAAAAGAGATTCCGGTATGGTATCAGAGAGTATCCATGGTCATCGCAGTCCTTGTATTTGCATCGACACTTCTGACGAAGCAGCATGTGATCGTTGATGTGGCAGGCGGTATTCTTCTGGCAGAACTGTGTTTCTTTATCGGAAGGAAGACACAACTGTACAGGATCTATGAGAAACTTGGCAGCAGGATCGAGAAAAAGATCCTGAAGATTACAGAAGGGTAAGCTGCGTATGAACAAAACAAAAAAGATAATTTTTAATACGATATTTCTGGTCGTAGTATTTGGGCTGACGATCTATGGTGTCTTTCATGGAGAGGACTTGGGGGCAGTCATGGATGCGATTCAGAGCGCAGACAAGATCTGGCTTCTGCCGGGAGTGGCACTGGTAGCTTTTTTTATATGGGGTGAATCGATCATCATCTGGTATATGATGCGTTCCTATGGGATCCATCTCAGGAAAAGAGTCTGTTTTCTGTTTTCATCGGTAGGTTTTTTCTTCAGCTGTATCACGCCGTCTGCAAGCGGCGGACAGCCGATGCAGATCTACTATATGAAGAAAGAAAAGATTTCAATCCCAGTGGCAACAGTGATCCTGATGATCGTTACGATCACTTACAAGTTTGTGCTGGTGGCGATCGGAGTCGGGATCGCGGTCTTTGGCAGAAGTTTTCTGCATCGCTATCTGACCGGGATCCTGCCGATCTTTTATCTGGGACTGGCGTTGAATATTTTTTGTGTTACGTTCATGACAGTGCTGGTGTTTCATCCGGATCTTGCCAGAAACTTTCTGGTAAAGGGTCTTAAGATCCTGGAGAAACTGCATATTGTCTGCAAAAAACACAGCAGACTTAAGAAGCTGGAAGATTCTATGGATACTTACAGAGAAACTGCTGCGTATTTAAGAACTCATCCGCGGGTGATCTTTCATGTGATCCTGATCACATTTGCACAGAGAATGGCTCTGTTTGCGGTCACCTGGTTTGTGTACCGGGCTTTTTCGCTCAGTGGAACGGGATTCTGGACGGTCCTGTTTCTGCAGGCGGTGATTTCTGTTTCTGTTGACATGCTACCCCTTCCGGGAGGAATGGGAATCAGCGAGACACTGTTCCTGAATATTTTTGTGCCTGTTTTTGGAAGCCTTCTGCTTCCTGGAATGGTACTGAGCAGGGGACTGGGATACTATGGGGAACTCTTTATCAGTGCGTTTTTTACAGTAATAGCGCAGCTGACGATAGGTCAGAAAACAAATGAAAAACAGGGGTAGTATGAATGATTGGATTTTATGATTATACAGTAGTGGTAACGTACATAAGCCTGATCTCTTCGATCATGGGCATGTTTTTTGCAATAGATGGGAAATTGCCGCTGGCAGTGTTCTGCCTTGCATTTTCAGGATTATGTGATATGTTTGACGGCAAGATCGCCCGGACAAAAAAGAACCGGACAGATGATGAGAAGGCTTTTGGGATTCAGATCGATTCCCTCTGCGATATTGTCTGTTTTGGCATTTTTCCGATCATTCTGGGATACCAGCTTGGAATGTGCAAGATCTACAGTCTGATGATCCTTGCTTTTTATGGTGTGGCAGGCGTGATCAGGCTGGCATATTTTAACGTAATGGAAGAAAAGAGACAGAGCGAGACAAGCGAGAACCGTAAATATTATCAGGGACTTCCGATCACATCCATGTCTGTGATCATGCCGCTTCTGTTTATGGTTTCGGTGTTTTTCCCGGGATTCCGTTATTTTCTCGGATGCCTCCATTTTGCAATGCTTCTGGTGGGCTTCCTTTTTATCCTGGATTTCCGTTTCCGCAAGCCGACAAACCGCGAGTTGGTCATACTGGTAGCAGTTGTGGCTGTGGCAGTTCTTTTTATCCTTCTCTACAAAGAAGGATGGTGGGCAAAATATAATCTTTACAGAATACAAAAACTGAAAGGAGCCTGAGCCATGCGATACACGGCAGACCGTCAGGGGCATAAATGGGAGGAAAGCACCGGTCAGGATAAATTCCTGGAGAAGCTTTATGGAAGTGCAGCGGGGAGATGTCTGCTGAAGCCGCTGGTGTCACCGTCAGTTTCGAAACTTGGCGGCAGGTTTCTGGATTCCGGAATCTCTACTCTGGCAATCGATCCTTTTATCAGAAAAGCCGGAATCAATATGAAGGATTATGAGCCGCGGAGATATCGTTCTTATAATGACTTTTTTACGAGAAAGCTTCGGAAAGGCGCGCGCACGATCGACATGGATGAGACACATTTTATCAGCCCATGTGACTGTCGGCTGAGTGTTTATCCGGTCAGTGAGCAGACAGAAGTTACGATCAAGCATACACGATATACGGCAGGAAGCCTTCTTCGGAGTGAAGCACTTGCGAGAAGGTTTGCAGGTGGATATCTGTGGGTGTTCCGGCTCAGTGTGGATGATTATCACCGTTATATCTATGTTGACAGTGGCAGGGAGTCTGTGCGACGGAGAATACCGGGGGTTCTGCATACAGTGAATCCGGCCGCGAATGATGTATATCCTATTTATAAGGAAAATACGCGGGAGTATTCACTTATGAAGTCCGAGCATTTCGGAACGCTCCTGATGATGGAAGTTGGTGCATTGATGGTCGGAAAGATTGAAAACCACCCGGTATGTGACCATGTGGACCGCGGTCAGGAGAAAGGGAACTTCGCATTTGGCGGGTCAACGATCATTTATATGACGCAGAAAGGATGCGTGGTTCCAGATCAGGATCTGCTGACGAATTCACAGGAAGGTGTGGAGACAAAGGTTCAGATAGGCAGTAAGATAGGCAGTGCACCTTTTCTGGAGAAAGGATGAGAATTTTTCGCGGATTTTTGAAGTAACTTTTTTATAGAACATATGGTAAAAATTTCAGAATAGTGATATACTATGTTCTATAAAAATTGACATCGAGCGAGAGGATGGTGCGTACAATGAATCTGAATAATTTAAACATGAATGCCAAAATCGAGGAATTACTCTCTACCCTGAACAAGAAAGAAGAAGAAAAAGAGAAAAACACAGTTCTCTGGGTGCTGGCAATCATCGGTGCAGTTGCAGCAGTAGCAGGTATCGCATTTGCAGTTTACCGTTTCTTCACACCAGATTATCTGGAGGATTTTGAAGAAGATTTCGACGACGACTTTGATGATTATTTCGAGGACGAAGAAGAGTAAGCAGGCTACGGTGAACAGTAACTTGGATTTTGAGCAGCTCCGGCAGATAACCGGGGCTGTTTTACTGTAAATATAAAAGTAAGATAAGGAATAAGTGAAATGAAAAAAGGTGAAATTTACGAAGGCATTATAGAAAAAGTAGACTTTCCAAACAAAGGTTATGTCCAGGTGGATGATCAGAAAGTCCTGATCAAGAATGGGATCCCGGGACAGAATGTACGGTTCATGATCCAGAAGAAACGCTCCGGCAGGGCGCAGGGACGCATCCTGGAAGTTCTGGAGAAATCCCCGCTTGAGACAAGAGAGCCGGTATGCAGCAACTTTCCTGCATGCGGCGGATGCATGTACCAGACAATGTCCTACGAGAATCAGCTTGAGATGAAGGACAGACAGATCCGTGAGCTTCTGGAAGATGCACTCATCCAGGGCGGACAGACAGACGCAGAAGGTAAGGCTGATTTTGAATGGGAAGGAATCCACGGAAGCCCGATCGAATTTGGGTACCGCAACAAGATGGAATTTTCCTTTGGTGATGAATACAAGGACGGACCGCTTTCTCTCGGTCTGCACAAGAAGGGTAGCACTTATGACATCTTAAACACGGACGACTGCAGACTGGTCCATAAGGATATGACAGATATCCTGACCTGTGTACGCACATTTTTTCAGGAAAAAGGTGCTTCCTATTATCGTAAACTCCAGCATGTGGGCTATCTCCGCCATCTGATGCTGAGACGTGGCGTGACCTCCGGCGAGATCCTGGTACATCTTGTCACTACCAGCCAGGAGAAATACGATCTGGAACCGCTTAAGGAACAGCTTCTGGCACTGCCGCTGGAAGGAAAGATCGTTGGGATCATGCACATCATCAACGATTCGCTTTCTGACGTGGTCAAGAGCGATGAGACAAGGATCCTTTACGGACAGGACTATTTCTATGAGACACTGCTTGGGCTGAAATTCCGCATCAGCACATTTTCCTTCTTCCAGCCGAACTCACTGGCAGCCGAAGTTCTTTATAACGTTGTCAGAGACTACATCCAGAATACCAGTGGAATGGAAGTTTTTGACCTGTACAGCGGAACCGGAACGATCGCCCAGCTCCTCGCGCCGGTGGCAAAAGAAGTGATCGGTGTTGAGATCGTGGAGGATGCCGTGGAAGCAGCGAGAGAGAATGCGAAACTCAACGGCCTTGATAACTGCAGATTCATCGCCGGTGACGTTCTTAAGGTCCTCGATGACCTGACCGAGAAACCGGATGTGATCGTTCTTGACCCGCCGCGCGACGGAATCCATCCGAAAGCACTGCCGAAGATCCTTTCCTACGACGTAAACCGCATCGTCTACGTCTCCTGCAAAGCTACCAGTCTCGCCAGAGACCTCGAAGCCTTTCTTCAGGCAGGCTACCGTCTTGAGAAAGCCTGTTGTGTAGACCAGTTCTGCGAAACCGTGTGGACGGAAGCAGTCGCAGTATTTGTAAAAGATTGAGAAAACCAGGAAATCATTGGGAACGGAATAAATTTCCGTTCCCGGTGGTTTCTTTTTTTGCGAAAACATATTGACATTTCTATGCAAGATGGTATAATACAATCAAACATATGAATAAGTGTTCATATGAAAACGTGAATAAAACATCTATGAAGAAAAAGGAGATCACCACTATGAAGAAATCTTACAAAATCGAAGTTGACTGCGCAAACTGTGCAAACAAAATGGAAGAAG
>OLOV01001122.1_pt1 | contig 21743 bp, 17 predicted proteins | sample 1672931 | NCBI WGS metagenome assembly OLOV01 (sample SAMEA3136738, study PRJEB25190) | human gut metagenome | biome: human gut; feature: human-associated habitat; material: faeces | place: Austria | collected 2013
TAAGAGACTTCCCAACCGCTTGATTAAGAAGTCTTTTAGAGCATACAACACCGGCCGCCTGTTTGTAAATCTTATATTCCCGCACGGCGATATGGTCGGGATATTCCTCCTCCAATGCTTCAAACAGCAGGTCTAAGGGGGATTGGTAGTCATCATCGTCCTCTTTGGCCCCGCCGTTTTCAATCATGTAAATAAGCATTTCAAAGTTCTGTTCCTCCGGGGGCGCTTCATGGATCAGGTACAGAATGAGAGCTGTGTCCAGCGCAATTTCCGAGCGTTCCCAGAACGGGTCATTCTGCTGCGCGCCTTTGGGCGTGGTGTTCTTAATGAAATTGTTCACCAGCTTCATCACATCCTTGTCGTCCCTGATGTAGGCAAAGGCATTGAAGCTGTCCGAATGGGCTGGGTCGATCAGGTCAAACACCTTGATCACATAGCCCTTTTGAAGAAGCAGCGGTGCCACGGCCCGGAGCGTTTCTCCCTTGGGGTCAGTCACAAGAAAGCTGCAATTTGCCTCCATCAGATTCGGCTTCACAAAAAAGCGTGTTTTGCCCGCACCAGAGCCTCCGATTACGATTTGAAGGAGATTGCGGCGATGCATTTTGCCGTTCAGGCTCATGCGGACATTCTGCGTCAGGATGGTGTTGTTGCGCGGGTCTTTGTCCCGGTACTTGGCGTTCAGCCGCTTGGCGCTGCCCCACTTGGCGGAGCCGTGTTCTTCTCCCGGCCTGCGGTTCTCACGGGTCGAGTAGTAAAGAGCGATGGAAGCGCCATAGGCCACCAGCGCCGCCAGCATGAATTTAATGGTATGCGGTGTCCATCGGACAGAAAAAGGGCGCTCCAGCGCAGCACTGAAACGGCCCATCCATGCAAAGAGGGTCATATCATCCTCATAGGCATAGGCCGCTATTGCCGCCAGCCAGAGGACAGGTAAGGAGAGCGCCGCCCACAATGGGGCGGCGCTTCGAAAGTCGGTTTGTTTATATATGATGGTCAGCCTCCTTATCGTTCCTTGTTGCGTGGCGGCCTATGCTTCTGGATGGATACGCCGAGGGATTGATAGGTCTGTACCCGCAGGCGTTCACATTCTTCCGGTGTTGCACCGCCCTGTGTGATGGTCGAAGTTTCCAACCCGTGTATGTTTTTTACCCTCATACGCGCAAACGAGCAGCCATCCAGTGTGCAGTTTCTGATATTGATGGCATCCATATTGCAATCCCGGAACAACACATTTTTAAGCTGTGAAAATGCAAAGCCACCGTGTCGGCACAACTGACAGTCGAAAAATCTTGTGTGCGCGATGTTGCTATAAGCAAACAGGCATAGGCACAGTCGGCAGTTTGAAAAATCCGTATCTTGCACCGTGCAGTCCTCAAAAAAGGCGGAGTGGATGCGGCAGGCCGTAAATTGACAGCCATCAAAGGTTGATCCCCTGCAAGTCATTTCATCCGGCACAGCAGAGAAGCAAATATGATCGAAATAGGAATTTTCAAAAAAGCCAGTGGGAAAGCCGTTTTTTAAGGCATTGTCATACCGCTTTTGGTCGATCCATTTCAGCGGTGTCTCCGCGCTGTCATCCCATACTGGGTACTTCCGCGCTCGGCCATACCGGAGTGGAAAGGGCTGCGCCATCTGCTCGATTTGAGCAGACAGCGCAGCAAAGCCCGCCATAAGGCGGGCAGGCGTTTCCTCTGTTGACGCAGAAATCAACGGCGTAAGCGGCTCTTTGGAGCGTCCTGCCAGAATATCATTGAGGTGCTGAATCGTCTTTGCCCGATCTGCCGCATGATAGTTTTGCGGGTCAACCGTTTCTAAATAGTCCGCCATATCGCGGCTGATGGATAGGCTGCTCTGCACCGTTTTATCATTCATGCGAGTTTCCTTTCCGCGTCCGTCAAAATGTGGCTCAAAATGAGACGCATTTCGACACCATCAATATCCTGTGCGGGGCAGCTTGGGAACGGCGGGCTTTCCATACACGGAAATCACCCAGCGGCTTACTGCCTGCACCCATGTTCCGTTATAGGTGCCGCCCACATCTGCTACGTTGACGAATGAACCTGCGGGCAGCCCGGCCACAGCTTTACAGTGAAGATACGGTGCTTCGACCTGACTAAAGCCCGCCGGGGCCTGCCCGAATACGAACATGATCTCCGTCACGCGCTCGTTGGAGGCCAAACCCAGCGCCACCGAGGACGCTGCCAGCGTGTAATTCTTGCTGGTGGAAAGATTGTCAGCCAGTGTGCGGTAATCGCCCCCATTGGCACGGTAGACGATTTTGTAAGTGCCGGAGAAGTTATAAGTGCCGGTCACAACCTTTTCCAACCGCACCTGTGCAGGCAGAGTATCCCTCCAGTAAAAATTGCTCAGGCTGACATTGGAGGTGTTGGCGATATTCGAGAACGCATACCGAACCGGCTGATTTGCCATGATCTCCTTGGGGCCGGTCTTGGTAATAGATACGCCAGTAGTGAGGCTCTTGTCCTCCACCTCAAGGCGGGCGATCTGACCTTCATACTCAAGGTAGACCGTCAGCTCCTTTTCACTGATGCCGTAATGCTCCGGGGCCTTTACCTCCCGGATAAAGTACCGCGACAGGGGCAGCTGCTTGGAAATGGCCAGCCCTCGGCTGTTGGAGCGAATCGTATCCACCACATTCCCGGCTTTGTCGGCGATCTCAAAAACCGCTCCCTCCAGCAGTGTCCCGGCCGGCAGGCCGTTGGTGGGATTGTAGTCCGCAGAGCGTTTTGTAATCTGGATCTGTCCGGTGATGGGCGTATTTTCCCATTCGACCTCGGTGGTTTCGCCAGACTTCACATAGACCGTTTTTTTCTGTGTGTCGCGCACATAGCCCTCGTTCTCCAATTCACGCAGGGAGTAGCGGCCAGCGGGCAAGTCCTCAAAATAGGCATAGCCACGGTCATCGCTGGTGGCCTGTGCGATGGGGATATTGGCACTGTCATAGAGCAGGAAGGTCACACCGGGGATGGCCTTTCCGTCCACGCTGGAAATTTTGTGGATCAGGATGCCGGAAATAGGGGTATTATAAAACCAAAGCTGCTGAGTATCATTGGCGCGGACTTCGATGGTCTGGCTACGGGAAGCGTCATCAATGCGATAGCCCTTGATAGTCTCCACTTCCGTCACGATGACCGTTCCAGTGATACCGCTGAGAATGATTTGGCCGTTCTTGTCCGTCCGGTAAAGCCCTTTGCTGGAAAGAGCGCCGTTGTCTACATAGCTGCCATCGGAATAGGTGATTTGGAACAGCACACCCTCCAGCGGTGTTTTCTTATCTGCGCTGGACAGCTTATTGATGATGAGAGAGCCTTGCGGCTGGTTTCTAAACTCCAGTGTGACGGTCTGGCCCGCCTTGATGGTCGCGGTCTGCGGTGCATCGTCCAGCAGGTAGCCCGCCTTGGCGCGGGTTTCTTTTACCACCAGCACCGTACCGGGAGTGATACCGCTGACGGTGAAGCTGCCCGCGCTGTCAGTCACAAACTTGCCGTTGGCATCGCCTACCACGGTTCCGTCCGAGGTAGTCACCATAAACTCTACATCCGAGAGGGGTTCATGCGTCACACTGTCGATTTTCTTCACCAACAACGCCCCCTTGGGGCTGTTGCCAAAATAGAGCTGCACCACATCCTGCTGCTTGCCGCTGATATAGGCTGTCTGCGGCGCGAAGTCGATGACATGGCCGCTGTCGCTGGCCAGTTCCTCGACGATGTAAGTGCCTTCCCGCAGACCGGTCAAAGTAAAGCTACCATTGGCCGAGGTCTTATAAGTACCGATGACCGTGCCGCCCGTGCCGGAGGTTCCGGTCAGATACTTTACCTGAAAAACCGCGTTGCTCACTGCTTCGCCGGTGACACTATCGTACTTCCACACCACCAGCGCGGAGAGGGGGATATTTTCAAAGGTCAGCGTCTTAGAAGTGCCGGACTTGATGTAGACCTCCTGCGTGGCCTCCTTGATAGAGTACCCCGCGGGCGGTTCCAGCTCCGAAATCTTGTACCAGCCATCACGCAGGCCGCTGATTTGGAATTGACCGTTTTCATCGGTATAGAAAATGCCGAGGTCATTGATCTCACCGCTGTCTGTGCTGTTGCTGGCATAAGTCACTTGGAATTTTGCACCCTGCAAAGGATCTCCTGTCACACTGTCCACCTTTTTCACCGTCAGGCTGGGCTTCTGGTGATTTTCAAAGTAAACCGTGTGGTCGCGGTTAGGATAAAGAGTTACAAGCTGAGAGGGGGCGTCCAGTAGCCACGGAGACGGTACAGATTTCTCCGAAATTTCGTACACGCCGGGAAGCAGGTTCTTCAGTTCAGCCTTGCCCTCGCTGTCTGTTTTGATCTGGTCAACGCTGTGCCCATCAGCAGCACGGACTTCAAACACGGTATCTGCGATGGGTTCGCCGGTATCGGCATCATGCTTATACACGGTGAGGTTGGGGCGCTTCTGATTTTCGATAGTCAGGGTACTGGTCTTGCCGGGAAACAGTTCCACATGGTATTCCCGCAGATCGAGGATGTGGGAGGAATCCGTAGAGGTTTCCCGCACGGAGTACACGCCGGGTTCGAGGTCAGAAATCAAAATTTCGCCCTGCTCGTTGGTCATGCGGTCAAGGTAGTGTGTCCCGTCCTCAATTCGTGCAATTCGGAATGACACATTTTTCAGTCGGCTACCGTCTGAACTGGTTTTGATGATTTGCAGAGCGGGCTTGATGGTGTTCGTAAAAACAAACTGTGCGTCCTCGTTGGGGGCAAGCTGAATAATGCGCTGCGCTTGGTCGATTACATATCCTTCGCAGGATTTTTCTGTCACCACATACGCACCAGTAGGCAGCTTAGACAGGTCAATTTCGCCGTTCTGGTCGGTGGTAAATTCTTTGGGGCCATAATCACCTGCCACGGACTTAATTTCAAAAACTGCGTTGGGAATGACCTTGCTGGGGTCGGTGCTGTCCACCTTCACCAGTCTCAGACCCGGCTTCACATCATTAAAGAAAAGCAGTTCCTTAATGCCATCGCCAGCGGACAGTTCCACTTCCTGCGGTGTGGTGTCGAGGATGTGACCGTCACTACCGGTATCCACCTCTACCGTGCGATAGGTGCCGGGGGCAACATCCGTCAAAAGAATCTCGCCAAACTCATCTGTGCGGAACTTGCCGAGAGAAACACCATCACGCCAAACCTCAAAGGTGACGCCGGACATAGCTACCATATTTTTGCGGTCATACTTGATGATCCGCAGGCCGGGAAGTTCCTTGTTCACGATAGAGAAGGTTGTCATTTCGCCCGTGGACACGGTAGCCGTGTAGGTCGCATCATCCTTCAGCCAGCCGGAGGGGGCAGTGATCTCTTTGATTTCATACGCACCGGGTCTGATGTTGTCAAAGATGGCATAGCCCGCAAAATTGGTTTCTGCGGTATAGGTCACGCCGCTCTCAATGTGCTTGATCTGCACCATAGCACCGGGCAGGTGAGCACCGGTGTCGGACAGTTTTTCAATGCGGAGTGTCCCGTATGGCTCGTTCCAGTAGGTCAGCTCCGCCATCTTGCCGTACTCCGCCTTGATATTCTGCGCGGGGTTATCACTGAGCAGGTGATCCAAAGGCGCAACACGCTCATACACGGTGTAATTTCCAGCCAGTGTCAAGGGAATAGTCACCGTACCATCCGCCCCAGTGGCAAATGTGCCAACGGTGGCTCCATCAGGATCGACTACTTCAAAAACAGCTCCGCTGAGAGGTGTGTCCGTTCCTTTCTCCAGCTTGGTGATTTTCAGGCCAGTGTCGGGCGGCTCTACCTCACCGCCATCGCTGTAATTGCTGTAAGTGGACAGTTTCATCGTGGTAGTAGGGTCGGTATCGCACATATAGTTTTGCAGCTGACCGTACTTGCCGACTTCGGCACAGGTGGCGTAAAATACTGCGTATTTGTAGACCTCGGTTACGAAAGAAAGCTGGACGCTGCCGGTCTTGCCTGCCACAGCAGAGGCCGGGTACAAAACCTTGAATTTACCAGCATAACCATCGCCGGTGCTGGAGGTAGTAATGGTGGTAATATCGTTGTTGTCCATGTCAACGATGCGCGTTCCTGCGGGAATGGAGGACGGGTCAGTGAACGCCACACGAACAGCGTAATTGCATACCCATGTATCTGAGTGAATTGTGAACACCTGCTGCTTATACTGCTGGCCGTTGACCGTGGTGGCATAGGCGGCATCACGGTCAGGCGTAGCGGTAACGCGAGGCGAGTAGACCTTGCTCCACGCCGTACCGCGCACATAAATATCCTTTGCAGCGGTCAAAATGGCCTGTGCCCGCTGAAACTCCGTGCCGGTCAGGTTAGGATTGACCTTCAGATTGTTGATGTTCCAATTCGGCAGCAAATAACACCACAAGGCCATTTTAGTAGCGTAGTACGCATGGTATTTATTTTCCAGTTTCAATTCCGCGAGGCCGCGGGTAGGGTAGCCATTAGCGATAATACCCATGACCTTTGGGTCATTTCCTTTTTCCTCAGCAAGATATTTGATACTCTGGCCGGATGCCACAGTCTGCGGCACGCCCTTGGTGTTAGGGTTCACACAATATGCGGGAATTTCCTTTGTTTTTCCGTTTTCACCCATATAATTAAAATAGGTGTAGATCAGTTCCCTCACTCTACCGTTGATGGAAAGATAGGACAGCTTTTGCCCGCCGTTGTAGATGCTAACTTCGCCCAAAGCCTCCGCTTCGCTGCTGGCGGCAAGCGCCGTGACCGGGAGCATCCCCAGCATCATCACCAACACAAGAAGCATGGAACTCAATCGTTTTTTCATAGTGCCTCCTTCAAAATGGGCAGAAAGAGGCCCTATGCGGTTCTCGCATCACCTCCTTCTGCTTGAAAATCAGATGTATTACTTACGAAAACCGCAAGAGAAAAGGCAGTCGAAATGTGTCTCAAATTGAGCCACATTTTGACTGCCGCTATTCAGTTTTTAGCGCTCCACAGCACAGACCATCCAGCGATACGCCGACTGATTTCTGACACAGGTATAAAGGGTCAGACGGTTGGCACTGCTGGCCATTGTGCCGCCGGTGTCCGTCTCCAGCACCTTAGACACGCTGGCAACGGTGTAGCTGCGCGTTCCCAGCTTTGTTGTGTAGGTGATGGTATCGCCCACAGTCAGCGTGTGGATCTGTCCAAAATGATTGTTTATGCCGCGGTTGTGTCCGGCGATACACACATTTCCATTCCAAATGCTGGTGTCATTGAAATGCCCGGCACCTTTTTTCAGTGCGGTGCTGTCCGTACCTTCATAGACCTTGACGAGCAGACCAATAGACGGAATTTTCAGTGTTCCCAAACTGCCGTTGCTGTAATAGAGGTCAGAGGAAACCGGAGTGTATGCCGTGCTGCTCCAGCTGCTGCCACTATCCACTGTGGGATAGGACACACTGCCAACAGAGCCGACAGAGCTGACCAGCCCGCCGCCGAGGGCACCGGGGATCAGGTTGGGCGTCAGGGGTTCACCCGTATTGGGCAGGTAACTGGTGGGACTGCCAAAGGTGGGCGGGATCAGCGCCGTGTTCTTGCTGCGGTCAACATTGTCCGCGCCGTACTCCGTGACCGTTTCCATGCTGGTCGGCCTGCCAAAGAGATAGTCCTCCGGGGCGTCCACCGTGTAGTCCAGCGCATAGGCGGGTGCGGCGGCCAGTACAGCGGTCAATGCCGCCGACAGGCACAAGGTTTTCCATTTCATTTTGTGTACTCCTCCCATTTCTTTTCGTTTTTACGCTTTTTCAGCCAGTTATGCCCCAGCACACCGAGGCCAGCCACACCGGCACCAGCGGGCAGGATCAGCAGATAGCGCCAGTCGATAGCGCTGCGTTCCGGCTGGATAGGCGTCCCACTGAAAATTGCGGTGTAAATGGTATCGTCCATCGTGGTACGAACTACCTCGCCGGAATAATCCACCGTGACGATATAGCCAGTAGCATACTTGCTGGATACCTTTCCTGTGTAGGTAGCCGAGGCATGATAAAAACCGTCCGACTCCTGCCACTGCACATCTGCCAATTCCATCGTGCGGCCATTGTCCGTAATGCTCTTGGGGACAAAGGATACATCTGCGTCAGACAGGTTCGGGTAACTTCTTACCGCCGTTACAGTCTTGGTGGAAGTGTTATAGCCTGCGGCTTCTACCTTGATGCTGGAGGTATCCAGCACCAGAGTCCCAGTGTAACCATCCTCTGTGGTAACGGTGCGCTCTGCGGCCAACTGGGGCATGATCGCCTCCATGTCCTTTGTGTCCGTGTTCAGCGTGTAGGTTTCTGCATAGTCCTTCGCATCGCTCTTGGGGTTCTCCTGCCGGGTCACATCCAGCAGTGTGTAGTGCCAGCCCTCCCGTTCAAAATCTCCGATGGGGATGCTGGCCGGGTCATCTGTGGGAGACAGAAGATAGGTGCGCTCCAGCCGCATTTCTTCTCCACTGGCGTACTCGTTGACCTCTGCGGGATAAAGCGTTGGCGTCAGGAGCAGTGCATCCGCTGCTAAGGCCGGACAGGTCAACAGGCAGGAGAGCAACACGGTGATGCACAACGATACTGTGCGTTTCATAGTGGTTCCTCCATATTTATATAATGTAGAAATGCGTCTCGAATTGAGACACATTTTGAAAAGCGCCCGCCGATGGCTCACGGCGGGGCAGCTGATGGGTTCGCTGGCACTGCGTTGGACGCGCCGCGCTCCCAATATGGCAAAAGCCGCTGTCAGCGGCTTTTGGGGTGTCCTCCCCTTGATTACCCAATGAGCCAGCGAACAGCCCGGTCAAGGCTCAGCCAGTGCGCGCACTGGCTGACTCCGCGCATGATTGCGCCAGCAATCGTGCGGCCTTGACAGGGGTGGGCGGTGGCTCATACTCCCCAAAGGGGAGACACCCCCTGTTGTCAGGACTTTACCGAGTAGGACGATGTACCGGGGCACGGCTGCGCTGTTTGCCCATCTCCAGATTTTTCTCAATAGAGCGTCCAAACTGCTTGCTGGTATCCTGAATATTATCGAGGGCCTGTCGGCACTCTTGCGGTTCCCAGCCCTCATAGAGCGCAGCGAGGTTCGACATATCCGGCATAGGCCGTTCAATTCCGTATCTGCGGCAGAGGATATAGGAAATGCTCTGCGCGTCCAACTCGCACTCGCCGCGGTCATAGCTGGCATTGGCGCCTTTGGCATGGAAACGGCTGTGAGCCACCTCGGCGGTGATCGCCGCAAAGGCTTCGTTGTCGGGGTAGTCCGGGTTGATTGCCAGTTCCAGATTGGCCGAATCATAAAAGGCGGGCGCGGGAAGCTCCTTGTCAATGACCACCGGCACAACGGCATAATTCAGAACGGTGGTCAACGCCGCCTCCATTTCCTTACTGTCATTCTGCAAGATGATTCGGGAAATATCCCGCCCCTGCGTCTGCTTGATGTCATAGGCATCCGCCAGCGTATAGCCGCGCCCCATAGGAGAGCGGGCAAAAATTTTCACGCCGTTGTTCTTCTCGCTGTCCATAACGGAACGGTTCAGCGTTTTCCAGCGGTCACGGGTTCCGAACACGGTGGCCTCCGGGTTGCCGAACATCACCAGCGCGATATTGCCGGCACTGTAAGAGGGATTGTCCCCCTGCATCTCCAAATAGCGGGCATAGGCTTCGGGATTGCTGGTGATCTCCGTAATACCGGCATCCTGCATGGCCGTGGTGTTTTCCCTCTCGGCCTGCTGGGCTTCTTTCCACTTCGTATCGTTTTCGGCCTTACGGCTCACGATCTGCTCCAGATTTGCCATACTAAAAATTCCTCCTGTTATCTTGATTTTTGCTGCGTGGGCTGGGAACGCTGCTTTGCCTGACCGCCCCGCATCCCCGCAGCGGTTTTCTGCAACACAGCCAATCGGCCTTTTACCGTGGGAATATCGTTGATTTTTTCAGCCGTGTCAGTAGTCCTCATCGTCTGGCTCATCCTCGATGGTGTCGAGCCATTCCCGCGCTCTGGTGAGGAGTTCCCTTGTTGAGTGCGGGGCGTGTCTTTTTTTGCGGTATCGTCCTCCTGCGTCTGCGTGGGGGCGGGATAGCCCCGGCGCTGCATGAACAGGTTGACCGGGGATACAAAGTCCGTGTTGGTGACGAGCGCCACCACACCGTCATCCTCTTTTGTATCCCGGATTGCGGCAAAAAGGATGTTGGGTCTGGCATACTTGCGGAAATCGTTCAGATCCTCAGCCTTGATACAAAAGGTTTTCAGTTCCTTACCCTCCCGCAGCAGGCGCTTCATACTGGTTTTACCTACCAGCTTTTTGTTGTCCTTTGCTAAGGCATACAAAAAGGCGGTCAGGTTTTTACAGCCTGCCGCCAACATCTTGATACTGGCCTCCGTCAGCTGGATGCTTTCCTTTACCATCAGGTCGGCCACTTCTCCACTTGCGTCCATTTACTTTCACCTCCCGGTTTTCAAATATTCGATCAGATCCACCATCATACACTGCGGGGCATACCGTACACAGCGGGTTATCAGCTGCTTGATGTGCCCCTCCCGCTGAGTATCGGGGAGTCGGTCAAAAAGAGCCACATCCCGGACGAGTTCAGGATAGTCCATCAAAATCACGCTCCCACGGTGGATGCCGCTTTCCATATACTCCACATGAAGCAGCATTGCCAGAATCGGCCAGCAGGTCTGTACCTCAAATAGAGCGAGAAACCTATTGGCGTCACTGCCAACGATGTAGACCTCGGACAGGGCCATCAACCGAAAGCGGTCTTTCCGGGCCAGAAAGAGATAATCGTTATACCGGCTCTGCTCCAAAATCTCCAGTTCTGCCTTTAGGCTGTCACGGTCAATGGGTTGGTACGCTGCGGTCATCTCCAACACTTTGCTCAGGTCTGCTTTTATCAGCTTTTTCATGGTCGCTCCTTTCCTTTGAAATTTCCATCTGCGCCCGCACCGTTGGAATATCATCTTCAATGCAGGCGCACAGCTTCAGCTCCCGGCGCAGTACCCGCAGCCGTGCGGTGATCGTGCCGCTCTCCTCGGAACAGGCCGTATCGTCCGAAGCTTTTCGGCGCAGGCGGTACAGATCGGCCCGGCGGTCTGTCAGGGCGTCAATCTCCGCTTGCAGCGCCTCCTGCTGCATAGTCAGCTGCTCCGCGCTGTCAATGCGGTTTTTGTGAAGATAAAAGAACTGCTCTTGGTAGCGGTCAAACCTGATGACCTCCGCCCGCGAGACTGCTGCCTTGTGCCGGGACGGCGGCTTTCTCAGCAGATAAAGGTATTTCAGATATAGAAGCCGGAAGCCCCATGCGCGGCCTGCCTTTAATGGCAAATTGCCCTTCACTCGGTAACGCCGCCCATAGGGGAAATACCACCGCGGCAGGATGGGGGCATGGCCGCTGATCGGCGGGGCTGTGCCGGTGCGGTTCTCCGTAAGGCGGGAGAATATCTCCGCCTCGCTGTACCCAGCCCCCAGCTTGTCCAGCCGGAGAAAGCGTGCGCCGCCCGGCGGCTTGACCGCCGCATGGGTCACTTGGGGATACCGCTTGACCTGATAGCCCATTTTCACCAACTCGCCCCAAAAGGAACGCATGGTGTAGGCGTTGGCGATGGCGGTATCTATGTCCGCACGGGCCAGTCCGCGGAAATTGGGCTTCCCGACCTTTTCCGCCTCCCACTCGGCACGGCTGACGGATGGCTCACTGGGTTCGATGATGGACAGGCCATGCGCCAGACAAATTGCATCCGATGTGCCCCGGATACCTACCCCGGAGCCGCCCAGCAAATCTGCGATACGGTCACGGTACATGGCACCATCCACAAAGGACACGCTGTTGAATACGATATGTGAATGTAGGTGCGCCTTGTTCAAATGCGTGGACACCACTACTTCGTATTTATCCGCCAAAAGCAGCTGCGCCAGTTCGACGCCGATGGCGTGGGCCTGTTCCGGCGTGACTTCGCCGGGGGCAAAGGACTGGATCACATGATAGCCCTTGCGCTTACGGCTGGTCTTGCCCCAGCGGCGCTTGGTGTCCATCATGTCCGCATAGGCAGTTTCCCGGTCACAGTTTAGAGCGGTTTCAAAGCAGCCCTGCTCGGTCTTATCCCGGTTCATGGCATAGTCCAGCACCGTTTCCAACGAGGTCTTTTCCTCGTCCTGCGTATAATTCAAGCATCTGTCCAGCCGGTTATGAATAACAATGATTTTCGTATATGCCATTCAGAGCCGTTCCCTCACAAGCCGCGTGGCCTGCCGCACCAGCCGCAGGGCCTCCGTGATTTCATCTCCGGTGGCCACGCCCCTTGTGTTGGCCTGATGGGCTAACTGGTTGATGTTGTTCCCGATGGCGGACAGCGCCCGAAGCAGGTCGGCATAAGCGTCAGGGGGGCGGGGGCGGAGGTTCACGCCCATGATAAGCTGCCGCACCAGCGGTTCCTTCTTTAGACCTGTCACTTCCGCCTGCTGGCACAGGTGGGCATACTCCGCAGCGTTCAAGCGGAGCGTCATAGTCTTTGCGGTTTCTCGCATGGCTGTCTCCTTTCTGATAAAAAATAATGCGTCTCAATTCGAGACGCATTTCGACAGGCAGCACGGGGGTCTTAGGGGCACGCCCCTAACCAGCGGAATTTTGATGTCAAAATTCCATGCTGGCTGGGACAGCGACGCAAAGCGCCGCTGTCTACCGTGTCGGGGAATGTTTCTTTTTGATTGTGTGTTTTTCATTTTGAGGATGCTGTTTCTTAGGAACGAGAGTAGGAACCTCCGGCATATCCGCATCGTCCAAACAGTCCAGCAAGGCATCCACTTGACCTTGATCCGGGCGTTCTGGCTCTTTAATTTTTACCGTGTAGCCCCGCATCAACTGACCGTTGATGGAAAAGCGGCTTTTATGCTCTGCCGGGATCGGCGGGCATATCTCAACAAACAGGTCAGCGTAGGCCGCGATACGGCCTTGTAGATATTTCTCCATGGACGCTCTATCCCGAAAAACCTTTCTGTCCTGACCGGCTAACTTCCAGCCATCCCCGGAATAGTCCGGGTTATGCGGCGTGTTGAATGTGACCGACCATGTGAGTTCCCATGATTTCGGAACAGATTTTTTCAGCGTCCTATCCCATTCAGTGCGTTCATATTCGCGCCATGAAAAGCGGTACACCATATTGCTCATTTCATGGTTGCCATATTCACTGACCGTCCATCGGTTTGAAGTATGAGGCGCAGGTGGCATTTTGACATATTCCAGCGCCTTCATATACTGCTGGGTCTGCTGGGCCTGTTTTGACCATGCTTCCACTGCGGCATCAATACGCTGACATAGTTCTTTTTCACGGACAATACTCTCGGCTTTGCGTTCCAGCAATTCATCCACGCCGCACTCGGTCAATTCATAAAAACCATCGCGGCCGCGTTGAAAACTGATATACTCGCGGACTTCCAACTCCCGCCCCGGCTCTAAACGGCTGTATCCCATGACACACCGCCTATCTCACTGGAACGGACTTTTTGCGTTCAGCTTTCTTTTCAGAAATATGTGCTTTCGGCTTCTCCGCTGGGGATACTGCGGCATCCGCATCGTCCAGACAGGCCAGCAGGTCATCAACGGCCTTCTTGTTGGGTTCTTCCTTGTCCGGTGGAGCCAGCGTGTACCCGGCCGCCAAATAGCCGTTGATGCTGAACATCCGTCTGCACTCATTGGGGACTGGCGGGGAGATTTCTCGGAACAAGTGACAATATAGGTCAAACCGGCCTTGGATATAATGCTGTGCGGCCTCCATACTGGGGTATTTTTTCTTGTCCTGCCGCGCGACATAGATACTATCTCCCCAATAATTCCGATAGTTGCTGTCTGGCTGCTTGGGGGCGTTGTAGATGATGCCCCAGCTGACGAGGTAAACATCGGCGGCCTTTTCATAGGAAATTTTATACCGCATTTTATAGGTACGGTTGCTGATCTCCCATATCCCGTTTTTGTCCTGTTTCCACTCATTGGAGGTATGCTCGACCTCTGGCGTATGCAGATATTCCAGCGCCCGCTCCAGCAGCATCGTCTGTGCGGCCTGTTCATCCCACGCCGCCGCAAGTTTTTTCAGCTGGGCGTACAGTTCCTTTTCCAGCGTAATGCTGGCCTCCTTGCGCTGTGTGACTTCCGCGCTCGTCAGCGTGACCAGCGGGGCGATATGAGGGCCGGCCCGCCAATCGTTGAATGAAATGTTATGCTGGATCGTCATTTTCTGGCCGGGCGTAATACCGTCCTGATATGCGTTCAAATAATAAAAGCTGTCCTTTTCGGGCATGGACTCAACACCTCCTATCTGGCCGGAGCATCCGGCCTCTTTTTTGTTTTGGGCTGCCAACCCTTTTGTAAGCGATGCTCCATTGAAATAATGCGGTACAATTCCGCCTCATTTTGGGGACAGCAACGAAAATTCTGAATGGCTCCATACTCAAAGAAAATTTCTTCCCTCTGCTTTCTGTACTGCTCCATCGGCATACGAAACTTTTCCCCGGAGTAAAAAGTAAGCTCCACATCCTCAAAAGGGATAGCGGCTTTTATGACCCGCTGTACCTGTTCCCGGTAATTCAGCTTCACAACATGACCCATAGGGGCCGTGCCACGCCGCCCGCTGATAGTGACGCGATAGGCTTCGATACCATCAGGCATATCCGCATAGTGCGTCCAAATCTTATACCCGTCGCTGTCCCGGAGAAAGGCATCCCGTTCCAGCACACACCATGTCCCGTTAGGGCGAGACATGAAGTAGAATACCCGTTCATCCATATAGGGGCTGTTCAGCGCGTCACGCAGCTTCTGAGCGTCCAGTTCAAAGTCTTTCTTGTAATGCTGCGTATTCCGGGATACCACTTCATCCAGAAACGCAATCAAACTGATTTCTTTTTTCATAGCGTCCCTCATCGAGTCGGTGCGGAGCGGCGGGGAGTTATCTTGTGGAACGGCTTTCGCTTGGGCGGTCGTTTGACCGGGGATAGCCATTGGGCTTCAAAATCAGCCAGCGTCATACGCTCGGCGCAGGACTGACTTTCAAAATCGCCGGGAGACAAATCAAGATAACCATTGGACGGGATGGGAACAGGGCTTGCTGTCAGAACAGTACCGAAATGCTCCACCGTGATATGCCGGGCAAGCAGACAGGGCTGGCTCCAATCCTGTTCACTGGTCTGCATATCATAGGCATACACGCCTTTGGGGATAGTGGCTCGGTCTATTCGGAGAGTAGTGAAAAGGCCGGGGATGCCTAAAATCTCCACGGCCTCATAGTGTTCTTTCCGGGCGTCAACTGCGCTCATAGGCATTTCTCCTTTTTGTTCGCTGTTTTTTCTGTGTAGGTGGGGGCAGTTCTTTCGGTGGGTCGATACCGTCGATCAGTTCTGCGGCGGTATTACGGATCAGTTCTAATGACGCTTTCAGCTGCGATAGATCCTTTCCGTGGCTCCATCCGGCCACATAGCCGAAAGAGTAATCAGCGGTATCAATACCGAAGTGCTGACAGACTACATAGGCCACGCTTTCAGCCTCCATTTCCCGGACAGAGCGCCGCTTGCGCTGTGGTGGTGTTTCACCGTCACCGTCCTCTATCGGTGCATGGAGTTTAGCGTGGCTGACCTCATGGATCATAGTTTTGATGGTTTGTGCTTGGCTCATGTCGGGCTGAACAAAAATGCGTTGTTCCGCAAAATTGCAGCAGCCATAGGCATCGCTGGGGAAACGCTCAATGTAGATGGGATAAGGAGAAATGCTGCGGATCGCGGCCACTATACTCTCGAATTGCGCTACATCGCCGGTCAGCTTTTTGGCAATTTCCGGCAGCGGTTTCCCCTCTGTCTGGCTTATGTCGAACACGGTAACTGTCCGAAAACTCATGCGCTGCACCCACTGGACTGATTTGCTGGAAGAACCGTCCGGGGCAGTTTCCTCCACTTCTTCTTGCCTGCGATAAGGGCAGGGGGCGAGGATGGTGATGCCATGCTCGCCCCGCTTGACCTGTCGGCCAAAATTCTTTTTCCAGTCACCATATCCGGCTACCTGAGAAGCACCGGGACACTGTAACAAAATCAAAAGAATATTGCCGAAGCTGTAACGGTGGAATTTAGCCATTGTACTGAGATATGCGGCATACCGCTCACTGTTGAACAATTCTGTGATGCCTGTTTCCAGCTGGTCAGTGAGTTTCTGCACCTTTTCCATTCGCTCCTGATAGTCTATCTATCACCACCTCCTGTCGAAATGCGTCTCATTTTGAGACGAAAAAACGCCATTTTGGGCGTCAGCGCTCCCAGTCAGATTTTTTCCGATGGCGGGAAGATTTTTCTTTATCACGATGGCCGGGCGGTAAATCGCGGGCCGCTTCTCTGGCTCTGGCAATCATATCTGCTCTGGCGGCATGTTTATTGCTAAAATAGTTTCCGAAATTGAAGTCTTGAAAGCCGGAATGTGCGTAGGCTTTCCATGTCACATAGGGGGACACGGCTTTGGGATTATGGGCGAGGACGATCTCGACCTCGCCCACCCTAAGACATTCGATCACGGCATAGCCCTGACAAACTCGTTTTTCTTCCATTCCTGCTCACCTTGCCGGGGCAGGAGGCTTTTTAGCCGTACCGCTCTTTTCTGCATCTCTGGCCTTCTGCCGCTCAATGGCGCGCTTGCGGAGATCCAGCGCTTCAAACATGGTGCGCTTGACCGTGGCAACCGTAGTCCCCTCGTCCGGGAAATAGGGGCGGAGTTCGTCATCCTGAAAAGTGACCTTCAACGGAGGATTGACCTCTCGTTTGGTAGGCGCCACCGATCTCTCAATTTTCTGCGGAGTGAGCGTACCGGCACGGCTTTCCTCCTTGAGTTTGGTCGCCTCGGTCTTAGAGGGGACTTTACCGCCCTCTTTCTCGATAGCGTCAACAAGGGTTTTCTGCTCGGCAGGCTTCATGTGGGAAATTTGCTCGGCGGTGTCCAGCGGAAGTTCCTTCTTGTCTACCATCTTTTTCAACGGCTCCTCCAACTGATTGACGCGCATCAAACGCTGCACACTGGCACGGCTCATGCCCAAATCTTCACCGACCTGCTCATCGCTGCGCTTCATCGGCGCTTTGCCTGCCAGAATGTCCGCCTTAGAACGGCGGCCAGCCTTGCGTTTCAAAGCGTCCATTTTCATCTGTGCGGCGCGGGCCAATTCAGAGATGGGAATGTCCTTGCGGTGGAGGTTGCCATCTACGCACTGGATTTGCGCGTCATCCTCGTCCACACGCTCGATTAAAACAGGGATGGGATAATTCAGCTGTGCGCCGATGTCATGGCGGCGATGGCCGGAAATAATTTCAAGGCCGCCGTTGCGGCCGGGGCGGCAGAGGACGGGTTCACGGATACCGTAATTCTTGATGGACTCAAATAAGTCTTTATAGTCCTGCGTCTCACGGTTCACAGTAAAGGGATGATCCAGAAAGTCCTTCAGATATGCCGGATGAACGGCCATACTGTAAATTTCTCCCTCATTGGGGATAGGCAGCTTGAAAAAATCGGCTTCGGAGGGGGCATCCAGCCGATCCTCAAACACCTTGGTCACAGCAGAGCCTTTCGGCCCATCTGCGGTACGGGTAGCCGTAGCAGCATCCTTCGGCTGTTCCGGCGATTTCTGCGTCACCGCCGCCTTGGCCGGTTCATCGGGCTTTTTAACCTCGGTAGGCTTGACGGGAGCAACGGGAGCATCAGCGGACTCGCTATCCTTGGCTGCCTTATCGTCCTTAGCAGGTTTAGCAGACTTTTTCACTTCGTCAGGCTTGGCGGGAGTGACCGGAGCTGCAACAGGCTTACCATCCTTGGCCGCCTTATCGTCCTTGGCAGGTTCAGCAGGCTTCTTCACCTCATCAGGTTTGACGGGAGTAACCGGAGTCACGGCAGGCTTAGCATCCTTGGCAACCGTATCGTCCTTGGCGGGTTCGGCAGGCTTCTTCACCTCGGCAGGCTTGGCGGGAGTGACCGGAGCCTCAGCGGGCTTATCAACCTTGACTGCCTTATCGTCCTTGGCGGGTTCGGCGGGCTTCTTCACCTCATCAGGTTTGGCGGGAGTGACCGGAGCCTCAGCGGGCTTATCAGCCTTGACCGCCTTATCATCTTTGACAGGTTCAGCAGGCTTCTTCACCTCGTCAGGCTTGGCGGGAGTGACCGGAGCCACAGCGGGCTTATCAGCCTTGACCGCCTTATCATCCTTGACGGGTTCGATGGGCTTCTTCACCTCGTCAGCTTTGGCAGGAGCGACCGGAGCCACAGCGGGCTTACTATCCTTGGTTGCCTTATCGTCCTTGGCGGGTTCGGCGGACTTCTTCGCCTCGTCAGGTTTGGCGGGAGTGACCGGGGGCGCAGTGGGCTTTCCATCCTTGGCCGCCTTATCGTCCTTGGCCGGTTCAGCAGGCTTCTTCACTTCACCGGGCTTGACAGCGGCGGGCGATAGAATGGGCGGTTTGGTTTCTTTGGCTGGAATAGGCGGTGCGGAAGTGGGCGGTGCTCCGGCAACAGGCGTCCGAAACGCACCAATCAGCGGGTTTTTCTTTTCGTTGGACATTGATTTACCTCCAAATTCAAGTTTTATGTCGAAAAATGTGTCTCATTTTGAGTCACATTTTCAACCAAAAATTAAAGGCCGAAGTCATGTTGGACTTCGGCCTGATAATGGTTATTCATCGTAAGCGGGGCATTGAACAGCGTGGTAAGCAGATAAGCGCGGATATTACGGACTTGGGTGGTATTGCGGCGCAGGCACTCAAACACATAGACCATCAGCGAGTAGTCCAGCCGGTAGAAGCGGGCTTGCACCTGCGACAGCGGTATGTTTTCTCCGCCGATCCGCACGGTTGACTGTGTGGAACACATCACATCTGCCATTAGCCCCACGACCTCATCCACATCGCCGGCATTGAACTGTTGACAAAGAAACGGGTATTCGATATTTTCTTTGATTTCTCTCAGATACTCGCTTCTATCCATCCATCTCGGCTGCTCGGCGGAAGGCGATGGATGGATAGATTGATTTTTATAGCTAAAATCAGTTTGATTAGATTCAATATAATTACCGTCTGATTTTCCGAAGTCTGCACTTCGGAAAAACGGAAGTCTTGACTTCGGATTATCGGAACTCTTGACTTCTGATTTTCCGACTTCTTGACTTCCGATTTTCGGAAGTCTGGGAATCTCCTGCGGCGCAGGGGTTTCAGCAGGAACTCGGCGGGCCGTAAAGCGTTTGACATAGATTTTTGTTGGTCTGCCTTGGCCTTGCTTTACTCGCTCGATCAGACCGCAGCCCTTGACTGTATCTAACTCAGATAATAGTTTTACGGCCTTCTCATGGCCACAGCCTAAATCTTCTTCTATCTCGTCCAGCGTATAGAAAATATAGACCTTACCCTCTGTATCATACCAACCATTTCGGGCAGACAGCCCCATACGGTCTAACAGGAGGCCATACAGCAGCTTCGCGTCTGTGGAGATTTTTTTGAACTGCGGCCCGGTGACAAGCTGGCGGGGGATGCGGTAAAAAGAAAATTGACTGCTTTCGTCTCCGTAGTAATAATCGTATATCATGCTCTCCGCCATCTTGTGTTCCTCCTTATTTTTGGAAAAGGGCATGAAAAAAGGACACTACCTTTTCAGATAGTGTCCTTTCTCGACCTGTTTCCTTGGGCGTCTGTCAATAAAGTTAGTATTTTCAATGCTTTCAAGATACTTCTTTATCAACACACTCCTGAGAGACTCCGTTCTTTTTTCTTATGGCAGCACCGCACAATTGCGTCTTCGCGCTTCGCCGGATCTTTTCCGCCAATTCTGTGGTTTGAAAAGCTTGAAATACATACAGTATTCCTGCGCTTTTCAAGCCTTGCCTTGACGAAAAATCTCTCGCCGAATCTGCTTACCAAATTGCGCGGTGCCGCCTTATCATTTTTTCCGATGCTATTTATCGGTTTTTCCGTCCCGCTCCGTCAGGGAAACGAGCGACGCCGCCTCGCGGATATTTTCGGCGATCTGATCGTGCAGCTCCCGTGTGGAGGGAAACTTTTTCTCAGGCCGCAGGTAGGCGCAGAAATCGAGCCGCAGCTCCTGCCCGTAGAGGTCGCCGTCAAAGCCCGCCAGGTAGGTCTCCACCGTCACGCGGTTCGCATCGCTGACCGTCGGGCGCACGCCGACGTTCGTCACGCCGACGTACTGCGTCCCATCGGGCAGGTGTGCGCGCGTGGCGTACACGCCGCGCTTCGGCACGATGCTGTGCGCGTCGGGCACGAGGTTTGCCGTGGGAAACAGGCGCTTTTTGCCGATGCCCTCGCCGTGGCAGACCGTGCCGCTCATGCGGTGCGGGTGCCCGAGAAAGCGCGCGGCACGCTCCACCTCGCCCGCTTCGATGAGCGAGCGGATATAGGTCGAGCTGACGGTCACGCCGTCCAGCTCCACCTTGGGAATGATGTCGCAGCCAAGGCCGAGCGCACGGCATTTTTCGCGCAGCTTCTCCGGATCGCCCTGATTCTTGTAGCCGAAACGGAAATCGTGCCCCGCGACGAGGTGTACGGCGCGGTACTTTTTCACCAGCAGCTCGGTGATGAAGTCCTCCCACGGCATGGTCATCATCGCGCGGTCAAACGGCTCGACAAACACCGTGCCGATGCCGTAATACTCACGGATGATCTCCGCGCGCTCCGCCGCGCTCGTGAGCAGCGGCACGGGAACGCCGGTGACAAACTCCTTCGGCGAGCGGTCGAAGGTAAAGGCCGCGGGCGTGACGCCCAGCTCGCGGGCGCGTTCCGCCGTTTTCCGCAGCAGCGCGCCGTGGCCCAGATGCACCCCGTCAAAAAAGCCGAGGGCGATAACAGTTGCTTCACTCATGGTCGGTTTTCCTCAAAAGAAATTCTTGATGGCGTGCAGCTCGCCGCCCTCCGCGCGGGAGAGCGAGAGGAAGTTCCCCGCGCGGTCGTAAACGCGGTATTCCCCATCCGCAACGCCGCGCGCGGTGAAGGCGTTGCCGTTGTAGGCGCGCTTTTCCTGCGTCTCATTCTGCACGGTAAAGCGCGGGTAGGCACGGAAATATTCGTCCAGCGGCAGGAGCAGGGCTTCGCGCTCCTCCTGCGCCCGCTCAAGCGTCACGGCCTCCTCGATGCGGAAGCCCGCCGCCATCGTGCGCCGCAGCGCCGCCATGCAGCCGCCGCAGCCGAGCGCCTGTCCGAGATCGTGGCAGAGCGTGCGGATGTAGGTCCCCTTGGAGCACACCACGCGCAGGGTAAATTCGTCCGGTGCGGACTGCTCCAGCAGCTCCAGCTCGTAAACGGTGATGGCGCGCGGCTTGCGCTCCACGGTCTTGCCCTGCCGCGCGAGATCATAGAGCTTCTGCCCGTTGACCTTGAGCGCGGAGTACATCGGCGGGAGCTGCAAAAGCTCGCCGGTAAAGTGCTCCAGCGCCGCGCGCACCTCGTCCGCGCCGACGGTGACCGGATGCGCTTCCAGCACCGCGCCGGTCGTATCCTGCGTGTCGGTGACCGTGCCGAGCTTCAAAACGGCGTGATATTCCTTTCGCCCGTTTTCGGCAAACTGCACCGCTTTGGTCGCGCGGCCCACAAACACGGGCAGGACGCCGGTCGCCATGGGGTCGAGCGTTCCCGCGTGGCCGATGCGCTTTTCGCGGAAAATGCCGCGCAGCTTGGCGCACACGTCCATGCTCGTCCAGCCTGTCGGCTTG
>OLOV01001124.1_pt1 | contig 21714 bp, 16 predicted proteins | sample 1672931 | NCBI WGS metagenome assembly OLOV01 (sample SAMEA3136738, study PRJEB25190) | human gut metagenome | biome: human gut; feature: human-associated habitat; material: faeces | place: Austria | collected 2013
CGCCCGGCGTAATGACATATGCCGTAGACCCAACCGCCACGGAAGTCAGCGATTCAAGTTCGTTGTCAGCCACGATATTGCTGCCGCCATCCTCAGGACGACGCGGGAAAATCGCAGCACTGTCGGTCCGGTTGCAGGTATCCTGAGATGTGTTGTTGTACAGCGCGACATCAATACCCGCAGCAGGGATATACAGCCGTCCGCAAAAATCCGGATAGTTGTAGTCGTCCGCAGACCTGTTGGCGGGATTTTCCTGCGCGGATTCCTGAGCAGTGCCGTCCGGCTTCTTCTCTTCGCTCTCTTCCTTTTCAGGTTTAAGCTTTGCCTCGATTGCCCCCAACGGACCCGCAGTGCTGACAGTTGCGTCCAGTGTCCCGACTTCCGTGTTCAGGACCTGTGTACCCAGAAGCTTTGCTTCACAGGTATCAGAATCAAGAGCGGATGCAAGAGCCGTTTCCTCCTGCGCAGCAACAACGGCTTTCGTCACCGTCTGCGCAGCTGCCTTTTGCATCTCTGCTTTTTTCTGGGCCGCATTCAGAGCCAGCACCGAAGTCAGCAAGGCTGCGACACTCAGAAGCAGTGCCGCAAAACTTTTCAAAGTACCCATGATATTCCTCGGTTCTAGGTTAGCCGTTTTCCGATTATGGTTGAGAGTTAAAACGGTCCAGAAACGCTGCTCAACCAATTTCCATTATTATCCGTTCGCAAGAATGTGCAAGTGCCGGTTTCAATTCAGGAATTTGACGTAAAAATGTATCAAATACCATCGAAGCGCATCTGCTCGCCCTCCGAATACGGTTCTGGTTTCTTGGATTGATTTGCTTTCTTCTTACCGCCGCCTGAACCTTTCGTGGTTCTGTTCTGAAACCCTCTACCGAACAAAGAAGCATCATTGCGGTTATCCGCTTCCGGTTTCTTCGCAGGAGCAGGGGCAGGTGCCGTAGCCGGTTTGGAAGTACCAGATTCTGGGGCTTTCGGCGTTTTCGCCTTTGAGGCTTTTGCAGGTTTTTGTTTAGGCGCAGGCTTTTCTTCCACGGGCACAGGATTCTCCTGTTTCGTAAAGGCGTTCACCTTAACGGGATTCTCTGTATCAGAAGGAGTCTTATCTTTCTTTCCGTTCTGGTCTGACTCCATCCCTGCCGGTTTCGGCGCGATTTCTTTTTTGGCGGGCGGTTCAGAGTCGGTTTCTGCAGATTCTTGTTTCGGTTCAACAGAAAGTTCAGGCTCCTCAGTCTCCAACTCGATTTCGGTCTCGATGTCAGGCTCATTCTCGGGAACATCTTCCGCCAGCCAGCTATCCATGTCAAAGGACTCGGAATCGTCTTCGTCCTCCTCGATGCCGGACGGGTCGAAGGTAGTAGGTGTCGGCAATGTTGCTTCCAGTGCCGAGAGTTCCCGCTCCAATGCCGCAGCGTCGTCTTCATCATCAGAAGCCAAAGCCGCTTCCTGTTCAATAGAGACAAGCGCTGCATCGGCATCCTGTTCAGGGTCAGCAGTAAGGCTTACTTCCTCCGCATCTTCGTCTATGATTTCAACATCCAGAGCGAGGGTATCGTCTGCTGCCTCATCCGTGTCCAGAGAAGCATCGTCCAGAACGGACAAATCGGGCTCGCTTGAGGCTTTTGCTGGCTCAGTGGGCAACGTCACCTCTTTCGGCTTAAACGCAGGATTTGACGCCTCAGGCTTTGTCTGGTGGGGCGTGTCCGGGATGGACTCGACATCCGTAGGTTCTGGCGTCTTGCTTTCGGCTTTCTGTTCCGGTTTCTTGGGCGTTTCCGGCTTAACCGATACAGGTTCTGGCTCCGGTTCAGCTGTGCCGTACTTGTCCATGATGTTTTGCAGGATAATGGATGCCGCTGACGGGACCACATCCGTCTCCTCATTACCGTTCTTAGATGGTTCTTTCGGGCGTTTGATGAACTCGCAGGCATCATCCCATGCAGAATCGGGCAGAAACGGGATATTGATGTAGATAAGTCCCGTAGCAGCCAGAATCAAAACGACCGACACGGTAAAGCTGACGGAATACAGCAGCAGAGAAAAGAAATACAGTGCCGCCGCCACACTTCGAGCCGTGCGGCAGATGGTTTTTACCTTTTCTTCCTGTACACCTTCCAAGTCAACCGGCGCATACTTATCGTGGTGGTTTTCAAACAGGGCATAGTATTTCTTGCCGCCGATTTTATACTGATGCAGGGATAGACTTAACGGCTCGCCTTTGCTTGCCGCAAATGCCGCTTTGAATTTTCGTGCTTCTTTGCGGGAAAGATGCACCGCCACATAATCCTTGCTCCCCTTGGCATCGAGTTTTAAGGCAGTGTTGCCGGATTCGGTCACAACGAGTTCAAGTGCGGAGGCTTCTACTTCTTTGCTATGACGGCGGTACTTCCTTCCCATAGAAACCACATCGGTAAGCGAACGCCTGTCCTTCGTCACCTTGAATGCAAAAACAGAGCATACCAGGCATAGAAGGAGTGTTGTTGCAAAGTTCAAGGCTCATCATCCTCCACATCCGTTTTGCTCTCAGTCTCCGATGACGCCGATTCCTGCTTCTCAATTTCAGATTCTTGTATCGGACGGTTCTTTGCACGGTGTAACAGCCCCTCTTTCTGAACATTCGCCTTGACGGAATTCTGTTCGATTGCGACAAGGTTATCCTGCGTCAGACGTTCGCCGTCTCCGGCGCAAAACAGCATATCGTAAAGCGCTCCGATATGATATTCGCGGTCACGGGGCTTTACTTGCAGGAAGATATCATATTTGCCGTTCTTATCCAGATACTCGCCATCTTCATTCACGGGGATGAACCGCCATGTTTCCATCGGTTCAAATCCCGCTCTTGATTCATCCGCATTGACCGCCAAAGCCGTTACCTTGATATACTTGTCGGCTTTGCTGTTTTTGAGCATTGTTAAAAATTCCACAAGGAAGTATGCCGCAACCAAGACTCCGGCACCGAATGTCGGAAGGTTTTTCGTGTACAGAGCCAGAAAAGTTCCGACGAAAAAGGACAAGCATGCGGCGATTATAAGCTTTGCCTTTTGCGCATTGAGCATATCATTCATTTTTTTTATAAAACGAGAGCCTGTCCGATACAGTATCAGACAGGCTTTAGAGCATCTTGATTTGTAGTGAAGCTGCCCGCCCGTTTGACCCCTTTCCTAGAAATCTGAATTTCAGAGTGCGGTTACTGACCGGAGGTCAGGGTGAATCCGCTGCCGTCCAGCAGGCTTTTCAGGTTTCCGTCTGTCAGGTTAGCGCTGGACAGCGGGACCTTGTATTCGCGGCCATCAGCGGTTCGCACCGTAGCGTAGAACTCGATGGTGACATCACCGCTCAGGTCGATGCCATTGAGGGCATTCTCACTGGTGCCGCTGCTCTGCTGCAGCTGAGGCTGGCTGACTGTCGGGGCATTGCCATCACCCGTGTTGGACGGGATAGGTGCCGGAACGCCAACCTGTTTGCCGGTCACAGCAGTCAGGACATTGTTCACACCGTCATAGACGGCAGGAACATAGGCATATCCCAGCGCACCGCCGCCGATAACGGCAGCAAGTACCACGGCAACAATGACGCCAGCCTTGGACTTCTTCTTGGGCTTCTCAACAGGCATATTCCCGTCTAAGCCCTCACCCTGCACCTCTGCAGGAGCGGATTTAGCCTTACCACGCTTCTTGTCGGCATGGGCATTCTTCTTGTCCTTACCTTTCCCCTTATGGAACATCTGCTTCTTGTCCGAAGCGTTCTGCTCGGCAGCGGGGTCCTGTGCCAAGGGTGCAGGAATATCCTGTGCAGGCATATCAGCAGGAGCATTCATCTGCGTATCATAGCCCTGCTGGACCGGCTCGTTCTGGTACTGCATTTCAGGAACGGCTGCGTTCTGAGGCATGACAGGCTGCTGAGGCTGTGCGGGCATCTGCGGCTGGTAGGAAGGCTGCGCAGGCTCCTGAACCCGCGCGGCGGGCTGCTGGACCTGTTCCTGACTCGGCTCGGGCTGGGTCATGCGGGGCTTTGCGGGAGCCATCCGAACGATGGTGGATGCAGGGTTCATGGCCTGATTCTTAGCGATGAGGGCATCGACCACTTCCTGCTTGACCTTGCGCACCGTGCCATCCGGAAGGATGACAGAACGGTCTGCATAGACATTGACCTGAATTTTTTCGCCGTTGTAGGTCGTAGTGACCTTACCAACGGGCTGACCGAGATTCTGTGTATTGTCCATCTTGAATATCTCCTTTTTATGAAAAGCTAATGGAATCTGAATATAGAAGCGATTGCATTTGCCGTACCTTGCATCAGGACATTCCCAGCAGCAGAGAAATACGGCAAAAGGAATCCACGCTGAATGTGTCCCGTGGCAGCACCAATGGCAAACCATGCAGCGAAGCCCAAGAGCAAGAGCCAGATAACGGCATAAAAGACAACGCCGAATCTAGCAAGGAAAATCCAGAATCCGCCGGAATCCGATTTCCGGTTATTGCACTTGGGACACGATGCCGTGAGGTTATGAAGATTATTGATGTTGCCGTCCGGAACCAAGACGCGATAAGCCCGGTGCTTGTTCGCAAGGCTGATAGAAACGATATGGTCTACCTGCATCGTCTTTTTCAGCATGATGCGCCCGCAATAAGGACAGAGGTAATACTTGCCAATGAATCCGGGATGGGCTCGAATGTATTGATAGCGGTAGTCGTCCGACCGCTCATATTTCGGTTTTTTGGACATGGTCATCACTTACAAGAAGTGGATTTCGTCCAGGGATGCTCCGGCGGCTTGCGGCGAGTCGGGAATCCTTCCGGAAGATGGTCCGGGAACTTCAACCCATCAGCCTGTGTACCGCTGTTCAGTTTCTCCCACTCATGCACCCAGGCAGAGAATTCCATGCCGTGCGTCTGCTCCCAGATAGAGAGGTCACCATAAGAGATGCCTCCGAGATTAGAAAGCTTGGCACGCATGTTGAGTTCTGCTGCGCTGGTAGCGATACGATTGTTCTCTTTCATTTTTGCTTCCTCACGTTTCGTCTGTTCCCGCTCCATTTTGGTCCGTGCGTTACTGCGCTGGGCTGCATTGCGGCGGTTCTGGTTATAGCATACAGGGCAATAAAGGCGATTCCCGCGTGCTTCGATAGGTGCTCCACAGATTTTGCAGTGTACGATTTTACCAATTTCGCTTGCCATAGAATTGCTCCTCCTTTTTAAGAGCAGTGGTTGAATTGTGTACAAAATACAACCATGAATTAAAGTGTGATTCAGGAGCCTCATGCGTCATTCCCACACATGAGGTTCTACGGACTATTCACAAGCGGGATAAATCCAGCCGGAAACATGGATAAAGTGCATTAAATACAAGCATGAATCAGCGCAAAAAAGTGCAGGAAAGAAGCCTTACTGTAACAGAGACAGTAAAGATTCAATATCGCAGCCCCATAATAGCGCTGACAAGGCGGTAAACGCTCGATGCTTCTTCTCCGAGAAGTAACTGCTGTTGATACCGACCTGCTCAGCCAGTTTGGCTTCATCTGTGCCGTTTGCACCATACTTCTCGTTCACGACAAGCATAAGTACATCGTACAATTTAGAATCTCCGGGGAAATCCTTGACCAGCTCAATAGCACCCCGGATGAGCTGGGCGTACTGGACAAGCACCTGTGCCTGATGGCATCGCGCATCGCTTTCCAGTGTGTTGCCGCCCTGTGCGAGAATCCGCAAAGACCGGTTCTCGTCAGCAACGGACGGATTGACGATTCGGGAATATTCCCGCAGCAGCACCTCGGTGTTATGGTAGAGGTAAGCAGCTTCTGCTGTTTTTGCTTCGCCCTCATTCGGTGCTAGTTGCATGACTAAAGGTTTGATGGCGTCTCCGGCAATCGCCGTAACATCCTCAACGATAGAATCGAAGTTGTTGCGGATAGTGACTGCCGTAACAGGGTCGCTGTCAAGAATCGAACCCCTGAGCATCGCCATCGCAAGGCTAATACGGCTCGGCTTGCTGGCTGGATTCATGAACACAGCCTTGTTCATTGCCTCATCAATCTCATCCACCAGCTGCTGGCAGCGGGCGAAGAACAGCTTTCTCATTTCAAGGCGAAGCTGAGGCTTGCACCCGCCCATAGACGATTCGAGGATACGCTGGATGTTGCTCATCCGCCAAACCGATTCATCCTCATTTTCCTCTTTCAGCTTCTCAATAAGCGCATCAATGTCCTGCGCCTTCAAAAGCCACTGAAGAGCCGGGTAACACAGCAGTGCAATCACGACGAACTTTTCATTCGACCCCTTGCAAGCCATGCGGTTTGCATGACGGGCAAAGACCCGCGAACGGTTCACGCCGTTGTATTCGATGAATGTGCGTCTGATGTCCACTACGATTCCCTCCGATGACAGAACCGAACTCAGAAAATCTTTGAGTTTGGTTTCGGTAATTGCAATATCGTTGTTATTTTCCGCTTGCATCCTGCGTTCCCCTTTCGTTCAGGATTTTCAGCTGGCTGTACAGTTCAGCCATTGCATCGTTGCGAATCGTTGAACCAAGCAGGCTGTTATTACTAAAGAATAGATGGTATCCGCGCTCATCACAGAGTCGGCGCAGTTTCTGGCAAAGCTTGAAGTTATGCACAGGGCAGTTGATTCCTGTGTTCACCGCATTGATATAAGTACGGTAGTTGTCGGAATTGATTTCATCGGAGGTATACACAAGCACCTCGCGGTCGTAAGGAAGTTTCCGCTCCTCACCATCCTCAGCGCCGAGCACATAGATGAGTTCGTTCAAAAACGACTCTCCCATCGTCTTGTTGTCGGCTTTTGATACTACCCTGTTGTGCGGCTGAACGGTATATCCATTCGGCTTCGTAAAGAGCACCTCGCTGTGAGTTACACCAATCGGCTCACCGTGGATGCGTGCCTGTTCCAGATACATAACGATTGCGTTTCCTTTTGCCATTTCAAACCCGCCTTTTCCCTTGTACTTAGTACAAGCATGTTATGCCGTATGAAGGAACTCGAACCTTTTTCCTGATGCCATCTTCAATGGTATGCAATTCGCACAAACGCACAAGACCTTTTTTGAGCGCCGAAACTATATCTTGTATTTATGTCAGACATTATACAACAAGATATAGTGTTTTGCAAGAGAAAAACGCTATCTGACCACTATATATTGTGTTTAAAAACATTATTTGCCATATATACGAATCCGAGAACACCTATAGCGGTGCTGAACCCAGACAAAAGCGGCACTATCCTTAAGTGAAACTATTGCATTGAATGTATCTCGATGACTGGGATTTTGACACTTTTTGACCACATGCATAGTTGTATTTAGTACACTTATTTGATATAATAAAGTCACGCCCAATAAAAAAAGTCATAGTTAGATGGCAGAAATGGGTTTGAATCAAGAACTGAGGTGATTGGAAAATGCTAACTCTCAAAATCAAAGAGGAAAATTACCGTAAGTTTGTGGAAGAAACATCGAGAAAAAGAGAAGACTGGATTAAGAGCATTTCAGACAGTGCCGTTGTAATCATGGAGCGGCAGCGCTACCTGATGGGCATGTCCAAACAAGAGTTCTACGGCGTGTTTCTCGGATGCCCGATGAATTCCCGCACATACCGGAAAATCATTGAAAAACAGATACTTGTCCCGGAGAACCTGCTACTTTCTTTCTGCTTCACTTACGGGTACGACCTGAAACGATTTCAGGAAGTATCGAAGCTGATTGACACACACGATTACTTCGAGAACTATCAGCAAATTGGTGCTGCGGTTGAATGTCTCGGGAAAGGAGCCATTTACCAGCTGGCCGCAGCCACGCAAACAGTCTGTACTGATACCAGCCAGTATGCAAGAAGACGATGCGGGGAGGCGCTCACTGCGTTTGCGAAGAAGAAGGAATACGATGAAGAGGTAATCAGAAATCCAGAAATCATCGAGGCGGCAGCTGCATCCGTAAACGAAGCTGCTGATGAGGCGATTGCCGAAAGAAAAAAGAGAGATTCACAAGAAGCGATATCCTACGATATCAAATTAAAAGAACTGGTTTAAAAACAAAGACCGCTGCACCCGGTATTGGGTGTGGCGGTCTGTTTTTGTGCTCAGAAGAAAGCGTCAGCAATAGAGAGCAGCTGATTCATGTGTCCCTCGTCCGGTACGGATGCTTGTGCGGGTACAGGAGCGGCAGAAACATACGGAACAAAGCTTGGCTGCGGTGTGGGAGCAGGCTGTACAGGGGCAGGCTCTTGAATAACAGAAGCGGGTGTAGGCGTTTGTACGGGTTCAGGCTGGGGTTGCGGTGCGGATGCTTCGGATTTCGAGAAATACCGGTTCAGGACCGATTCCATCGAATCTTCCACGGCGCGGCGGATATCAGTTTCCGACATATTCGATGCGCTGGATTCTTTAGCCTGGCTCAGTAAGACATTCGTTTTGAGGGAATCGAGCAGCGCATCCACGATGATAGGGGTGCGTTTTCCGTATCCTGCGTTTTTCAGAATCTCGTACGCCGCTTTCTGTCTCGGGTCAGTGAGGTCAAACATCACCGGCAACCGAATCTGATTCGGGTTAGCTTTAGGCAAGGCAGTTCACCTCGCTTCAACGGTTTTCAGCAGCCAGCTTACTCTCCGCCATCATTTTGAAACCTACTGCGTTAGCGCGGGGGTCTTCCACAAACAGGTAATCGTCCCGACCCAACTCGCTCTCGATGACCGGACGCATCAGGCAGGAACCGCCGCCAATGAACACGGGATACGAGAGGGTCAAATCAACGCCCTTCTCTTTCAGGGTCCGGATAAGGGTCCGGGCATAGGAACGAGCGGTGCTGTGGACCAGTTCGTTGATTTCCCGACCGGGGTTGTAGCCTCTGCGCAGGACATTGTCGATGCTGTAGTCGTCCATATCCAGCTGGAAGCGGTTGCGAACCGCACGCTGTACCTCATCGTACATCTTGATGACGCCGTTGTTGAAGGATTCGCAGAAAGTCATATCGACTTGACCGCCGCGAGAGAACTTCACAACATCGGTCGTATACCCGCCGATATCGATGATGTAGGTATATGCCTCGGGACGCGCCATGATTTGTCCCATGTACGGAGCGATGGCAGCAACGCCCTGCGGGAACACGAAGACGCGGGCAACGCGAATCTCAAAGGAGATGTCGTTGTAGGTGAACTCGACTCGGCGTCCATCGCGGCCGAAATAGGTCTGGTATTTTGGGGCAAGGTCATGGATATGTGTCGGAGGCAAGCCCATTGCAAGGCAAATATCCTGACGGACATTCTTCTGACCGGGACGAATCATGCCGCTTGCCTGAAACTCCTTGGCGATGGCAAAGAGAGTCAGAACATAGTAAGACCAGTCGGAGGTCTTGTCGTACATATACGGAACGCGGGACTGGGTCAGCGTATAGTAGTTGCCCTCATAGCAGAGGGTATCCGCCTTGATGGCGGGCGGGATGTTGCCGTGGCAGATAAGCCCGGAATTGAACGGCTCGGTATGCGGGGTCTTGATGTTCTTGTTTCCGGTATCCACTGCAACGACCAGAAGATTAGCCATATTGATTACTCCTCTATGTTTTTATCAGCGCTCACAGAACGCCAGGTATTTTGCGGTAGCCAGTGCCAGTTTCCCGTACTCGCTGTTCACTTTCGTTGTCACGAACCGGACACTGACCTTCGTCATAGCCTTCCATGCCAACTCGATGTATTTGCGGCGCACAGGGGACTTGCCATCGAGAAGACGGTTGGCATTCTCGTTCATGATTTTGGCAACCACGGGTTCGGTATAGATGACGACATCCCGAACCGTGTGTTCATCCAGAGCGAGCAGCATCTCAATCGCACCCATCAGAGCGTACTCCTCCGGGTTATTGGCCTTACCGCACTTGGAAGACTGTACGAAATCCTTGCCCATATCGATGCATAACCCATAAGAACCCATGTCCTTATCGGTATTGTACCGGGCAAACAGGAAAACATTTGCTTCCTCCGCCCCCACTTTACGGGGCAAAGAACCGTAAGCAACAACGCTTTCGGTGAACTTGGGACCATTCATGCCGTCAGGCCATGCGGGAGTTTCCAGCTGTTCCGGCTTTTTATCGGGAATGACCATCTCACCAACAGGCTCATGATATCCGAGATTCTTCTCAGGTTCTTTCTCTTTGGTATCGGGACTCGCATCCAGATGCGCAGCAAAAGCAGTGGGTTCCTGAGCAGGTACATTCTCGAGCTGAGCGGTTGGTTCGCTTGAAACAGGAACTGCTTCTGCATTCTGAGAGGCCACAGGCTGCGTGGGAACGGCTTCGTTCTGAACGCTCTGGTCGGGCTGCTTGTTCTGGATGTCTGCCTCGGTATCGTCAAACTCGATGTCGAGGGGGATATCGTCAACGAAATCAACGGTATCAACGGTTTCGGGCACAGAGGGAGCAACCGTTGATGCGGGCGCAGAGGGTGCTACAGGCTGTACAGGGACAGGGGTGACAGGGACATTAAATGTCTCGCTCTGCGGCGCTGTAGGCTCGGAAGCGGGCGCTGCGAGGGTCTGCGGAGCCTTGGCAGTATTTGTGCTCGCTGCGAGTTTCTCGCGGGCAGGACGCTCCTGCCTAACCTGCTTGTGAGAGCGCTTGAACAGGTTCTGGACGAAAGGGTTGTTATCTGCGATGTCATCCATATCCTTCTTGGATGCAGGCATTGTGGCGGCTTTTGCCTCAGGGGTGCCGGGATTCTGTTTTGGAATCATGACGAGCGGCTCCTCAACGTCCTCTACATCGTAGTCGTCATCGTACACATGGTACTTTTCTACGGCAGATTCCGCTGCCTGCTTTACCTTGCGCTCGTGCTCGGCTTCTTCCACCTTACGCCGCCGTTCCTGATTTGCCTCGTATGCGCGGCTTGCCTTGGCTTTGTCAAGATGCGCAAAGATGTCATTCAGATTGTTAGCCATTTGCGGATTCCTCCTCATTCAAAGTCGTGTCTGCCTCGTCTTCCTCCTCATTCACATCGGTGCGAACCGTTGAAATTGAATGCTTGAAGCAAGACGGCCAGACACAGTATTCTCGATTGCTGCCGCGCCAAGGGCAGCTGGATTCGGTACAGACGATGCGGGCTTTTCCCTCCTTCACATTCACTGCAAAGGCACCGCCGCGCTTTGCACGAATCTCGGCGCGGTGTTTATCGTTCAGTTTCTCGTATCCGCGTTGTACGGATTCCGGGGTGATACCGAGCGTAGTGGAAATCTCGTCGGTCGTGTGGTTCTGCTTTTGCAGACTCTCAATCTGCTCGAGCAATGCCTTGGTCATTTTCGGGTGTGCGCGAAGTTCTTTGAACTGGTCCATCAAAATAAAATGCCTCCTATCACTTATCGGGCAAGGCGCTTCAAGCGCTTATAGAAGAAGTTCTTTTTCTTCCAAGGAACATCCGTGGCAACAATGGGTGCCTCGATGAATTTCAGCTTTTTAAGCATCGCCATCACCTCAGCCTGCTCGTGACCTGCGAACATGCTGACGGTTTCGGGAGCCGCCATGCTAATGAGGAAATCGAGCATTGCAGTGGCGATACCAAGTTTACGATGCGGCGCATCCACCACAAGGCTTTCAATGTACAGATGCGTGGTAATGGGAAGAACCATCGCAACGCTGTCCGTCTTCTCACGCTCACAGAGCGTCTCGACCTCTGCATTTTTCTGGCACAGATAATTGATAGCCAGCTGCTTTGCCGGAATAGGGTTCTGTTCCGTGGCGTGCAGGGCTTCGAGGGGAAGCTTCTTCGTGGGAACCTGCAGGACATGTGCCTTCACGGACGCAATCTCTTTCGTGCCGTCCATCGCCTTACAGATGATTTCGGTATCGGACAAGAGGTTGCGTTCCCCAAGCCGCCCGCAGCGGTCCTCGTACAGAGCACTGCTCGTATCTGCCAGCACGACGATGGGGGTAAAGGACTTATCGATAATCGTGATTTTCTTTTTCATAGCGGTTTCCTCCTTTACTCACTCACTCACAGCAGAACTTGCGCTTAGAACCGTCAAAGACCACGACCATCGAAGGACGGGTCCCGCCAACACTTGCGGCTCCATGCTGGCCGTATTCGGCGTAAGACGGGAGCAGACGGTTCACGAACTTAACGCGCTCCGGCAAAAATTTTACACGGACACCGGGTTTCAGGTAGATGTGCTCCTGAAACCACTGAGAATCCGTAGAAACAGGCAGCAGCATGACTACCGTAGTCCCCTTCTTCTTTGCCTCGAAGCTCCCCTTCTTTACCCAGCGGCGAAGATTTGCAGCACCGCTCGGCGGGCAGCAGAACACCGTATGCCCTTTCCAGTCCTGTACAAGACCATCATCCTGTGCAGTAAAGAACTTCTGGCATTTGGCGTTCTCAGGGCGGGCACAGGCATCGAGGGTGAAATGATATTTGCGGTCAAGTTCCCGGAAGAGTTCATCGGGGGTCTCCCACTCTCCCGCGATGGTAAGACTTACATTTCGGCTTACGCTTTTCGTGGATTTGTCGTACATAAGACTCTCCTTTTTGATAATGAAATGTACGAAATACAAGCATGAATCTTTACAAAAAGAGCAGCCCTGCGGAAATTGTACCGCAGCGGCGCTCTTTTTGTCCTCATACTTGTATTATCTGCAATTCGCACATTTCCGCAACAGGATTTTCGAAAAAATGCGCTGGTTCTGTGATTTTCTTGAAAGTGAAATGTGTCATTTGCCGGTGTTTGCCGCTGTATCCTCATCAACGGACCATGTGATGTCTCCGCCAAGTCTGTAAAGGCTCAGTGTAGTGGTGAAGGAGGCATCATCCTTGCCGACCAGATACACAGTATAGTTGCCGCCGTTAAGTTTGATGGTGTCGTAAGCCGTTTCCGTGTACTCTGCCGCAACAGATTTCGTATCGGTATCGACAATCAGGATTTTGCAGGCTCCCGTATCACAGGTGATAGTATCGTATACATCGAGGTTAGCAGAATCTGCGTGCATCGTGAACGAGAAGGCTTCTTTTGCGCCCGTCAAGGACACAGCACCAGCGGCGTAATCAATCGTACCTTCGTCCGTCAGGCTGCTCTGTGACCATTCTGCGGCTTTGTAGGAGGTTGTTCCCTGTGCAACAAGGTCGTTGTTCTCGTACAGCGTTGAAGGGTCTGTACAGCCTGTCAGAGCCATCATAGCGAGGGCGCAAGTCAAAGGTACTGCAATGTATTTGCGCATTGTGCTTCACCGCCTTAGTTCCCGGAGAACCCGAATGTGATATGGCTTGTTTTTGGCGTGACATGGACCGTTGCCTGTGTTTCAAGACCATATTCGTTCTGAATCTTCACAACGCTGTCGCCTGCCTCGATGCCCGTTACATCACCCTCTACAGAGACGGCGCAGATGAGGTTCGACTCATTCTCGTAGGAGTAGTTGGTGCCGTCCACACCGGATTCGAGGTCTTTCACATCTGTATAGACATTGAGTTTCGCCGTCTCGCCGATTTCGACATACAAGTCGTCAGCAAACAGTTCAGTTGGTGCCTGGGTGACTTTAAGGTTCACGATGCTGGACGGACCCTTGTCGGAGCGAATCGTTACAGTCGTATCGCCGGCCTTCAAGGGGATGATGTTATTGTTCTCGTCAACACGGGCAATCTCAGAGTCCGCAACCGAGATAGTCACAGTGCCTGCATCTGCGCCTTCCGGGACAGTCGTGTAGGTAACGGGTACGAGGGTACTCTTTGTAGAGGCAACGATATCCTCAGCCTGGAATCCCTGCAGCGGTTCAACCACATTCACGACTGCACCAGCCGTCAGACGCTTGTTCTGGCTCGTGATGCTGATTTCAGTCGTTCCGGAATTGTTTGCCGTAAGCAATCCGTTCTGGTCAATGGACGCAACATTGTCCGATGAACTCTCATAGTGCATCCCTTTGCGTTTAAGAATCGCATCGAGTTCATCCCCCGTCACGGTCGTGCCGTCGCGCAGGATACCGGTAATCTCCACTTCCTTGCTCTCACCGAGCTGGAGCGTGATAGGGCTTGCGAGAGAAATCGAGGCCAGAGCCTTCTTGTTCCCGCAGCTGCACAGCATCACGGCAGCGCACACCGCAATGCATCCCAATGTGACAATCTTTTTGATATTTCTCACTGTTAAATGTTCCTTTCTGTAATGGTTTCGCAGGTGTTTTCCTTATCCTGCCTGCATTTTCCATTATCTGCAATTCGCACATTTACGCAACTGACGAATTGTGTAGTTTTTGTGCCGGAAACAAAAAGAGAGCAGGCAGCTGAGTTCAGCTGCCTGCTCAAGGATATTGTACAGAAGCGACCATAAGGTCACACTGGATAAGTTAAGTCACTGCCGGAACATCAGGAGGCGTCTTTCAACCAATCCTGAGAATCAACCTTCTCAAACTTCGCTTCGTCGGGCATCGTGCCACCGTAAGGAGCGATGGTGTAGGTGACCTTTGTAACGGGAGTGCAGACATTGGCATCGTTCACATTGCCGGTTGCGGTATACACTGCCATCGGAACGCGCATTGCGGTGCCGGTAATCTTGTTGTTGAGGAAGTCGCCGGTAGCCTTGGGGATGACCCAAGCCGTATCGCTATGGTCGATTGCGTTGTCGCCATCGGTCAGGACCTTATCACGCAGACGCATGTAAAGTTCGCCGCGATGCAGGGTGTTGTTGCTCATCGTGTAAGAGGAAGAACCGTAATCGGTGCCCGTGTAGTATTCCATACCCGGAACATCCTTCACAGTCCAAGGTCCGCTCGTCTTGATGTTCTTCACCTGAATTGCAACCGTAGAATAGTTGGTGATACGGTAGTTGGTAGGTTCAACCACAGCGCCGGAAGAGTTGGAACCATACATGCAGACATACAGAGGCACGGTGGCTTTCAGCAGTGCCGGGTGAACATAGAGGTTACCCTTGTGGATGATGAGGTCGTAGTTCTTAACGGTCTCGCCGTTCGGGTTCGTGACCGAACGAACTGTCAGAGCGTTGCCCTGCATCGGGTCAGTGTTGATGTCAACAACATACGGGGCAAGCGGCTTGTGGTTGTAATCACAGAATCCACAAGTCTTCTCATCATGCGCCCACTCGAAATCGTCATCGGTGTCAGTCTCATTGACATACAGCGGCAGAGACTTTTCATTGCAGTCGGTAACGAAGGGCAGATTCGTTTTGCTCTCGTCTGCATTCTGCTTCTTCCAGTAATCGTAGTTGTTTACGAATTCCTGAGTAATAGCGGACTCAGTGCCGTTATTATCGAGATACAGAACGCTGCTGACAGTATCATTGGCTTTCAGCGGGGTGTCGAGAATCGGTGTTGCATCAACATCGCTCACAACATCAATCAGGTTCTCATCCACATCTTCCATCTGAATATTCACATGGAAGTTCGGGTTCTGCTGGTAAATCAGCTTGTCGTCATCCACTACAGTGACATGCAGAGGACGCTGAGCAACCTCGAAGCGGCCATTCAGGACCATCACGATGTAGTTCTTCAACACATCGTAGTTGTCTTCTGTCAGACCGACATAGGTCAGCGGATATACACCAACAGGAGTAGTCTCATCGGGGACAAGGTCCTCGTGGTCGGTAACAAGAGTCTTGAAGTGGCTCTTGGTGTAGGTCGGGTCAAGGGTCAGGGAATCACCGGGAACGAGACCATCCAGTTCCAGCCAGCAACCGTCAGAAGCTGCCGTGCCGTAACCGTAAGCCTTTGTATCGTGCCACGGGTCCTCGCCTACGCCGTCTCCATACAGTCCGCGCCAGTTCTTGACCTGTGCGGTCAGGTTAGCACGGGCGATAGCGCCGGAATAAGCCTGACGCTCAACATAGTAGTTCTTTGCGTCCTTACCGGTAAGGGCAGGTGTCGCATCAATCGTGATGGGATTCTCATCCAGTTCGGTGGGCCAGTTAGAACTTACCTTGCCATCAGCATCCAGACGCTGACCAGCGTCCTTGGTCTTGTACTTACCAGTCTGAATCGGGTTGACCAGCTTGACATCATCGCCTTCGAGGATACCGTCAATCAGGATATCCTTGATGGTGGCATTCGTGGTGCCATCGTAGTGTTTGATGTTACGAGGATTGGTCGGGTCTTCCAGATACAGGCTGTGGACATACAGACCGCGAGCAGAAATGCTGCCGGAATACTCTTCCGTGCCGATGTAGTAGTTGGTGCTGCCGTTGCCGACCAGCGTCAACTCACTCTCACGAACAATCTTGTACGGACCACCAGCATCGCTAACGCGGTTGCCGGTCGCATCGCAGTAGTAACCATCTACCTGCGTGGTGTTCAGGGTTACAGAGTCGCGAACCGCCATGCCGGTCGTGATACGGGCATCCGGGATAGAAGCGTTTGCAGTGTGGTCATAAGCCTTGCTGTGCTCACCGACTACCGTCAGAGCCATCGGGTAGATATCGAACTTGACGGAAGAGCCTGTGCCGCTCGCACCACCGCTCGGGTAGGTGTTGCCGGGGTCGGTGTTCTCGTACTTGTAGGTTACGATATAGCCCTGTGCTGTGCAGTTTACGGTTGCCGTGTAGGAACCGCAATCCTGACGGGCATTCTTGTGCTCGTCCGTAGACGCATCAATAGCAGATGCCTGAGTGCCCTTCTTATTGCTGTAGACAATAGAAGTAGCGTTCTTGACCTCTGTCATCTGGTCGCTGGACAGGTTACCGGAATAAGAGAGGGTTGCAACATCGGGCTGACCATCGTAGGTCTTGTTGGCGACCGTGATATTCACAGTAACGCGAATCGGCTCGCCGGAAGAATACGGGTCAGTATCCTCATAGGCCGTGTCGTAAGCATTGTGACCGTTGCGGGTAAAGCGGTCAACAGCCGAGCGGATAGTCTTAATGGTTGCATAGCCATTGCCGGGATGGAAGTTGTTCTGGTAGCTGTTGAAGTCACCGCCCCAAGTAGTGGCACCAGAGCCAACATAGGACTGTGCTTCAAGAACCGTCACAGACTTGCCATTGCTGCCAGTGAAGGTGCGGCCGGTCGAGGTAATGTAGTTAGAACCACCGTTACCATCGCGCTTGCAGTAAGCCCAGCCGTCGCCCCACCACCGCTTAGAACCAGTGTTGGCGTAACCGCCTTGCCAACCGCCGCCGCCGCCAGAAGGAGCTTCGACGCAGTTCTCGGAAGAACCGTTGACAATACCTCCCAGATAGGGGTTGAAGTTGCCGCCGGAAGAACCGGTAGCGAAGGTGCCATTGCCGCCGCCGTTACCGCCATTGACGGGAACACCGTACTGCACATAACCACCGGTAGAATCCAAGGCACCGTGCTGGTTACCGCCGCCACCGCCTGCAACACCGAGCATATACTGTGCTGCAGTTGTGGTATTGCCGTACTCAGCAAGACGACCAGTGCCCATAAGACCGATAGCGACTGTCGTAGCACCGCCGCCAGAAGCACCAAGCAGGTTGCCGTGACCGTTACGGGTAATCATAGGAGTACCGCCGTTACCGCCGCCGTTGTAGCCGCCAGGAAGAGGACGCTTAACTTCGCCACAGGCACTGCCGCCGCCATTCTCCCAGTAACGGTTATCGACCGTACCGGAACCGCCCTTGACGAAGTAAAGCTTAGCGCCCTGCTCAGCCTGAAGGACAAGGCGGACACGACCGCCGGAAGAGGTGTTGCTGTTCATGGAACCGCCGCCTGCACCGTAAAGCACGACTTCATAGGTGCCAGCATAGGTGAAGGTGTATTCACTGTAGGGGTTAGAGTAGCTGCTTGCGCCTTCCAGCTTATCATCGACCTTAGGACCGGAGCCCTGCTCATCGATGTAGAAATAAACCTGGTCCATATCCGCATTGTCGGTGGGAGCATCGTAGCAGACATAGTAGACTGCATTGCGCCACCACCATTCCCAAGTGGCTTTGTCGAGGACATTGCCGTCCTTGGTGCGGTATGCGAAACCGTGGGTGCCAATCTTACCGATGTAATCATCGTCGCTCGCAGTTACCTGCTGGAACAAATCATACCAGTTATGACCGGCACTGTCGCGCACAGAGGAGTCGATAACCACGGTGTCGCGGCTGTCAACGGTTGTACGACTGTTGACGGGAGAGCCTGCCGTGAAGTAGGTCTCCATGTACCGGATACCGTTAGGAGCGATGATTGCGAGGTTTTTGTAGTTGTAGACTGCACCGCCGTTATTCAGCGCATCGTTGATAGCGGAAATGCTCTTGAGGTCGTTGATGTTCTTGTAGCTGCCATTCTCTGTGGTGATGGTGTTGTGCTTTGCAGTAGCCTTATTGGGAACATTCGCCTTGATAGAGATGGTGTAGTCCAGGACCAGTTCAGCACCGTAAGAGGACTGGCTGAAATCCTTGTAGATGTGGTCGTTCGGGTCAGCGGAATCAACGACACGGTTGAAGTTGTACGCAACGGTGCGTCCACAGGTATACGGCTGCATGTTGTTGGCGTCCCAGTTCTTCATATACCGCTCTTCTGCTTCACACAGGAAGTAGTAGTGCGTATCGCCGAAATCCATCGGGTTCGTGGCGTTATCGATGTACAGAGACACGATAGCGTTCCACTCATTGTAGGTCTTGTTGTTGAGGTTTGCTGCATCCGTGGGATACATAGCTTCCAGCTTGATGTAAGCGGAGAACTTGTTGAAAGCAAGACCATTGCCGCTCATGAACGAGCGTTCCATATCATCGACATTGTTGCTCAGTGCGTTGACATTGCCGATTTTCTGACCAACCTGACTGTAGTTCAGCTGAATCGTGCCGTCGCCGTCCGTGACATTCATGAAACGGTCCAGACGACCGCCGCCAGCCACATTGCTGAACCTCCAGCGAATCGTGGGTGCAGAATCCTTGTTGCCGAAGAAGGTAATCTTGGTAGTGTAGACCGCCTTGTTATCGTTGGCAGCACCATAAGTCGTAGTACCGTCCTTGTGCAGCACATCGGGCGCAATTGCGTCCAGAGGTACATCGGTGGTACGGCGACCGTTGTTCGGGTTGCTGGTTGCGGTAGTCCACGCCATGTTGCCGTTCTTGGAATCGAAAGAGTTCAGCAACAGAGACTGTGCTTTCAGAGGCGTCAGTTCAATAGGCGGGGCATACACGACCAGGTGACCGGTACGACCGTTCGGCTCATAGTTGGAAATCGTAGAATCGGCAGTGATTTCGTGCGCAGGAGCCTTGTAGCTGAACACACAGCGGAAATCCAAACCATCCCAGTCCATGGTCGCATTCGTCAGCGTCAGCGTGACGGTGGAATGCTTACGCATGGTAGAGATACCGGACTCGCGCAAATCGTTCAGGGGGTTCCAGAAAGCAGCAGGCCAGAAGGTACGAGTACCAATCTTGGTTGCATCGATGTCAGAAACCTTGGTCGTGACAGTAAAGGAGTCAGCCGGGAACAAATCCGGGTCGCTACCGACCTCGACCCAGGTGTTATTTTCATCACGGTACTGGACCGTGTAGGTGACACCCTCATTGACACCCTTCCAGTAGTTGAGGTCAAAGTCGAAAGTCGTGGTTTCGCCGACAGGGATACGCTTATCGAAAGCCTGCTCAATGTACATAGGACGAAGTGCAGACTCGCAGTAACCGTTCTTGCCGTCCTCAGCCTTATCGAGGCTCGTATACTGCTTACCAGCGACTGTAAACTCGCACTTGAACTGAATCTTCTCGTTGCAGTAGTCGAGGGTCGTGTAGGTCACGGTGCTCTCGGTGTACGGGATATCAGCGTTGGTAGCAGCCGCCGTAAAGGTGGTCTTGTTGATTTTGCCCTTGACGACACCGTCATAGGTGGTGAAGGAAGTGCCGGGACCGCCAATCTCGAACCACTGGCTCATCTTGCCGCTCTCGGTGATGGCACGGTAGTACCACTTCACATTAGAGTCTGGAACCGTCTGGTCGTAGAACAGCTTACTGCCGACAGTCTTGTTGACAGGACCTTCCCAGTCTTTGTAATCGTCAATCGGGTCTGCGGTGGGTTTGAGAAGTTCCAGAGGATGAGTCTCGCAGTCATTCCAGAAATGATTCGGAACATCCACGACAATCATACCGTACTCGACCACGCTATGACCACTGGGGTCGATGACCTCAGCACGCTGCATGCCGGTACAGGGTACATTGGAGATAACATATTTGCTATCACCGTTGACAACGCAGTCGTAGTCAGTGCCATCTGTCGCATGGACGATAACGCGGTAGCCGGTGTAATCAGAAACACCATCATCCGGGAGCAGAGCATTCAAATCGCCAACAACACGGGCAACACCAGTGATACGGACATTGGGCTGGTTGTCGAGTTTCAGAACGGGCAGAGCGCCGACAGTTTTATCGCTGCCGAGGTTCCAGCCGTTGTTGCTGCCTGTAGTGAACATGCCGTAGGTGTTGCCGGTGTTATCGAACAACGGCTTGCCGTTGCTGGCAAGGTTCACATGGTAAGCATCGGAGTTCCAGTGACCGGAGAAGTTCTTGATAGGCTCCCAGCCTTCCGGCAGAGTCAGGTCGTCAACAACCTGATAGCAGCCGTTCAGAGGATACCAGAAAGAACCACCAGCCTGCAGAGCAGACAGAACCTGCATGTAGTTGACAGAACTCACGCGGATAACGAAGTGGCTGTCTTCCTGACTGTTCTGGTTTGCTGCACAAATCTCGCACTGCTTGCGCTGAGAGATGTACATAACAGTGTTGGCGAACAGAGCAGATTCATCACGAGTAGCTTGGTTATTCGGCAAGTGACCAATCTGGTTCATCAGGAAGTTGCCCGTGCCGGAAAGGTAGAAGTTGCTGGTGCCGAACCAAGAGCGACCAGTGACAGGGTCGGTAATGGTCTTGGTGGTGGGGTACGGATTGTAACCAAACTCTGCACCAGTGACATTGCCGCCTGCGTAATCGACCCAGATAGGACCGAATGCAACCTGAGAGTTAGAGTGCGTCTTGGCGGCAGAAAGAGTAGACAGCAAGTCGTAGGGGAAGTTCGTGGGGTCACGATACTTGACCGTAGACTGCGCCTGAGAGTTGGAATACGGCTTCAGACGAACACTCAGCTGGTCACTGCCGTACATGATGCCAGCTTTACCGTAGGAGCTGTGGCTACCACCGGTAGACAGAATCATGGAGATAGCATCGGTCGGCAAAACAGTGCCGGAATCGATGTTACCACCGTTAGCGCCCATCAGAGCGTTCATGTTCCAGTGACCGTTATCGATGTTAGGAACAGAGTTCAGAACATAGTAGCGGGTAGAACCATCGTTCTTGTCGGGACCGAAGCGACCACCCTCGTAGTAATCACGAGAACCGGGGTCGGTATAACCAGCAATGTGGGCATCATACCAAGAACCAGCATAAGCGTACATGGTATCGTGACCGATACACATGCCGTAGCCCTGGCTCAGGAAGCCCTTGATGGCATAATAGGCTTTACCGGAGATATCAGGCTCCTGCTGTACGCAAACGCCCCAGCCAATAGAGTCGATACGATAGTTGCCTTCGGCATCCATCATAAAGCAGTTGGGGTCAGCATTGAACTGCTCTGCAGCAACAGAAAGCACCGTAATGTGCTGGCTCATGTGAGAACCATCGTTGTTGCACAACCAACCATTATCGGTAATATAGTTGATGTAGTTTGCGTAGACACGACCAGCATCAGAAATCCAAGGATTCAGGAAAACAACAGCGTCCTTGTACTTTGTACCAGACGCGCCCGTTCCGTAGTTGTTTTTATCGGCATCGCGGATAACAGCAGTATACGCAGGAA
>OLOV01001126.1_pt1 | contig 21677 bp, 19 predicted proteins | sample 1672931 | NCBI WGS metagenome assembly OLOV01 (sample SAMEA3136738, study PRJEB25190) | human gut metagenome | biome: human gut; feature: human-associated habitat; material: faeces | place: Austria | collected 2013
CAGCAGTTAAGCTCCTTAGCGCTGATGATACTTGGCGGGCGACCGCCTGGGAAAGCAGGACGTTGCCGGTTTTTATTTAGGGCCCTATGGTCAAGCGGTTAAGACACCGCCCTTTCACGGCGGTAACTCGGGTTCGAGTCCCGATAGGGTCACCAAAAATATGCGCGTGTGGCGGAATTGGCAGACGCACTAGATTTAGGTTCTAGCGGGAGACCGTAGGGGTTCAAGTCCCTTCACGCGCACCAATTTTGCACACGTCTAATTCCAGAATATATTTTCTGGGTTTTTGCGTAAATTGAATACATCTGGATAGAGGAGCGGATGATATCAGTAGATACTGACTTGGAAGTTAAGGGCTTTCTTATATGCGGTGTCGAAAGGAGATTCTGCCGAAGGAGATTCTGCCTTGGAATTTACCTGGGACGTTATATAACATATAGCGTACTGTCGCTTTGCGGAGAGCTATCGATGGAATTAGGTTAATAGATATGATTGAAATGCCATGGATATGCTTCAGATAGTTATTCATGGCACTTTTTATTATATTTTATTAACGGAGGTTTGAAATGAACAGAAACAGACTGATTTTTTTGATTAGTACAGCACTGCTTATTATAATGATATGCCCGATGCTGTGCTTTGCTACAGGTGATGAAGCAGAATATGTACCTGCTTTATTTGAAACATGGTGGTCAGTAATTCCGCCGCTGGTAGCTATAGGACTTGCTCTCATAACTAAGGAAGTATACAGCTCACTGTTTATCGGTGTTGTTATAGGCGGAGTGCTTTATGCAGGCGGTAACTTTGAAATGACAATGAACCACGTTCTTCAGGACGGCATTATCGGTTCACTGTCAGATCCGGGCAATGTAGGTATCCTTATTTTCCTTGTTATACTCGGTGTAATAGTAGCACTGCTCAACAGAACAGGCGGCGCTGCTGCCTTTGGTAAATGGGCAATCAAGAGGGTTAAGACTCAGACAGGCGTACAGATTATGACAATAATCCTTGGTATTCTGGTATTCGTAGATGATTACTTCAACTGTCTTACAGTAGGAAGCGTTATGTCACCTATAGCAGAAGCACAGGGACTTCCAAGAACAAAACTGGCATATCTTATAGATTCAACAGCAGCTCCTGTATGTATCATCGCTCCTATCTCATCATGGGCAGCAGCAGTAACGGGCTTTGTTGACGGCGAAAACGGTTTCGCACTGTTTATAAAGGCTATACCTTTTAACTTCTATGCGATATTAACTATCGTTATGATGTTTACATTAGTTGCACTCAAGTTCGACTATGGTACAATGAAAAAATATGCAGACAAGCTGCTGGATGACACTACAGACACGCAGGCCTCAGACCTTGAAACAACTGTTGCAGTCAACAGAAGGCGTGAAGGCGGAGTTATAGATTTAGTATTACCTGTTATAATTCTTATCATTGCATGTGTAATCGGCCTGATTTATACCGGTGGTTTCTTCTCAGGCGCAGGCTTTGTTGAATCATTCTCAAATTCAAGTGCTTCGGTAGGCCTTGTAATCGGCAGCGTTATAACTTTAATAATCACAGTTATAATCTATATGATCAGAGGAGTTATAAGCTTCAAGGACGCTATGGGCTGTATTCCTGAAGGCTTCAAGGCAATGGTTGCCCCTATCCTTATTCTGACTCTTGCATGGACATTAAAGTCAACGACAGACAGCCTTGGTATCGCGGAATTCGTAGCAGGCATAACAGAACACTTCGCAGGTTCACTTATGAGCATGCTTCCTGCAATAATATTCGTAATCGGATGCATACTTGCATTTGCATCAGGAACATCATGGGGAACATTCGGAATACTTATTCCAATCGTTGTAGAAGTATTCCAGAACAGCGATCCTCAGCTTATGATCGTATCGATTTCAGCTTGTATGGCAGGCGCTGTAGTTGGTGACCACTGCTCACCTATTTCGGATACAACTATTATGTCAAGTGCAGGTTCAAAATGTAATCATATCGCACACGTTTCAACACAGATTCCGTATGCAATTACAGCAGCCTCAGTTTCATTTGTTACATACATAATTGCAGGCTTCACAAGATCAGCATGGATTTCACTTCCTGCAGGTATCATTATGATGATCGGAACACTGCTTGTTATAAGGGCTATCCAAAGATCAAAGACAGCAAAGACAGCATAAACTTAACATTATATAAACAAAGACAGAGTGGAGCAAATCCATTCTGTCTTTTTAAATCCCTATTTTCTTCTGCCGCACAGGTATTCTGTGCAGTTTCTGCATTTTATCGCATCGTTGCTGCCCTCCCAGAACCTTTCCGGGTATTTCATATTATATATCTCCCATATTGCCAGCGTTATAAGCGACATTGCAAGCAGGCTTATTGTGAAGAAGCCTTTGCAGAATATGCCGGGCAGAAACATCATAAAATAGTCCCAGTTAAAAATCCTGCACGTATTGCAGCAGCGGTTTTTCATTATCCATTCCTTGAACGGACACCAGAACAGCACGCATATCAGATCGCATACATAAAAAACGGTAATTATAACAAGGAGCAGTCTGTTGTCTATGACAGAGGCTTTTTTGAGTACCCCTATAACTGTGGTAAGCGCCAGCCACAAAAGCAGTACTTTGATTGCACCAAGACCGCTTTGCTTTGTGTGATGCTTCAAAGTGTCGGGGCAGTAGGGGATTTCCGTGTCTATGTAATGGACTCCGAACTGCTTCTGTGAGCCTATTGAAACAAGATTTCTGGTGGGGACAACCTGCATTATCATGCTGACGGTCCAGATTATCCATATTATGTGGAGCAGAGTAAACTGCCGGAAAAAATTAAAGCCGTTCAGGACACTGAACGCTTCAGATCTTAAAAAATACATTACAAGGATTACAGCAAGAACTGCAAGCCGAAATACAAACCTTGAAATGTATTTTGCTCTCATCGGTATTCTTTTCATAAAATCAACTGTGTGCCTTTCGCTGAATATATAAGTCTTTACTGATAATATTATACAACAAACTTCCTTATTAATGTTGCTTTATTTTTCTCCTGGTATATGAAAAATATCCCTGAAGGAATTGACCACAGGGATATTGTGCACATCAGCTAGTATGAAATTACATTTACAGGACAGTCCGCTGCTGCCTGCTTTGCTTTTTCTTCTGCCGCTTCGTCCGGCTGCTTATAGACCTCGGCAAGACCGTCGTCTGCCATACGGAAAACCTCAGGGCATATCTGCTCACACATACCGCAGCCGATACAGCCGCTTCGTTCGATTGATACGTTCAAAATCTACTCTACCTCCTCAGGAAATATAACTGTAAGGAGCATTTTGAAGCGTTCAGCGGCATATACGGCATGAGGCTTGCCTGCTGGCATTACGATAGCTTCTCCTGCCGACAGGATATTTTCTTTGCCGTCTATTGTGATTTTGCCTGTGCCGTCAAGAACTATAATCATAGCATCTCCGCCCGAGCTGTGAGTGCTTATCTCCTCGTCCTTTTCAAAGGCAAAGAGGGTAAGACTGTGATGGTTGTTCTGCGCAAGTGTCTTGCTTACAACCTGTCCGGGCTGATATGAGATTTCATCAGCTATTTTTAACGGTGTTTCGTGTTCTATATTCTTGATATACTGTTTCATTTGTTCATTGCTCCTTTTTAATTAATATCTCCGATTAAGGTATAATTATTCTGGTAAATATTATAGCATAATAAATAAAAAAATTATAACAAAATAACAAAAAAACCTTGCTTTATCTGTCAGTTCGTTGTATACTAGTACAGTACTTTGATACGCGCTTGTGGCGGAACTGGCAGACGCGCTAGACTAAGGATTTAGTGAGTAACATCGTATGGGTTCGAGTCCCTTCAAGCGCACCAACATTATAAAAAATCACTGATTTGTTCAGTGATTTTTTATTTGTCTTTTTCAGTCGATATAAACTTGATAGGCAGGGCAACCTGAGTTACATAGGATTCCTTGTTGCTGCCGTATGTCGGAGGTCCCTCCATGTAGATATTGCGGAAATATCCGTGAGGCGTCATACCGTTGTCTCGGGCATATTGCATAAGTCTGGAATGAACGGCAGGTAAGCCCTCATATGCTCCGCGATAGTAAATACATATTGCCGCAGCGCGCGGGAACTTTTTTATACAGTCGCCGGTGCTTTCCGAAGCAACAGGTATTGCGTAGATTCCGTCAGATTCGGAAGCCGTTGAAACAAAGGTGCACATTTTGTTTTCGACATCAGCTGTATAATGTTTAAGTGCATCTATATATGTATCCCGAAGAGCGGAAGTCTTGTTTGATATATTTAACTCGTGAAAGTTCCTGCAATAAGCGGTGAAGCCCGGAAGCGTTACATGCATAATTTCAGGGATGTTCTCATTTGACTGCCGCAGCTGCAACTGGGCTATATGCTGCTCAAGCTGTGTCCTGAGAATAATAAGTCTGTTTATCTGTTCGTCAAGATTTCTGGTGTTGTCAAAATAGCTTTTTATTTCGGCAAGTGACAGTCCGAGATTTTGAAGTGAACGGATAAGGCGGATATGCACTATGTTTTCCGCAGAGTAATAGCGGAAGCCGCGGTTCTCGTTTTTTACCGCAGGTGAAACCAGTCCAAGATTTTCATAATTGATAAGTATTCTTCTTGTAAGCCCCAGAGCCTTAGTTACTTCTCCCATCTGAAACAGTTCTTTTTCTTTGTTTTTCATTTGTTTACTCCTGTATGTAAAACGTTTGAAATGAACATTAATGTTTAATATAAGATAATTATACAAACCGATTGTATACAAGTCAATAAAAAACGGAGAAATGACATATAGGCGCATTAAACTGTTTGCAATCAAGGCAATACAAATAACGGGAGCTCAGGGCTATTGTTTTTATTGCAATATCCTTTTTCTGAGAGTATAATTGATTTAATCGTACTTTATCTTTTATGAGCTTTGGCTCATTCAGACTTTTTCAGTAAAATTCCCGGATTTAATCAGAATTAATATATAGAGAGAAAGGGCACATTTTTTGTGTAGACAATTATGACCGTAAACGAATTAAAATCAAAAAAAGTGGCGGAGCTTAAAACTCTTGCCAGAAACGCAGGCATTGACGGCTATGACGCCATGAAAAAAGCAGAGCTTGTGGAAGCTCTTGCAGCGGCAGAGGAGCCCGCAGCGGAAGCGCCTGCAGCAGAAAAAGAAACCACCGACGAAAAGGGCCGCAGGACTGTCGTGCCTGACAAGGACGACGGCAGAATTGAGGTTGAGGGCATACTCGACATGTCGGATCAGGGCTTTGGATTTCTCAGATTTTCCAACTTCCTTACCAGTGATAAAGACGTATATGTTGCGCCGACGCAGGTAAGAAGATTTAACCTCAAGACAGGAGACAAGATAAGAGGCATAGCAAGACCTCCGAGAGAAGGCGAAAAATTCGGAGGACTGCTTTATGTGGTGACCGTAAACGATGACGAGCCGGGAGTTGCAATGAGGCGGCCCGACTTCGACGACCTGACGCCGATATTCCCATATGAGAGATTATCACTTGAAAGCAGCAGCAGAGATTTATCACTGAGACTTATAGATCTGGTTGCGCCTATAGGCAAGGGTCAGAGAGGCCTTATAGTTGCACCGCCAAAGGCCGGCAAGACTGTGCTTCTCAAAAAAGTGGCGGCGGCAATTCAGAAGAGCTATCCTGACGTAGAGATGATAGTGCTGCTGGTTGACGAAAGACCTGAAGAAGTTACGGATATGAAACACTCGCTGGGAGACTCCGGCGAGGTTATATACTCAACCTTTGACGAAATGCCGCAGCATCATGTAAAGGTTGCCGAAATGGTGCTTGCAAGAGCCCAAAGGCTTGTAGAACACGGCAAGGACGTTGTAATACTTCTTGACAGCATCACAAGACTTGCAAGAGCATATAACTTAGTAGTTCCGGCATCAGGCAGGACTCTTTCGGGAGGACTTGACCCCGGAGCGCTTCACAAGCCTAAAAAATTCTTTGGCGCAGCGCGTAAAATGGAAGAGGGCGGCAGTATCACAATACTTGCAACAGCGCTTATTGAGACAGGCAGCCGTATGGACGACGTTATATTTGAGGAATTCAAGGGGACCGGCAATATGGAGCTTCATCTTGACAGGAAGCTTTCCGAAAAGAGAATATTCCCTGCAATCGACATTAACAAATCAGGCACAAGAAGAGAAGACCTGCTGATGAGTCAGGATGAGCTCGAAGCCGTATGGAAGATGAGAAGAGCCTTATCCAATGCGGGAGTGCAGGAGGTCACAGAGACCATAATAGACTATATGGCGCATACAAAATCCAATAAGGATTTTATACAGCTTATCAAAAAAATCAATCTTGAACAGGGTAGAGGGTAAACATATGGATTTAAGCAAGATATTTGTAAAAGACGCAAATCCCACAAAGATGGGCGGGCAGGCTGTAATGGAAGGCATTATGATGAAAGGCGACAAAAAAACAGCTGTTGCGGTAAGCCTTCCAAGCGGAGACATACACATCAAAACAGAAGAAAACCCGAAAAAAAGAACATGGGCCAAAATTCCCATAGTCAGAGGGGTAATTGTATTTGTAAACTCTCTTATACAGGGGACCAAGACACTTATGTACTCGGCAGACGTACTCGAAAAATATGAGGAAAAGCTGGGAGAGGGAGCCCTCGCAGAAAAAGGAAAGTTTGAAACATGGCTTGAAAAGCATTTTGGCGAAAGAGCCGTATGGAACATACTTATAGCCATATCGGTAATTATATCGCTGGTGTTTTCAATAGGAATATTTGTTATAGGGCCGACTGCCGTTATCAACTGGATGACAGCCTTCACTGAAAACGAAATAGTGCTTAATCTTACAGAGGGACTGCTTCGTATAGCCATATTTGTAATCTATGTTCTGCTTATATCAAAAATGAAAGATATACACAGGGTATTTCAGTACCACGGAGCGGAGCACAAATGTATTCACTGCTTTGAAAGCGGCAGAGAGCTGACTCCCGAAAACTGTCAGGAGTTCTATACGCTCCACCCAAGATGCGGAACCAGCTTTCTTGTATTTGTACTTGTAATATCGCTGATAGTGTTTTCATTTCTGGGCTGGCCGAACCTTGCCCTGAGAATAGTATCAAGGCTTTTACTTATTCCGTTTATAGCCGGAATTTCATATGAAGTGCTCAAATGGGCAGGCAAAAGCGACAACTGGTTTATCAAAATAATATCGATACCGGGGCTTTACCTGCAAAAGCTGACAACGGCTCCGCCCGACAACGAGCAGCTTGAGGTTGCCATAGCGGCGGTCAAGGCTGTAATGGATGAGGACGCACCTTTATATGAGGGCATAGCAGGCAAGGACGGAAAATTTATAAAAACAGCAGAAGAATTTTATGAGGAAGCAGGAGTTTAATTATGTTACGACTGAAAGATTTGCTGGCTATGGGAGAAAACCAGCTTGAGCAGGCAAAGGTTCCCGACTATGCGCATGATGCCAGAGCGCTTATGGAATTTGCCTTTAATCTTGACCGTTCACAGATGTTTATGAAATGGGCGGATGATATAGATGACGTGTGGTGCGACAACTATCTTGACATAGTACACAGGAGAGCTTTAGGCGAACCGCTTCAGTACATAACAGGTGTTCAGAACTTTATGGGCATTGATTTCAAGGTAAATGAAAACGTGCTGATACCAAGGCAGGACACAGAGAGAGTTGTCGAAAACGCCCGCCTTATAGTCGAAAGCAAAACAACTAAAAAAACAGCGGACCCCGAAAGTCCTTACATATATGAGACAGTGGCCGCAAGAAAGAACTGGAAGATATTAGACCTGTGCTGCGGAAGCGGCGCCATAGGCATCTCAATGGCAAAGCTCTGCCCTAATGTAAAGAAAGTGCTTTGCACAGATATAAGCGGGGAGGCGCTTGCCGTTGCAAAGGAAAACGCCAAAGCGGCAGGAGTTGAGAAAAAGGTGGATTTTGCTTCAGGCGATATGTTTGAGGCTCTGGGCAAAAGAGCGAAATTTGATATGATAATTTCAAATCCGCCGTATATTGAAAGCAGCATTATACCTACTTTGCAGAGAGAGGTCAGAGAGTATGAACCTATGCTTGCCCTTGACGGCGGAGAGGACGGCCTTGATTTTTACAGGACAATCATAGAGCAAGCGCCTAAATTTCTTGACAAAAAAGGCATACTGGTGCTTGAAATCGGATACAATCAGGCAGAAGAGATAAGCGCAATACTTGAGGAAACAGATGCCTTTGCCAAGACGGAGATTGTAAGGGACTACGGCGGCAACAACAGAGTCGTGTGCGCACTGCTCAAATAGCGGGGCAATGCGCAAGCACTTTTTTGAATACATTAAATTTATGTGTTTAAATGTGAAATGAATAGTGATATAATAGCCTTGATTGGGTAACCGGTCAGGCTATTATTTTATTAGTTTCAATTTATTCTTGAAGCATAATAACTTCATTTGTTATAAGGAGGCAGACTGATGTCAACAAAGTCACATTATAAGAGAAGTGAAATAGGCCCTGGAAAGCCTGGATTTTCAAAGACACGTTCCATAATCGAAGCACCGTTTTATGGAAACAACGTTACTAAGGTAACAACTTTAAAAGAAGCATACAAGCTTGCAAAGAACTCACCCGGCACTATAGTTACTGATATGCCTGTATACAGAGGTGAAGAATTCGGTCTTGACCCAGATGCAAAGGTTCTTTTATTCAACGACGGTTCAATTACAGGAAGATATGCTCCTGCAAGAAGAATTACAGGTAAGGAAGGCACCGACACCGAAAAACTGGACAAGATTATTATGGACGCCGTATATGATACAAGATGGAAGAAGCTGTATCATGCAGAGGTTGTTATAGGTCTTGACCCTGAGTTTATGGTTAAAGCACATCTGCTTATTCCTGAGGGCGAAGAGAACCTGCTTTACTCATGGATGCTGAACTTCCAGTATATGTCCGAGTACTATACCAAGATGTTCAAGGATTCAGTTCCTGTAGGCGGCGGCAATGAAGCCGATGTGTATATTTTCTCAGATCCTCAGTGGAAGGGCTGCCCGGATCAGCCGGACGTATGCGACCCTAAGTGCCTGTGCTATTTCAACACAGAAACAAACTGCGCTGCAATACTCGGTATGAGATACTTTGGCGAACACAAAAAAGGAACTCTTACTCTTGCGTGGGCAATAGCCAACAGAAACGGTTATGCTTCATGCCACGGCGGACAGAAGGAATACACATTAGACGACGGTTCCAAATATGTAGCTGCCGTGTTCGGACTTTCAGGATCAGGCAAATCAACACTTACTCACGCTAAACACGACGGCAAATACCCTGCAATCAAAGTTCTTCACGATGACGCATTCATTATCAATACAGATACCTGCGCATCAGTTGCACTTGAGCCGACTTATTTTGACAAGACCGCAGACTACCCTTGCGACAGCGAAGACAACAAATATCTGCTTACAGTACAGAACTGCTCGGCAACAGTTGACGAGGACGGCAAGGTTGTAATAGTAACAGAAGACATCAGAAACGGCAACGGTCGTGCCATCAAGTCAAAATTATGGTCACCTAACAGAGTTGACAAGATTGACAGCCCTGTAAACGCTATATTCTGGATAATGAAAGACCCTACAATCCCACCGGTAGTAAGATTAAAGGGAGCTTCACTGGCATCAGTAATGGGAGCTACACTTGCAACCAAGAGATCTTCAGCAGAGAGATTAAAAGAGGGCGTTGACCCTAACGCACTTGTAGTAGAGCCTTATGCAAATCCGTTCAGGACTTATCCGCTTGTAAACGACTATGAAAAGTTCAAGAAGCTGGTTGCAGACAAGAACGTTGACTGCTTCATCATCAACACAGGCGAATTTATGGGCAAGAAAGTTCAGAAAGAAGATACTTTAGGAGTTCTTGAGGCTGTAGTTGAAGGCAAGGCAGACTTCAAGAAATGGGGACCTTTCGAGGATATCGAAATCTTTGAATGGGACGGCTTTGTTCCTGACCTTAATGATAAGGACTATGTATCACAGCTCCAGGCTCGTATGCAGGACAGACTTAACTATGTTAAGAACCTGGATACAGCAGAGGGCGGATACAACAAGCTTCCTCAGGACGCACTCGATGCAATCCAGAGAGTTGTTGATCAGGCAGGACAGCTTAAATAACAGACAGTAAATACAGCATATATTTAAACCCGGAGAGTTTTGGCTTTCCGGGTTTTTTAACAAAAGCAAGACTTTTATAATTCCATATTTGCACGAAAAAGCAGGTTGGCTGATGCCTGATTTGCACGAAAAAGCAAGTTGGACGATGCCGGATTTGCACGAAAAAGCAGGTTGCAGCAGATGAGCCATATATAAGGGGAGATATATGATGCCGGCTTCTTCATCACGAAAATGAGAATTTTACAAACTGTATTATGCGCGAAAACGAGAATTTTAATGAGGGGAATTTGCACGTTTTCAAGAATTTTGAGCTTCCTGCTAAAACAGCGGGTCTATAGCACGGTTTTGCAGAAATATGACATAGATTTTACATTAATATGATATCGGCCGCTGCTCTTTTGGGTTACTATACAGGTAGTAAAACACAGGAGGGCAGATACTATGAACAAGATAAAGAATTATATAAATGCAGCAATTGATAAACTGAAAGCTGACCTTCCTGTAAATATCGGAATATGCATAGGAATTGCAGCAGGTACAGCTGTGAAGGATATCGGGCTTGGGCTTTGCCTCGGAGTGTGCGCAGGTCTTGCTGCTGGCATCTTTGTAGGTGATAATAAGGGAAAAGAGAATTAAGCCGCATATATATTAAACCCCGGAGAGAACTGTCTTTCCGGGGTTTAACCCTATTGCCTCAAGACTGAGTCGAGGCGTTTTCTTTCATTTGTGATATACAGCACTGCGCCTGCTGCGGCAACCATACATTCGGTCAGAGGGTAGGAGCACCACACCCCTGTCATATTCCATATTGCTGCAAGAGCAAAGGCTGCGGGGATAAGGATAAAAAAGCCGCGCAGCAGCGAAAAGATTTGGGCAGGAACAGACCTTTCCGTTGAAATCAGATATGTTGAAAGCACCACGTTAAATCCTATGAACGGGCAGGCTGTAAAATAGAGCCTTAGGCCTGGTTCTGCAAGCTGGCGAAGCCTTTCGTTTCCGTCACTGTTAAGTATATCTACAATCGGTGCCGTATCAAAGTACAAGGCAGAGTAAATGACTGCAGATAAAATCAGCAGCATTGCAGCCATTGCATGTTTCAGTACAGCCCTTACCTCTGATATATTCTGCGCGCCGTAGCTCCTGCTTATTACCGGCTGAATACCCTGTGACAGTCCTGTATATATTGCAACCACCACAAGGGATATTACAGTAATTATACTGAAAGCTGCAACCCCCGTATTTCCGGCAAGGCGAAGTATGATGTAGTTGAATAAAAACATAACAACGCCTGAGGTTGTTTCCGTAAGAAACGGAGACATGCCGCTTGAGAGAGCTTTTTTCATACTTTTAAAGTCGGGCGCAGATATTACAAAATGAAAACTATTTTTCTTTCGTATAAAATGCGGGGATAAAACCAGCAGGCTGATTAAAGGCGCAAGCCCTGTAGCAAGAGCAGCTCCTGCAATTCCCATATCAAGCGGGAATATGAAGATGTAGTCAAGGACGATATTTGATGCGCTGCCTGTAATCATTGCCGCTGCAGAAAGTGTGGGATTGCCGTCGTTTCTGACAAAGCACTGCAGCAGATTATTGGTAATAAATGCGGGAGCGCAAAGCAGTATAATCTGAAGATATGCTTTAGTCATGAGAAATATCGTACTGTCCGCACCGAAAAATTTTGCTATCACGCCTGCCGCAAGAAGCCCTGCAAGTACGAATACAAGGATAAACGCTGAGGCAAGGAATACAGCGTTTGTAAAAAATCTGTCTGCATTTCCGTCCTCGCCTCGTGCTTTAGTTATGGCATATCCGGTGCCGCCGCCTATGCCTATCATAAGTCCGAACCCGCTTATAATGCAGAACGGCGGAAATGCCAGATTGAGCGCTGCAAGACCGCTTGTGCCAAGTCTTGCGGATACAAAGAAGGTATCGGCAAGAGTATAGCAGGAATAGGCCAACTGCCCCAGTATATTTAATGATATGTATTTGAGAAAAACTTTAAAAATGCTGGTGTTGTTCATATGTACTCCGTGACAGGCAAATAAAAACCGTACACAGATAGCCTTTGTGTACGGAAGCGTTTCAAACCGTACATATATGATACCACAGAGAAACAGGTAAATCAATTGTGCGAAAAACAGAAAAGGTTTTCAATATTAAGTCCGGTTATGTTAAAATGCTTAGTGATAATATAATGAAATTGAGGAAGCAGTAATGTTTGAGCATATAGTTGTGATTTTTTATAATTTTGCTGTGTTCTGCGGAGTTTGCAATTTGAGTCTTGCAGGTCTGCTGATTTATAAGAAGGAAATTGAAAATATTAAAAAACTGTTTTTGTTTCTATTGTTGTTCTTTATATATGGCTTTTTAAATATGCTGGCCTACTACAGGGTGCATATTGTTCTTGCCGAAAGCATTGTACAGTACTATGCGCTGCTTGTGACTGTGGTTTATGTGATGATGAGTTGCATGTGGCTGGATTATATAATGGATCTGAAGGCTTTTTCGAAGGAAAAAGCAAGGAAATGGATATATTTCGGCAGCGGTATTTGCATAGTGCTGTGGTCTGTGGACAACCTGATTTTTATGGGTGATCAGCTGAACGTGATAAATATAGCAGGAAACAGAGTTGCAACAATAGTTGAATGCGCTGCAATTATTGTAATGGGTATAGCTTCTTTAAAGAGCGTATATAAGGGAGCTGCATTGTTTTATCAGAAAATAGAAACAGCCTTTGTGCTGCTGTTCTTCTTATACATTACGATTAAAGACATCCGTATTTCATTTTTTGATTATACAATTGAAACCTATTCTGTATCTCCGTGGTCCTTTTGTGCAGTGTTCTGCTTTTTTACAAATATAGCAACGCTTGTTTATCTTGTACAGCTGTTTATAAATTTCATTGAATCTGCGCATCGTGACAAACAGGAAATACACCTGCTGGAAATGACAGCAGAAGAGATAAAAGAGAAATATTCTGTTTCAGATAGAGAAAAGGAAGTCCTTATATTAATATATAAGGGTAAAAACAATACAGAAATAGCAGAGGACCTTTTTATTTCGACAAATACAGTAAAAAAACATATAAACAGCCTGTTTAAGAAGCTTGGAGTTTCGTCAAGAACCGAAATAATCAGTAAAATCAGACTGAAAGACTTCTAATGGTACCTGGGGGTAATTGCTTTTTTCGGACAAAATCATAAAATCTTCTCAACGGTTATTTTGTATTTTAATAAAAGTAAGGAGTGTTTTATGAAAAGAAAAAGTATTAAAGCTATTGCTGCATTATTATGTTTGGCAACAGTATTCTCGCTGTCAGCCTGCGGCAGTGACAACTCGGCAGACCTTGTTATAAGAAACGGTATGGTGTACACCGCTGATGGTAAGGGAACGGTTGCAGAAGCGATTGCCGTGAACGGAGATGAGATTGTATATGTAGGAGATGAACAAGGTGTTGAGAAATTTATAAAATCATCCACAAAAGACATTGATATGAATGGCGGAATGGTACTGCCTGGATTTACTGACAGCCATCAGCATCCTTCCGCTATGGCAAATGAACTGTTTATGGTTTCTTTGCTAGATTGCAAGTCAGATGAAGAATATATTGAAACAATTAAAGAATATTATCAGAACAATCCGGATGTTGAGTCTATTGTAGGTGCTGGCTGGGATCGCCCGCTGTTTGACTCTGTAAAGCAGACAAAAGAAACCCTCGATGAAATAAGTGCGGAAATTCCGATTGTAATGTCAGACTCTGGATATCATATGAAATGGATGAACTCAAAAGCACTTGAAATGATGGGGATAAATAAGGACTCCGAAGTGCCTGAAGGCGCTATGGTTGAAAAGAATGAAAACGGAGAACCTACCGGCGTGGTTTCCGATTATCCCGGAATAAGCGATAAATTTAATCAGTTTACAAAAGACCAATATAAAGAGGCCATACTTGCTTATCAGGAAGAAGCTCTTGCCTGCGGGCTGACAGGTTCTTTTGAAGATACTCCAAGCAACTTTGACAGAGTTGTAGAGGCATATAATGAGCTTGAGTCAGAGGGAAAGCTTAAGTACCGGGTTAATGCATATATGCGAATATCAAAAGATGATGACATAGAAAAATCAGTTGCGGAATTAAAGAGCTACAGCGAAAATAATAATAACGGTCTTTTCCGTGTTGATGGTGCCAAAATATTTATTGACGGAGTTCTTGAAGGAGAAACCGCATATATGGAAGAGGCATATGCTAATAACCCTGAAAATTATGGCCAGTATAGATGGAAGGGAGCAACAGACAGGCTTAATGAATTATGCAGACTGCTTGAAAAGGAAGGTCTCAATTACCATTTTCACGCTATCGGGGATAAAGCTGTTGCGATAGCTTTAGATGCCATTGAATATGCTAAAGCCGATGCTAAGGACAGCGTGACAAGACCGGGGATTACACATCTGCAGTTTGTAAATGAAAAAGACATAAAAAGGTTTAAAGAGCTTGGTGTTTCAGCTGTAATTCAGGCGTTTTGGGCAGGATATGATGAGTACTATGAACAGTCTGTAGAACTGCTGGGAAAGAGCAGGGCCGACAGACAGTACCCTATTGAGAGCCTTTTTAAAGAAGGCATTCTGGTGGCATCAGGCAGCGATTTCCCGGTTCAGACAGACAGACCTTTGATTGCAATCGAAATGGGAGTTACCCGAGCTTTTCCGGGTGAAACAAAGAGCCTGCCTGAAGATAAAGAAAAAGCTAAGCTGGAGGATATGATACTCAGTTATACTTTGAATGGCGCTATTGCAAATGGACGTGAAAATGAAACAGGCTCTATAGAGATTGGAAAAAAAGCGGACCTGGTAGTGCTGGATAAAAATCTGTTTGAAATACCTGCTGCTAAGATAGCGGAGACAAAAGAAACAGTAACAATCTTTAATGGTGAAGTAGTATATGAGAAAAATGCCAAAAATTGATATTAACCGGTGGCTGAAGCAGTGATACAGTTGGATGAAAGAAAAAAAGTTCTGTAAAAAAGGAACTTCAATCAAAAAAATGAACTTCAATCAAAAATGGCTTGCATTGACGGTTTGTCTGTGATAAAATAGTCAATGCGTGTAAAGCAGAGAACTCGCAAGAGTATTATAAACATTATGCAAGGGTGATAGACCTGAGCAGGAAAGAGGTGAAAGCATGAAGGAAGGAATCCATCCAGATTACAAGGAATGTAAAGTAACTTGCGCATGCGGCAACACATTTGTTACTAAGTCAACTAAAGAAGAACTTAGATTAGACGTTTGCTCAGCATGTCATCCATTCTTCACAGGCCAGCAGAAATTCGTTAACAGAGGCGGCCGTGTTGAGAAATTCAAGCAGAAATACAATATGGATTAATAAAAATTACCGGAATTTTAAGTTCCGGTTTTTTTTAGATAAATTCGGCTTAAATATACAGACAAAGTATGATATACTATATAGTTGAGAAAAAACAAAACAGAGGTGCATAATGTTCGATAAATTAGACTTTATACTTGAGAAATACGAGGAGCTTGCTTTAAAGGTATCAGACCCCGATATCATAAACAATCAGCCTGTATGGCAGAAGCACGTTAAGGAAATGGGCGAGATGGAGCCCCTCGTTAACAAATACAAAGAATACAAGATGACCAAGGATAATATAGCGGCCGCAAAGGAGATGCTTGACGATCCCGATGAGGAAATGCGCGAGATGGCCAAGCTTGAGCTTTCAGAGGGTCAGGATAAGCTGGAGCAGATAGAAGAGGAACTCAAAATCCTCATGCTGCCTAAGGACCCTAACGATGACAAAAACGTAATCCTTGAAGTCCGCGCAGGCACAGGCGGAGACGAGGCAGCCCTGTTTGGCGCAGACCTGCTCAGGATGTATATGAGATATGCAGAGCGCAAGGGCTGGAAAACAGAGCTTATGGAAATCAACGAGACAGGCATAGGCGGAATCAAGGAGGCCGTAATGCTCATCAAGGGCAAGGGAGCATATTCAAGACTCAAATTCGAGAGCGGAGCGCACAGAGTTCAGCGTGTGCCCGAAACAGAATCCAGCGGCAGAGTTCATACCTCTGCGGCTACAGTTGCCGTGCTTCCTGAGGTTGATGACGTTGAAGTTGATTTAAACCCTAACGATGTAAGAGTCGATGTATATCGTGCATCGGGCAACGGCGGACAGTGCGTAAACACTACAGACTCTGCCGTAAGACTTACTCACGAGCCTACAGGACTTGTAGTAACCTGCCAGGACGAAAAATCACAGCTCAAAAACAAAGAAAAAGCTTTCAAGGTTTTAAAATCAAGGCTTTATGATATGAAGGTGCAGGAACAGCACAAGGAAATCTCAGACGCCAGAAAGAGTCAGGTCGGCTCAGGCGACAGAAGTGAGAGAATAAGGACATACAACTTCCCGCAGGGAAGAATATCAGACCACAGGATAGGTCTTACACTTTACAAGCTTGACTCCTTTATAGACGGAGATCTTGATGAAGTAATAGATGCGCTGATTACAGAGGATCAGGCAGAGAAGATGAAGGAATTCTAATTATGAAAACTAAAATTCTCGAACCTACAAAAGAAAACATCACCTACGCAGGCAGACTGCTGGCGGAGGGAGGCATAGTGGCGTTCCCTACCGAAACCGTATACGGACTCGGAGCCGATGCGTTCAATGAAGAGGCTGTCAAAGCTGTATACGCAGCAAAGGGCAGACCCAGCGACAACCCTATGATTGTTCATATTGCAAGAGCAAGCGACATAGGACAGCTTACTCCGAGATTAAGCGGGGATATAGTGGCGCTTATAGAGAACTTCTGGCCGGGACCGCTTACTATGGTAGTAAAGAAAAAACCAGGGATACCGGATGCCACAACAGGCGGACTTGATACAGTAGGTATCAGACTTCCCGATACGCAGATTGCAAGAGAGCTTATAGAGGCGGCAGGCTGTCCCATAGCGGCGCCAAGCGCCAATATTTCAGGCAGACCTTCACCGACAAAGGCGCAGCATGTAATCGACGACCTTTCGGGCAAGATAGATGCCATAGTCAAAGGCGACGACTGCAGAGTCGGCATAGAGTCCACAGTCCTTGACGTTACAGGAGATACACCTGTAATACTGCGCCCCGGCATTATAACGGCGGAGCAGATAGAGGCGGTTTTAGATAAAAAAGTCGAGATAGATCCTGCTGTTTTAAAACAAAGCACAGACGGCAGCCTTAAACCTAAAGCGCCCGGAATGAAATACAAGCACTATGCGCCTAAGGCAGATATGGTTGTACTCGAGGGCCAGAGGGACAAGGTCAAAAAAGAAATCGAAAGATTAAAGGGGCTAAACGAGCAGCTTGGCAACAAGGTGGGAGTAATCCTCTTTGAAGAAAAGGCTTTCATAGAGGCGGCTCACGACTTCTTTGCAAGACTCAGAGAGCTTGACAAGGAGAATGTGGACCTGATACTTGCGGGGGCGCTTTCGGATATAGACGGAGTCGGCTTTGCGGTAATGAACAGAATGCTCAAATCGGCAGGATATAATATAGTAAAAGTATAGGAGAACAAAATGAAAATAGCTTTAGCTTCAGATCACGGCGGATACGCCCTCAAGGAAACAGTTAAAAAATATCTGACAGAGAGAAATATAGAGGTTCTGGACATGGGTACAGACTCAGAGGAGTCGGTTGATTATCCGGTATTCGGCAAAGCGGCGGCAGAGGCCGTTGCAGACGGCAGAGCAGACAGAGGCATTGTGTGCTGCGGCACAGGGATAGGAATATCAATTGCCGCAAACAAAGTTAAGGGAATCAGATGTGCATTATGTACAGACGTGCATATGGCAGAGATGACGCGCAGACACAACGATGCAAATATGCTTGCAATGGGAGGCAGGACAACTGATGAAAAGACAGCTCTTGAAATCACAGCGGCATGGCTTGATACAGAGTTTGAGGGCGGCAGACATCAGAGAAGAGTTGATATGCTTAATAATATGTAGTTAATTATAAATACTATGGAGGTAGCAAAATGGGTAAAGTTTATGTATTTGATCATCCGTTAATTCAGCACAAGACAGCAATAATCAGAAAGACAGACACATCAACTAAGGATTTCAGACAGCTGGTAAAAGAGATTGCAATGCTTATGGGATATGAGGCAACAAGACAGCTTCCTTTGGAAGAGGTTGATATCGAAACTCCAATCTGCAAGACTACAGTTAAAATGCTCAAGGGCGAGGACATAGCAATCGTTCCTATTTTAAGAGCGGGACTCGGAATGGTAGACGGTATGCTTGAGCTTGTACCTAATGCCAAGGTAGGTCATGTTGGACTTTACAGAGACCCTGAAACTCACGAGCCGGTAGAATACTACTGCAAACTGCCTGCAGATATAGATAAGAGACAGATATTTGTAGTTGACCCTATGCTTGCAACAGGCGGATCTGCTGCTGCGGCTATTGATTTTGTAAAGGCAAGAGGCGGCAAGGACATCATCTTTATGTGCCTTATCGCTGCACCTGAGGGAATTGAAGCTCTGCAGAAGGCTCACCCTGATGTTGATATATTCATCGCAGCCAAGGATGAAAAACTAAACGAAAACGCTTATATAGTTCCGGGACTCGGAGATGCAGGCGACAGAATATTCGGTACGAAATAATGAAACAGTGTACAGATCCCGCACTCTTTGTTAACAGACCCAGAGATGTTAATGCTGCCTGAGGAGCGTTAGACAGAGAAAATTACGGAGGAAACAGAAAAAATGAATCACATACCTGATAATGTTAGTAAATATGATAACGTCTATGACGTTCTCAAAGAAAGAGGTTTTATAGAACAGACCACTGATGATGAGGGAATAAGAAAACTTCTGGGAGAAGAGAAAATCAAATTCTATATCGGATTTGACCCTACTGCAGACTGTCTTCACGTAGGACACTTCATGCAGGTTATAATTATGATGTACATGCAGAAATACGGACATACACCTGTAGTCCTTATAGGCGGCGGTACAACTATGATAGGCGACCCTTCCGGAAGATCTGATATGAGACAGATGATGACTCAGGATACAATCAGAGAAAACGGACTCAAATTCAAGGCGCTGTTTGACAGATTTATCGAATTCGATGAAGAATGGAAATACGTTCCTTCGGGAAGCGTTCTTGAAAAGGGCTCATACAACAAAGAGCCTGAAACAGGCAAGGCAATCTGTGTCAACAATGCAGACTGGCTTCTTGGATTTAACTATCTTGAATTCATAAGAGACATAGGCAGCAGATTTTCAGTAAACGCAATGCTCAGAGCAGAATGCTTCAAGCAGAGAATGGAAAAGGGCCTGTCTTTTCTTGAATTCAACTATATGCTGCTGCAGTCATACGACTTCTATGCGCTTGCAAGAGACTTGGACTGCAAAATAGAATTCGGCGGCAACGACCAGTGGAGCAATATCCTGTTTGGTGCGGATCTGGCAAGAAGACTTTTAGGCAAGGACAACTACTACGGTATGACTTTCTCACTTCTTACAAACAGCGAAGGCAAGAAAATGGGTAAGACTCAGAAAGGTGCTCTGTGGCTTGATGCAGACAAGACTTCACCGTTTGAATTTTATCAGTACTGGAGAAATGTAGACGATGCCGACGTAAACAAATGCCTCAGGATGCTTACTTTCTTACCTATGGAGGAAGTAGAAAGACTTTCAGCGCTTGAAGGCGCGGAAATCAACAAGGCAAAGGAAATCCTTGCATTTGAGGTTACCAAGCTTGTTCACGGAGAAGAAGCGGCAGCAAAGGCTCAGGAGGGCGCAAAAGCAGCATTCTCAGGAGGAGCTGCTCTTGATAATATTCCGGCGGTAACAATGGACAAGGCGAATTTCGAAGGAGAAGGTATGGGCGTTGTAAACCTTATCAGAGAAATCGGAGTTGTTCCTACAAATTCAGAGGGTTTCAGAACTATCAAGCAGGGCGGTCTTGAAATCGCCGGCAGCAAGGTTACAGATCCTAAGATGATGATTACTGCAGATATGTTTGATGATGCAGGCAAACTTCTCGTCAAGAAAGGCAAGAAAACCTACAGAATGGTAGAGCTTGGATAGATAAACAGCTTTAATGTGGACTAAAAGACCGCTTCGGCGGTCTTTTATATTGCGGCGAAATGCGGCGCAGAATTCGGATGAAAAGGTTAATGGGATATGATATAATTAGCTTATACCTAAAGCAGACTGACAATATTTGTTTTAGATTGTTAATTAGAACATAAAAAGCTAATGCATGTTTATCATGGTCACATTATAGGACTTTATTACAGGTACATGATGAAGCTGCACGCATTGATATAGAAAGAAGCATATGAGCAAGTCTGGAGCATGCGTATTTTGCAAAGGAAGGATTGCGTGAAGAAATGAAAATATAGAAGGTAAGCTTCTATTTGCAGCAGGGAGTGGATAGATAAACAACTTTAATACAGATATGATTAATATAGTGCAATGAATAAAACAGAGGTGGAAGTATATGAGTGAATTAACAGAAACAGAAAAAAAGTCTAAAATGGCAAAATTTAAAAAAAGAGTAAAAGTAGCAATATTTATTCTACTTATAATATTAGTAATAGCCGGTGCCATTTCAATAGTAAGTAATTATTTTGAAACGGAAAGCAAAACTATAAAAATAGGCTTTGAGGATATAGGAGAATTGGATACACAGGTTGCTTATACAACAGTAATAGGAACAATTGATGATCCCAGAAAAATCTTCGGAGTGAAAATTCCTTTTACGGAGAGCAAATACATATACAGCTATGATGTAGTAGTAAAAGCAGGCTTGGATTTCAGTAAAATTCGATGGAAAGAGGGAGCAGAAAAGATTAGAGTTTCTATGCCTGCTCCAAGGGTTACAGATTGCTATATAGATGAAGATTCAGGTAAAGTTTATTATGAAAAAGAAAGTATTTTTTCCCCTATAACCTTTGCTGAGGAAATGGAATCACGTAAGGATCTTACTGAAAGAGGCAGGAAGGATGCAGTTGCAAAAGGTCTTATTAATAATGCTAAAAAGAATGCCGAGAAACTGCTGAAGAGTTTCTTTAACAATAATAAGAAATATAAAGACGTCGTGGACGTTCCGGCCGGCGCGTTCGTTATCTTGAAGAAAAAATAAATATTTTTCAAAAAAATTGATAATCACTATCATTTTTTGTTGACATATCCGAAAAATATGTTACAATAATGATAGTGATTATCGTTTTGAGGCAAAAATGAACTATTCCAAACAACGCGAAACAATATTAAAAGTTTTAAGGAGTACGCGCTCGCATCCGTCGGTGAACTGGATTTACGAAAACGTGAAAAAGGAAATCCCCGACGTCGGTCTCGCCACGGTTTACAGAAATCTGAGACAGCTTGAAGCGGCGGGCGAAATAATGCGTATACAGGGCGACTTCCCCGAGGAGCGTTGGGACGGATTTGCACACAATCACGCGCACTTCG